>Ga0071330_1050432_pt1 | contig 43555 bp, 35 predicted proteins | sample GBScel77sediment_FD_63802 | JGI IMG/M metagenome (GOLD analysis project Ga0071330, IMG submission 63802) | Hot spring sediment microbial communities from Great Boiling Spring, Nevada - Cellulolytic enrichment Sediment 77C v2 (version 2) | ecosystem: Environmental > Aquatic > Thermal springs >...
CTGGCGAGTCTGCCGCAGAGCAGATAGCCAGTAGTGGGTGTGTGAACCACCCTGTGAGAATAAGGGTAGCATAGCTACCAGACTTCTCACGAAGCCTCCACCTCTTCAGGTGGGTGGTAGTTCACTTGAAATGTCTAAAAAATTATTAAAAAAATCGAGGGTGGAACAATGTTAAAGATAATCGAAAAGCTGATAGGTAGTTACAGTGAAAGAGAAATTAAGAAGATCTTACCGATAATTGACAAGATAGAATCACTTGCACCGGAATATGAAAAATTAACAGATGCAGAACTGAGACAAAAGACAGATATATTTAAACAGAGGTTACAAAATGGAGAAACATTGGATGACATCCTGCCAGAAGCATTTGCTGCTGTGCGAGAAGCTGCATGGAGAACTTTGAAAATGCGTCATTTCAGAGTTCAGTTAATTGGTGGTGTGGTTTTGCACCAGGGCAGGATTGCAGAGATGAAAACTGGTGAAGGTAAAACCCTTGTGGCAACTCTGCCTGCGTACTTGAACGCTTTAGAGGGCAAGGGTGTTCATATAGTAACAGTCAACGATTATCTTGCCAGAAGAGATGCTGAGTGGATGGGACCTATTTACAATTTCTTGGGACTTTCTGTTGGTGTTATAGTCCACGGACTCACACATGAAGAGAGGAAAAAGGCTTATAATTGTGATATTACCTATGGGACAAACAATGAGTTTGGGTTTGATTACTTGCGAGACAACATGGCAATTTACAAAGAAGAGCTTGTACAAAGAGAGTTAAACTATGCAATAATAGATGAGGTTGACTCAATCTTGATTGATGAGGCAAGAACGCCTCTTATTATCTCAGGTCCTGCTGAGAAATCGACAGACCTTTACAAAAGAGCAGACAATTTTGTAAGAAGACTAAAACCTTTTTATTATAACAGTGATGATGATAAGCAAATGCCAGATACAACTGGCTATGACTATATAGTAAATGAAAAAAGACATACAGTTTCACTTACAGAAGAGGGTATCAAGAAAGCTGAGAAATATTTTGGTGTTACAAACTTAGCAGACCCTGAAAACGCAACACTTCATCATCACATTATTCAGGCACTTAAAGCTCATGCTCTTATGAAAAGAGATAGAGACTATGTTGTAAAAGATGGGCAGGTAATCATTGTTGATGAGTTTACTGGAAGACTTATGTACGGTCGAAGATTTTCAGAAGGACTTCATCAGGCAATAGAGGCAAAAGAGGGTGTAAAGATTGAAAGAGAAAGCAAAACTCTGGCGACAATAACTTTTCAAAATTATTTCAGGCTGTACAAAAAACTTGCTGGTATGACAGGTACTGCGAAAACTGAAGAACAGGAGTTCAGAGAGATCTACAAGCTTGATGTCATAGAAATTCCTACACACAAACCAATGATAAGAATTGACCATCCAGACAAGGTTTACAAGACAGAAAAAGCTAAGTTTGATGCAATTGTTCAGGAGATAGTTGAAACTCACAAAAAAGGGCAGCCTGTTCTGGTTGGTACAATTTCAATTGAAAAGTCTGAAATGTTGAGTGAGATGCTAAAAAAACATGGAATAAAGCACGAGGTTTTAAATGCAAAACATCATGAAAAAGAGGCTATGATAATTGCAAAGGCTGGTCAAAAAGGTGCTGTTACAATAGCAACCAACATGGCTGGCCGTGGAACAGACATTGTATTAGGCGAGGGTGTTGCTGAGCTTGGTGGGCTTAAAGTAATTGGTACAGAGAGGCATGAAAGCAGGCGAATAGACAATCAGCTTCGAGGAAGAGCCGGTCGTCAGGGTGACCCGGGTGAATCAAGGTTTTATGTATCACTTGAAGATGATTTAATGAGGCTTTTTGGGTCTGAGAGGATCAAAAATCTTGTTGAATCACTTGGACTTCCAGATGACCAGCCAATTGAACATAAGCTTTTATCTGATGCTATAGAAAAGGCGCAAAAGAGGGTTGAAGCGCGAAACTTTGAAATACGCAAACACCTTTTGCAGTTTGACGATGTTTTGAACAAGCAAAGAGAGATAATATACTCACAAAGGCGCAAGGTTTTAGAAGGCGAAAACTTGAGAGATTCTATCCTTGGCATGATAGATGAGCTTGTTGACTACAAAATAAAGGTGTACACAGGTGAAAGTCCTCATGCTGAAGAATGGGATATAAAAGGGCTTTTGCAGGATTTGAAGTTTATATTCTTAGATAGTGAGCTTTCTGAACAGGATGCAAAAAATATGACAAAACAGGAGTTAAAAGAAAAGCTCATATCAATTGCAAAAGAAAAGTATGAGAAGAAAGAACAAGAAGTTGGCGAACTTATGCGCGAACTTGAAAGAGTCGTGCTTTTACGGGTTGTTGACATGCACTGGATAGAACATATAGATGCAGTGGAACAGCTGAGAGAAGGCATATCTCTTCGCGCGATTGGACAAAAAGACCCAATAGTTGAGTTCAGGTTCGAAGCGTTTGAGATGTTTGATGATATGATAAAGAGAATACAAGAAGATACAATAAAGATTATACTTCATGCAAATATTGAGAACATGCCACAGCGTGAAAGAGTAGCAAAAGAGATGTATGAAAATGCGCCATCGGACACACCTATGAGAAAACCTGTTGTAAAAACACAGAAGGTTGGAAGAAATGATCCGTGCCCCTGTGGTAGCGGTAAGAAATATAAAAAATGCTGTGGAGCAGTTTGATTTTTAACCTTATCATTTTTTGGAAAGGGTGGTTTTAGAAAATGATGATGCTTGAAGAAATTTTACAGAGACTTGAAAAAGCAGAAGAAGATCTCAAAGAAATGAGGGTTTCTCTTTGACATCGACAGGCTGGAAAATGAACTAAAATGGTTGGAGAGTGAGACTTCAAATCCTGATTTCTGGCAGGACTTAGAGAACTCTCAAAAAGTTTTACAAAAAATAAAGAGGCTAAAAGACAAGATAGAAAGGTTCCAAAAGTTATACTCGCAGTGGGAAGATTTAAAGGTGCTGACAGAGCTGAGCTTGGAAGAAGGAAACCATAAGATGGCAGAAGAGCTTGAAAAAGAGCTTTTGGACCTTGAGAGGAAAATAGAGGATTTCAAGATAGAAGTTCTTTTAAACGGTCCATATGACAAAAACAATGCAATACTTTCAATTCATGCGGGTGCAGGTGGTACAGAAGCTCAGGACTGGGCAGAGATGCTTTTAAGAATGTACACGCGCTGGGCAGCAAAAAAAGGGTACAAGGTTGAAACTCTGGACATTTTACCCGGTGAAGAGGCAGGTATAAAGAATGTTACAATTCGTATAGTTGGTGAGAATGCTTATGGGTATCTTAAAGCTGAAAAAGGAGTTCACAGGCTTGTGAGGATTTCTCCATTTGATGCGGCAGGGAGAAGACATACTTCCTTTGCAGCGGTAGAAGTCCTACCTGAGGTTGAAGATGACACTGATATTGAGATAAAGGAAGAGGATTTGGAGATTGACACATTCAGAGCATCTGGTGCAGGTGGGCAACATGTTAACAAAACGGAGTCAGCTGTTAGAATAAAGCACATTCCAACTGGTATTGTTATTACATGTCAGAACGAGAGGTCCCAGCACAAGAATAGAGAGATTGCTCTCAAAATTTTGAAAGCAAAACTTTTAGAACTCAAAGAAAAGGAAAGAAGAGAAAAGATTCAAAAACTCAAGGGCGAGCAGACAGAAATTGGCTGGGGAAATCAAATAAGGTCTTATGTATTTTGCCCGTATACACTGGTTAAAGACCACAGGACAGAAGCAGAAGTAGGAAATGTTGAGGCAGTAATGGACGGTGAGATAGATGTCTTCATAAATGCGTATTTGAAAAAGTTTAGAAATGAGGAGGAAGTTGCATGAAACAGTATGTTATTTTCAATGTGGGCGACTTCAGCTTTGGCGTTGACATACTTGAGATTGTAGAGATTATAAAACCAAGTAAGATTGTAAAAGTACCAGCTATGCCACAGTATGTTGAAGGAATAATTGATGTAAGAGGCACATCTGTTCCTGTTTACAATCTTGCAAAGCGGCTTGGAATTGACTCAAAGGCTGAGAGCCAGAAAATTATGATTGTTGAGCTTTCTAAATTCCAGCTTGGTTTTTTGGTGGATGATGTCTCTGAGATACTTAAGATTGAAGATGATAAGATTGAAAAGGCAAGTGAGAATATCAGAGGAATCAAGAGAAAGTTTATTGATTCAGTTGCTCGAGTGGGCGATGATATGATTATCATTCTTGATCTTAAGAATGTACTTACAATGGAAGAGGAAAATGAAATATCTGATATGCTTACAGAAAAAAATCAATAGTTTTAATTTCAGGGGCTTTGATATATGTTTTTCAGCCCTTTTTTCTTTGCAAAAAACATTATAAAAATTTTTTTACTTTGAAAAAGGATGATTGAAAAATGTATGCAGGTATACTAAAATTGAATCCAAAAATAATGATGAGGTGAAAATAGAATGATGGCAAAACCTATGACAATGTCTCAAAAGATTTTAGCGTACCATGCAGGAAAAGAATATGTTGAGCCAGGAGACTTGATTTTTGCAAATGTTGACCTTGTTTTGGGAAATGATGTTACAACACCTGTTGCAATAAAAGAGTTTGAAAAAATAGGAGTTGATAAGGTTTTTGATAAAGACAAAATTGCGATTGTGCCTGATCATTTTACTCCAAACAAAGATATAAAGTCTGCTCAACAGTGCAAAATGGTTCGGGAGTTTGCTAAAAAGTATGAGATTACAAACTATTTTGAAGTTGGCGAGATGGGAATTGAACATGCACTTTTGCCAGAAAAAGGCTTGGTTGTACCTGGTGATTTGGTAATTGGTGCAGATTCTCATACTTGCACATATGGTGCTCTTGGCAGCTTCTCAACAGGAATAGGTTCGACTGACATGGCATGTGCAATGGCAACAGGAAAATGCTGGTTTAAAGTTCCAGAGGCTATAAAGTTTGTTCTCTACGGCAGGAAAACTGGCTGGACATCTGGAAAGGATATTATACTTCACATTATTGGTATGATAGGTGTTGATGGTGCACTTTATAAGTCTATGGAATACACAGGAGAGGGATTGAAATCACTTTCGATGGACGACAGGTTTACCATTGCTAATATGGCAATTGAAGCAGGCGCAAAGAATGGTATATTTGAGGTTGATGAAAAGACAATTGAATATGTAAAACAGCATTCAACAAAGCCTTATAAAATCTTCAAGGCAGACGAGGATGCAGAGTATTCCCAGGTGTTTGAGATAGATATTTCAAAAATAAGACCTACAGTAGCCTTCCCACACCTTCCAGAGAACACAAAGACAATAGATGAAATAACAGAAAAGATTTATATTGACCAGGTGGTGATTGGCTCTTGTACAAACGGCAGAATTGAAGACTTGAGGATTGCAGCAAAGATATTAAAAGGTAGAAAGGTTAGAAAAGGCCTCAGATGCATTATATTCCCTGCAACACAGAATATATATAAGCAAGCATTAAAAGAGGGGCTCATTGAAATATTCATCGACGCTGGATGTGTTGTATCGACACCAACATGCGGTCCATGTCTTGGAGGACATATGGGAATTTTAGCAGATGGTGAGAAAGCTCTTGCTACAACAAATAGAAACTTTGTTGGTAGAATGGGTCATCCAAATAGTGAGGTTTATCTGTCGTCACCTGCAATTGCTGCGGCATCAGCAGTTTTAGGCTATATCGGGTCACCAGAAGAGCTTGGTATGAAGGGAGATGAAGAGTGATGATTTTCAAAGGAAAAGCTCACAAGTATTATGATAACATTGATACAGATGTTATAATCCCTGCAAGATATCTTAATACGTCTGACCCGGCTGAACTTGCAAAACACTGTTTGGAGGATTTAGACAAAGAGTTTGTGAACAAGGTTCAAAAAGGTGACATTTTGGTTGCAGGAAAAAATTTTGGCTGTGGTTCGTCAAGAGAACATGCGCCAATTGCTATAAAGGCATGCGGAGTTTCTTGCGTGATTGCTAAGTCGTTTGCGAGAATATTTTACAGAAATGCTATAAACATTGGTCTTCCAATTGTGGAATGCGAAGAGGCAGTAGATGGAATAGAAGCAGGCGATGAGGTGGAAGTTGATCTTGTAAATGGAGTTATAAGAAATATCACAAAAAATAAAGAGTTCAAGGCAAAACCGTTTCCAGAGTTTATGCAAAATATAATGAAGGCAGGCGGACTAATAGAGTTTGTAAAAGGAGAGTTGAAAAAAGATGCATAGGATAGCTGTAATTCCTGGTGATGGAATAGGTCCTGAGGTAATTGAGCAAGCACTTCTTGTTCTTGATAAAGTATCTTCAAAATTTGGAATAAAATTTGATTATATCTTCATTGACGCTGGCGGGTGTGCAATTGACAAATATGGTGTACCAATTAGAGATGAAGATTTGGAACTGGTTAAAAAATGTGAAGCAACACTTTTGGGTGCTGTTGGTGGACCGAAGTGGGATAATCTCCCAGGTAATTTAAGACCCGAACAGGCTCTTTTGAAGTTAAGAGGTGGTCTAAAAGTTTATGCTAATCTTCGACCTGCTGTGCTATATGATGAGTTAAAAGATTCATCTCCTCTTAGAAGAGAAATTGTATCTAAAGGCATTGATATACTGGTTGTAAGGGAACTGATTGGTGGTATGTATTTTGGACCCAAGGGAAGAGAAATAAGAAATGGTGAAGAGGTTGCGTATGATACTGAGATTTATTCAGTAAGTGAAATAGAAAGAATAGCAAAAGTTGCATTTGAGGCTGCAAAAAAGAGGAGAAAAAAGGTAACTTCGGTTGACAAAGCGAATATCTTAGAATCTTCAAGGCTGTGGCGTGAGGTTGTAAGCAGAGTTGCAAAAGACTATCCTGATATTGAGCTGAATCACATGTATGTCGACAATGCTTCAATGCAGCTTGTAAAAGACCCATCACAGTTTGATGTTATACTTACGTCCAATATGTTCGGTGATATTTTATCTGATGAAGCCTCGATGATAGTAGGTTCAATTGGAATGTTAGCTTCAGCTTCACTTGGCGAGGGAAGTATTGGACTTTACGAGCCAATTCACGGCACAGCACCTGACATTGCAGGACAAGATTTGGCAAATCCTATTGCAACAATTTTGTCTGCTGCAATGATGCTTCGCTACAGCTTTGACATGGAGGATGCAGCAAAAACTATAGAAAATGCTGTCAAGATTGCTCTCAAAGAAGGGTATAGAACAAGAGATATCTACACAGAAAATTGCAAACTTGTTGGAACAAAGCAGATGGGAAAAATTATTTGTGAAAATATCTAAAAGCTGCAGAAAATTTTCTGCAGCTTTTTTGTATTAATAATCTTTTTAAAGTAAGGTAAAATATAAACATAACACATTTTTAAATAAACCATACACTGGAGGGGTTTTTGAAATGAAGTACAGACCCTTTGGAAAAACAGACTTTATGGTATCTGCTCTTGGCTTTGGTGCAATGAGGCTACCAATTTTAGATGGAGACTACTCCAAAATTGATGAAGAAAAAGCAATTGAAATGCTTCATTTTGCAATCGACAATGGAATCAATTACATTGACACAGCGTATGTGTACCATGGTGGTAACAGCGAGGTTTTGGTTGGTAAAGCTTTGAAAGGAGGATATAGAGAAAAGGTTAAGATTGCAACAAAACTTCCTGTCTGGCAGGTAAATAATTTTGACGATGCTGATAGAGTTTTAGATGAGCAGCTTAAAAGACTTGACACCAGCTATATTGACTTTTATCTTTTACATGCGCTCAATAAAGACCACTGGAAAAAGCTAAAGGAGATGAACATCTTTAAATGGGTTGAAAAGGTGCTCTCTGAAGGGAAGATAAAGTATATAGGATTTTCCTTCCACGATGATCTTAATACATTTAAAGAGATTGTTGACAGTTACAACTGGACATTCTGCCAGATACAGTACAATATCCTCAACCGAAACTATCAGGCAGGAGAAGAGGGGCTCAAATACGCAGCCGCAAAAGGATTGGCAGTTATCATTATGGAACCGCTTTTAGGTGGAAGGCTTGCAAAAGAACCTCCAGAAGAAATAAAGCAGCTGTGGAATCAAGCAAAGAACAAAAGAACACCTGTTGAATGGGCGCTTTCATGGTTGTGGAACCAGAAAGAAGTATCAGTTGTTTTAAGTGGTATGAGTACACTTGAACAGGTAAAAGAAAATATTGAATATGCAAGCAAGTACGAAGTTGGAAGTTTGACAGAGGAGGAGCTTGAGCTTGTTGAAAAGGTCGCGCAAAAGTATAATGAGCTGAGAAAAGTTAACTGTACAGAATGCAAATACTGTATGCCATGTCCACAGGGCATTGATATTCCATGGAATTTTAGCATTTACAATCAAGCAAGCATGTATAACATATTCGAAGAGATGAAAAATGACTATTTAAAGAAGGAAAAAGAGAGAGCAGAAAATTGTGTTGAGTGTGGTGTTTGTGAGACAAAATGTCCACAGAATCTTCCAATAAGAGAGATCCTAAAAGAGGTTCACGCATATTTTTCAAAGTAAAAATAGGTTATTTACTTTAAGGCTAATTTTATGATAAAATACTGCATGTTGTGGGAAGATAAAAATTCTTTCTTCCCTTGCTCCCAAAATAGATTTTGGGGGCCTTTAAGTCTATAAGGGAGGTGAAAGCTGTGGTTGAGAGAAAGTATGAAACAGTATTTATAATTAGCCCCGCACTTGACGATGAGGCAAGAAATAGCCTTATCGAGAAGTTCAAAAACCTTATCTCAAGCAATGGACAGCTTCTTACAGTTGAAGAGTGGGGGAAGAAAAGGCTTGCGTACAAGATTGATAAGCACGCAGAAGGGTATTACGTTCTGATGCAATTTATAAGCAAGCCTGAGTTCCCGCGCGAGCTTGAGAGGGTTTATAGAATTACGGATGGGGTTATCAGGTTCTTGATTGTAAAGCTTGAAAAATAAGAGGGGGCGGCTTTTTTGAACAAGGTTATTTTGATGGGTCGCTTAACTCGCGACCCGGAGTTTAGACTTACTGCCAACAATACCCCCGTTGCAAATTTCACGCTTGCTGTCAACAGACGTTTTAAACGCGAAAATGATCAGGATGCCGATTTTATTCCCATTGTTGCGTGGAGCAGGCTTGCCGAGTTTTCAAAAAACTATCTAAAAAAAGGAAGGCAAGTTGTGGTAATAGGAAGGCTTCAGCTTCGCACGTGGGATGATGAGGCAAATAGGCGTCACTACATCACCGAGGTTGTGGCGGAAGAGATTTACTTTGCAGAACCAAAACCTAAGGATGTACCGGTTGACAGTGAAGCAGAGGTAAAAGAAGACGTTATTTTGCCTGACTTAGATGATGAGACAATTGAAAGTGAACTTGAGAACTTTTTCGAAGAGGATGTAAAAATTCCATCAAAAAATAATGATGTTGATGAGGGTATAGAAGACGACCTGCCATTTTAGATCAAGTGGAAATTTAAGAAAAAGGAGGGAAAAGATTTGAACAACAATCAAAATCAGCAGCAAACTCAAGCTGTTCAAATGGTCGAAAGAGTTAGTTCAAGACAGAAGAAGAAAAAGAGAGTTTGTTCGTTTTGTGTGGAGAGAATATATGAGATAGATTACAAAGATGTGAACAGACTTAAGAAATTCCTGACAGAGAGAGGCAAAATTTTACCAAGAAGAACAACAGGCAACTGCGCAAGACATCAAAGACAGTTAACACGAGCTATCAAGCGCGCAAGAATCTTGGCACTTTTGCCGTTTATAGTTGAATAGACATTAAAAGCCTCTGTGCCTAAGACGCGGCATAGAGGTTTTTTGTTTTGTAAGAAGTTTTTTTAATATCTCTTTTGGATAGGATATTAGTTAGTGTAAAATGTTTGTAGTGATTCAATATTTATTAAATTTTCAACTATCTTCTTTTGTTATATGTCGTTTTACATTACGTTGCAGGTTAATAAAACAAAAACTTATGGAGTAGCAAACTTTCGAGCCATTAGCATACTTGCGACATAATCAAATCGGAATAAGACGAATATACTGTTTTATATGGCTGAGACAAGAGAGAAGCACGGAAATTGTTGAAACTTAGCAGGGTACAGAAAATTCAATATTACCTAAGAAAGAAACATGCATACGTTCATAAAAGCTGCTGTCATTATCATTTTGTTTTTTCAAAGTAGAAATAAAAAATTTCCCAACAAACTCTTGACACTATCAAAAGATTACAGGTTATTGAAGGAGTAAATACAAAGTGGTAAAATAAACAATAAAAGAATTTTTAATAAAGTTTAAATTGAGAGGGGTGGTTAAAATTCCGGCGACAATAAAAGATATTGCAAAATATACAGGACTTTCAATAGCGACTATATCAAAGTATCTCAATGGTGGTAATGTGTTAGAAAAAAATAGGATTCTTATTGAAGAGGCAATAAAAGCGTTGGATTTTGAAGTGAATGAGATTGCAAGAGGGCTTAGAACTAACAAGACAATGACAATTGGAGTTTTAATTCCTGTTTTTGAGGTTTTCTTTAATACAATTGTATCTTCGTTAGAAAATGTTTTGCTTGAAACTGGTTATAGTGTTGTTGTATGTGATTACAGAGATGATGAAAAGTTAGAAAAGGAAAGGTTAGATTTTCTTTATAAAAAAAGAGTTGATGCATTAGTAGTTGTTCCCACATATTTGAAAGGAAGTGATATTAAAAAGATTATAAAAAGAGACATTCCAATTGTGGCAGTTGACAGACCAATTGAAGACTTTGAGTGTGATACAATACTTGTGAATAACTTTGAAGTTTCGTATCAGGCAGTTGAGAAGTTGATTTTGATGGGGCACAGAAAAATTGGAATAATATGTGGTCCACAGAATATTTATACAGCTCAAGAGAGATTAAATGGCTACATGAAAGCGCATATTGATTATAAAATATCTGTAAATGAAGAATATATAAAATTTGGAGAATTTCATAATATGGAATCAGGTTACAAAAAGATGATTGAGTTACTGGAAATTCCTAACCCTCCTACAGCTGTTTTTATTACAAATTATGAGATGACTCTTGGTGCAATTATTGCTGTAAATGAAAAAGATATAAAAATTCCAGATGATCTATCAATAATAGGTTTTGACAATTTAGAGATGGCAAAGATAGTAAAACCCTCGTTATCACTTGTTGTCCAACCGATGGAAGAAATAGGAGAAGTCGTAGCATCTTTATTGTTAAAGAGATTAAAAGGAGATAAAACTGATTTTCCTCTTCAGAAAAAGTTGAATGCACAAGTTTTGATAAAGAATTCAGTCAAAAAGATAACATAAGCAGTCTCTTTAGAGTTTACTAATTTTAAAAATTAAAAGAGCAGGATTGACAGATAAAATTACATGTTCTATTTTTGTGTTAATAAATTTAAAAGTTTTATTTTTATTTATTTAAAGTAAAACGTTTAGATATGTTTAATTCTCTTTTATAGAAAAGCAGCTGTAATATATTGATGTTAATACCTTATAAACCACCCACAATATTTTTTTAATACAGAAAAAGTTAAAGGTGAAGGACAAGCTGTTATATGGGCAAGAGCAGGTTGGATAGGATGTCACCGATATCCAGTTCACTGGGGTGGTGATAGTAGTAGTACATGGGACGGTTTGGCAGCCACAATTCGAGGTGGTTTACATTTAGGTGTATCAGGATTTGGTTTTTGGAGTCATGATATTCCCGGATTTCACGGTCTTCCAGATTTTATGAATAATTGGCCTGATGATGATATTTATGTTCGCTGGACACAGGTAGGTGTATTCACTTCGCACATGAGATACCATGGGGCTTCCCCGCGAGAACCCTATAATTATCCCAATGTATCTGATGTTGTCAGAGAATGGTGGAAATTACGATATGCATTGATTCCATATTTTGTTGAGCAAGGAAGGAAAGTTACAAAGACAGGATATCCTTTCATAAGAGCGTTGCTTATTCATCATCCTGATGATGAATATTGCTGGTATATTGACGATGAATTTTATTGTGGAGATATTTTCTTGGTGGCTCCAATTATAAATTCTGCAGGAAGAAGAAGCATTTATTTGCCCAGAGGAAATTGGGTAGATTTTTGGTCAGGAGAACTTATTGAAGGTCCAGTTATGCTCAAAGATGTTTATTGTCCACTGGAAAGAATGCCGGTTTATTGTGTTTATGGCTCTGAGCTGAAAGTATACCCATACATAGTACAACATACAGGTGAAATAGATTTTAATAAAACAGAGATAATTACCTTTGATCACACATATAAAGGTTTTTCTAAATCAATTCTTGGAAGGATAATAAAATTATAGAAGGCAATTTAAAGGAAAATAACAAAAACAATAACATGGAACAGGAGGAGAGTAAATGAAAGAACAAAAGCAATTTTTAATACCTTTGAGAGCATCTCTTTACAGTGATAGTGAATATTACAAGAGATTTAAATTAAACAGAAGCTATATGCTTTCTTTGAAAACTGAAAACTTACTTCAGAATTTCTACTTAGAATCTGGAATAATGAGTTGGAGTTTTCTACCACAGGATATTCATGGTGGATGGGAGTCACCCACATGTCAATTAAGAGGGCATTTCTTAGGACACTGGTTATCAGCAGCAGCAAGAATATATGCAAATTTTGGGGATGAAGAAATAAAAGGAAAGGCAGATTATATTGTTGACGAGCTTGAAAGGTGTCAGAAAGAAAATGGGGGAGAATGGGTAGGTTCTATTCCTGAGAAATACTTTGAATGGATGGCAAGAGGGAAATGGGTATGGGCACCACACTATACAGTTCATAAGACTTTCATGGGACTTGTAGATATGTATAAGTATACCTCAAATCAAAAAGCGCTGGAGATAGCAGATAGGTGGGCTAATTGGTTTTACAGATGGAGTGGACAATTTTCTCGGGAGAAGATGGATGACATTTTAGATTATGAAACTGGTGGTATGCTTGAGATATGGGCAGAGCTATACAATATAACAAAAGATAGCAAATATAGAGATTTAATGGAACGTTATTACAGAGGTCGCTTATTTGACAGATTGTTAAACGGTGAAGATGTATTGACAGGTATGCATGCAAATACTACAGTCCCAGAGATACATGGAGCGGCGAGAGTATGGGAAATTACAGGGGAAGAGAAGTTTAGAAAGATAGTTGAATCTTATTGGAGAGAAGCTGTAGAAGAGCGTGGATATTTTTGTACAGGTGGTCAGACGTTAGGAGAAGTGTGGACACCCAAACAAAGAATAAGAAATTACCTTGGTCCGACGAATCAAGAACATTGTGTGGTTTATAATATGATACGGTTGGCTGAGTTTTTATTTAGATGGACAGGGGATAAGAGATACAGCGATTATATTGAGAGAAATATTTATAATGGATTATTTGCACAGCAGAGGCTTAAAGATGGGATGGTAACATATTTTCTACCGCTGATGCCAGGCAGCCAAAAGAGATGGGGAACACCGACAAATGATTTCTGGTGTTGTCATGGGACGTTAGTGCAAGCACATACTATTTACAATGACATAATTTATTACAAGAGCCAAAATGGAATAGTAATAAGTCAGTTTATACCTTCTTTTGTAACTTGGAAAGATGACAAAGGAAATGACATTACAATAAAGCAATACTATGGAAAAAGACAAGAAAGTTTTGCATATACAGCCAAAAAGAATGAAATATATATAGAGATTCAGTGCGAGGATCCTATAGAATTTGAGCTTGCAATAAGGAAACCGTGGTGGGCTAAGAAAATAGAATTAGCAGTAAATGAAGACTTATGTTATGGAGTTGATGATTCTTCATACATTAAATTAACGCGAAGATGGAATAGCGATAAAATTAAGATTACCTTCTACAAAACTATTGAAACCTCTCCAATGCCAGACGATCCACAGCAAGTAGCTTTCATGGTAGGACCTGTTGTGTTGGCAGGGCTGTGTGAAAATAGGAGAAAGATTTATATTAATGGTAAAGAAATAGAGGATGTAATTATACCTATTAATGAGAGAGGTTTTGGACCAATTCGATATATAACATATGATCAAATTGAGGATATAATATTTTTACCGCTTTGTTATGTAGATGATGAAAAATATACAGTATATTTTTTGGTTGATTAGAGGACAAAATATTATTAAAAGTTAAAATGGAGGTATATCCATGAGTTTACAAAAATTAAAAATAATTTTTGATAGACCAGCAAGTTGCTGGGAAGAGGCACTTCCAATAGGTAATGGAAGTTTGGGTGCAATGATATATGGTGGAGTTGAATATGAGACCCTCCAACTAAATGAAGAAAGTATTTGGTCATGTGGTCCTCGGAGGAGAGAAAATCCAGATGCACTAAAATATTTGCAGGTGATACGAAAAAGCATTTTAGAAGGGAATATAAAAAGAGCTGAAGAGCTTTCTGTTTTTGCTCTTTCTGGAACACCCCATAGCGAAGGAAACTATGAACCGCTGGGTTACCTTGATATATATTTTGAAGGGATTGAGACATATAAAGTCGAAAAATATACCAGATATCTTGATATTTCAAATGCTACTTGTAAAGTTGAATTCAATGTAGATGATATCAGATATGAAAAGACTTATTTTTCTTCTTATCCAGATAAAGTAATTGCAGTAAAGATATGCTGTAGCAAAAAAGGAGCAATATCCTTGAGAACGAAATTTAGACGTGAGTATCAGGAAGATATAGACAGGTGTGGAAGAGTAAATAATGATAAAATATTTTTTGAATGCTCAGCTGGAAGTGGAAGAGGGGTTTCTTTTTCAGCTATGCTAAAGGCTGTATCAAAAGATGGAGATATTTATACAATTGGTGACAATTTGTTTGTGAAAAATGCTACAGAGGTTATTCTTTTAATTACATCGATGACAAGTTACAAAAAGAGAGATTATTTTAACTGGTGTTTGAAAACTTTGGAACAAGTATCTAAACTTGATTTTGAAGAACTTTATATGAGACATACAGAAGATTACAAGTCATTGTTTGATAGAGTTGAATTTTATATTGATGTTTCAAATACCAAAAAAAGTAGTGAATTAAGTACTCCAGAGAGGATTCGATTATTAAAAGAAGGACATAAAGATGAAGAGTTAATAGTTTTGCTTTTTCAGTTTGGGAGATATTTGTTAATATCAAGTAGTCGTCCAGGATGCTTGCCACCCAATCTACAGGGGATTTGGAACAAGGAAATGAAACCGCCCTGGGGTAGTAAATATACCATAAATATCAATCTACAAATGAATTATTGGCCAGCCGAAATATGTAATTTATCTGAATGTCATTTGCCATTGTTTTCACTGCTTGAGAGAATGTATGAAAATGGGAGAATTACTGCTCAGAAGATGTACAATTGCCGAGGATTCTGTGCACATCATAACACAGATATTTGGGGAGATACTGCGCCACAGGATATATACATTCCGGCAACATATTGGCCAATGGGAGCTGCATGGCTTTGTCTTCATATATGGGATCATTATGAGTACACAGGAGATTTAGATTTTCTAAAAAAATACTACTATTTAATGAGGGAAGCAGCGTTGTTCTTATTAGATTATCTCATTGAAGATGAAAACGGCTACCTTGTAACATGTCCCTCCTGTTCACCGGAGAATAGCTATAAGCTGAATGGTGATGTATATAGTCTGACATATATGCCGACTATGGATATTCAAATAATTAGCGCACTCTTTGAGAAAGTCAAAAAAGCTAATGATATTTTAAAATTAAATGATGAGATTATTGAAAAAATAGATTATGCGCTTGAAAAACTTCCGCCGATTAAGATTGGAAAATATGGGCAGATTCAGGAGTGGATAGAAGATTATGAAGAAGCAGAACCGGGGCACAGACATATTTCTCATTTGTTTGGGCTTTATCCTGAAAACCAGATAACTTTTGAAAAAACACCACAGCTTTTCAAAGCTGCAAAGAAAACGTTGCAAAGAAGACTTGACCATGGCTCTGGGCATACTGGTTGGAGCAGAGCTTGGGTTATATGTTTCTGGGCAAGACTTAAAGAAGGGGATAAAGCTTATGAAAATATCTTAGAACTTTTAAAAAGATCAACTTTGCCTAATTTACTTGATAACCACCCCCCGTTTCAAATTGATGGCAACTTTGGTGCGACTGCTGGTATTGCAGAGATGCTTGTGCAGTCATATGACGATACCATTGAACTTTTACCTGCGCTTCCGAGTGATTGGAAAAGTGGATATATAAAAGGTTTAAAAGCACGTGGAGGGCATACTGTTGATATTTATTGGGAGAATGGTATTTTTAAGAAAGCAAAGATTATTTTGGGATATAGAAAGAGAGTTATTTTAAAGTATAAAAAGAGATGTATCGAAATCAGGGGCTATCAAGGAGAAGAAAAAGTAATATTTTATGATAAATTTTTTATTATATGAGTATTTTGATAAAATTTTAAAAGTATGTGGGTATAAACAACCATATAAATTCAAAATACAACTAAGTTATCAGATAGTTTAGTGAGGTGAAAATAATGCCAAGACTTTTTACTGCTTGTGAAAATAAATTGATAAGTAGATATGACAGAGAAATTCTGTGGATTGAAGCATGGGGCAAAAATGGCTTGCGAGTTCGTGCAACCCAGGAAGGAAATATGCCAGAAAATGACTGGGCTTTATTACCCAAAGCTAAGAATAACAATAGTAACGTGGGAATAGAGATTGACGGAAATAGAGCAGCAATAAGAAATGGTAACATATATGCAGTAATAGAACAGACTGGTGATATTACGTTTTATAACAATGAAAATAGGATTATATTAAAAGAATATACATCAAGATTTGCAGCAGGCTTGCGTAAAAGAGGTCGAGAGTTTCAACCAATTCCAGGAGGTAGCTATAGATTAACTGTTCGCTTTGAATCAGAACCTAATGAAAAGCTTTATGGAATGGGACAGTATCAGCAACCATACTTGAACTTGAAAGGCTGTACTTTAGAACTTGCACATAGAAACACCCAATCAAGTGTTCCTTTTTTGGTTTCAAACATTGGATATGGCTTTTTGTGGAACAATCCGGCAATTGGAAGGGTTATGTTTGGCAAGAACATAACTGAGTGGGAAGCATTTGTAACTAAAACTATGGATTATTGGATAACAGCAGGCGATACTCCGGCAGAAATTTTAGAACAATATATGCAAGTTACAGGCACACCTCCGATGATGCCTGACTATGCGATGGGATTCTGGCAAAGTAAATTAAGGTATAGAAATACTCAGGAATTAATGGATGTAGCATATGAATATAAAAGACGAAATCTTCCTCTTGATGTGATTGTAATTGATTTTTTTCATTGGCCACATCAGGGAGACTGGAAGTTTGATGAAGATTACTGGCCTAATCCAGAGAAGATGGTAGAAGAGCTGAGAAAAATGGGCATTGAAGTAATGGTATCTATATGGCCAACTGTCGAGAAGGAAAGCGAAAATTACGAAGAGATGTTTTCAAAGGGCTTACTTATGAGTACCGACCGGGGACCGCGAGTAACTATGCAGTTTGTCAATGACACTCTTTTTGTTGATATGACTAATCCCGAAGCACGTGAATTTATGTGGGGAAAAGTCAAAGAAAATTATTTTTCAAAAGGTATTAAAATGTACTGGCTTGATGAAGCCGAACCAGAATTTCATAAATATGAATTCGATAATTATCGATATTTCTTGGGACCATGTTTAGAAATAGGAAATATTTATCCTCTATTGTATGCAAAAACTTTTTATGATGGATTGAAAAAGGAAGGTATAGAAAACATAATTAATTTAATTCGTTATGCATGGGCTGGTTCCCAGCGCTATGGAGTAGTTGTGTGGTCGGGGGATATTGCATCTACATTTGAGTCACTTAGAAACCAAGTTGCGTGCGGCTTAAATATGGCGATGGCAGGAATACCATGGTGGACGAGCGACATAGGAGGATTTTATGGGGGAGACCCAGAAGACCCATCTTTTAGGGAATTAATAATTCGATGGTTCCAATTTGGAGCATTTTGTCCTGTATTTAGGCTGCATGGGGATAGAAAACCTTATACTCCACCAACAAGTAATAAAGGTGGGGGGAAAATGGGCACTGGTGGACCAAATGAAGTATGGAGCTATGGTGAGGAAGCTTATGAGATTTTTAAAAAGTATCTTTATATTCGTGAAAAGCTCAAACCATATATAAAAAGGCAGATGTTACTTGCACATGAAAAAGGAACACCGATTATGCGACCATTATTTTATGATTTCCCTTTTGATACAAGAGCATGGGAAATAGAAGATGAATTTATGTTTGGACCTGATATATTAGTAACTCCTGTATTGTATGAAGGCATGAGAGAAAGAATTGTTTATCTGCCTGAAGGAGCTAAATGGTATGAATGGGAAACAGGAAAAGTATATGAAGGTGGAAAAGAAATTATTTGCCAAGCTCCTTTAAACACAATACCGATTTTTATAAAAAATCAAGTTGAACTTTGGTAAAATTTAAAAAAGATAACGGGACTGTCCTAGAAGCAAAAAAATTTCATTTCAACAACATATAATTGGCACTGGACTGAATTATGTGTTGTTTTAAACCAAAAAGTATGATATACCCTTTTGGGCAGTCCCGTTTACTTAAAAATATTGTGATATTTTAGTATTTAAATACAAGTCGAGCAAAGTTATATAATCCAAACTTAGTGATTGAAGAGTCATGTGCTGCTCCTTCAACTGGAATCCAGAAATGATTTATACCTTTTGATGAAAGTTCTTGATGCAATGTTTCAACTCTACTGTACAAAAAGTCATTTGTTCCACATGTAATGTATAAAAGTTTTAACTTTGAATTATAATAGTTTACATCTTTAATTAAATTTGGAGAATAAGCAGGAGCTATTGCGCCTATATATGCAAAGCAGTTGCTGAAGTAGTCTAAGCCAATAGTGAGAGCTTGACCACCGCCCATTGAAAATCCAATGATTGCTCTATGCTCTCTTTCTTTATATACCGAAAAGTTTTTTTCAACTGCTGGGATTAAATAATTAATTAAATCATGGTGAAAATTATAAAATGCTTTCATGTTATCTTCACTAAATACACTTTCATAAGTTTTTGGTCGGGAATCATCAGCTCTGGCACGGCAATTTGGGAATATTACTATCATGTTCGTAAGTTGTCCTGAAGCATATAAGTTGTCAAGAATATTTTCTGGATTTGATGATTCTAACCATTCTCTTTCGTCACCACCTATTCCATGCAATACATACAGAGTATTAAATTTCATTTTACTTGAATAATTTGGTGGTAACCATACAAGAGCTTTCCTTGTTGTCTTTGTGTATCCTGAATAATAAGTAAATTCTTTTATTGTTCCATGTTTGATAGAAGTTTTATATGAATCAAACTCATTGGGAGGATTCCAATTAACCTTAGCATTATAATCTACTACTGGCTGAAGTTTAAAGAGTTGATTTTTACTGTTACTCTGTTTCTTTTGAATACATAAACTTGTGTTTTTATTATCTGAGGGACTTATTTCCAAAACTAATCCACTGTACTTATTCTTTATAATGAAATAATTTTCTTTAACTTCTTCAATTACCCACTTTTGCGTATCTGAGCCATTAAATTTTCTAACACAAATTTCTATATTGTTGTTTTTAGACTTTTTGGAAATGTCAAGTACCATTTCATTTGAAATGTTTTGTATTTTATAATATCCTTTTTCAACAGCCGTAAATCTCCATTTTTGATTGTTATTACCTATATAATCATTTTGAATTACAGGTGCACCTTCTTTTGAACTTGTAGGCTGAAGGCATTTACCCGTGTTCAATGAGTAAATAACGTACGCAGTTAAAATTTTATTTTGAATTGACAAGACTTTTGAAGATACTTTTGGGTTTGTTGTGGCTAAAATAGAATTGCAAGAAATTAACAAACCAAGCGCAGTCAAAACAATAACGGCCATAGCAAATTTTCTGAACATTGCATATTTACCTCCTTGTTTGCTATTCTTAATTTTTCATGATTATGGTATTAATTTCAAAATTCTATTGATTTCACTCGGGAAAATTTCCACAACTTTCACGAAATATAAAATATGAATCTTCAATAAGACAAACAGGTTCACGGTGAATCCCTGTTACCATTTCAGTAATTAAATTTAAAGATTTGTATACCATTTTTTCAATCGAATAATCAATAACTGTTAATCTGGGGTTCAACAGTTCACATGTTAAAAGATCACTGCATCCTACAATTTCAACATCATTCGGAATAGAATATCCATTTTCTTGCAAAACAGAATAAACTCCATAGGCCATAGTAGAAGAAAGAATGAAAATGGCAGTTGGCAAATTACCACTGCTTAACAATTTTTTCATACAGTTTCTACCTGCTTTTATGTCGACTTCATCATCAGTTATTATGTGGTTATCTGAGATTGATAAATTGAGTTTTCTGCATGAATCAAGAAATCCTATTCTTCTCATACTAAAATTCCTGTTAAGATAAGAAGGTCCAATTAATCCAACACTTTTGTGACCTCTTGCAGCAAACAGTTTAGCCACTTTTTCACCCAAACTATATTCGTCAACATAAATGCAACTGTATTTAGAGCTCTGTCTGTTGAACATTACAATTGGCATAACGGTATTTAGATTTTCCAAAAATTCAATGTCACTGTCAGTAGTTCCGACTACTATTACTCCATTGAATAGGTTTTCAACAAAAAGTTCTTTTAATTGTACCAAATTTGATGGATAATAAGGTTTGAAGACAATTTCTATATTCATTTTTTTGTTTAAAATACAGTTTTGAAGACCATTGAAAAAGCGTACTAATAAATCAGATAAATAAGTAGCTGGCCATAAAATTCCTATTAAAAGGGGAGATGAATTTTGGTTAGATTTTTTTAGTCTTCTTGCAAAGACGTTAGGTTGGTAGCCTAATTTTTTTGCTTCTTCTATTATTTTTTCTTGTGTCTCTTTAGAAATTCGCATTTCATCTCCACGACCATTTAGGACAATTGATACTGTTATTGGTGAAACATTTGTTCTTTCGGCTATTAGTTTTATTGTACCTTTTTTCTTGCTACCCATAAAATGTATCCTCCATTGACAAATCTTTATGTATTGTGCATATTGTTTTGAAATAAGCATGATAATAAGATGCATATATTATCTTAGCTATATCGATATACCAAAATTATAACGGTATTTTTCAATTATGTCAAACTTATTTAACATTATATACTTGTAAAAAACTATTTTCAAAGAAAGTTAAACAAGAATCAAAAAAGTTGACACCCAATTGCTACAACGTTACAATAAAAACAGGGTAAAGTTTGATCTATGTGGATATAAAAAAGTTCTGCAAGTACTTTTGTACCATCACTCACCATAAATACATGTTTTTGGGCTTTAGTGTTATAAAAAATAAGTAACAAATAATATTTTAATGGGAGGAATTATATGCTAAGACGAGTAACTACAGAAAATGGAATAGTAGAAGGGTTTCCGGCTTCTGACCCAAGGATAACGGTGTTCAAAGGAATTCCTTTTGCAGCGCCTCCTGTTGGCAACTTGAGATGGAAGCCACCTCAACCATGCAAGAATTGGGAAGGTGTTTACAAAGCTTATACTTTTGCCCCCATTTCAATTCAAGCTACCCCAGGATTAGACCCTGATAATATTTACACAAAAGAATGGCATGTTGATCCTAATGTGCCCATGAGTGAAGATTGTTTGTATTTAAATGTATGGACTCCAGCAAGACATCCTAAGGAAAAATTACCAGTGATGATCTGGTTTTTCGGTGGAGGATTGCAAGTTGGTTATACTTCAGAGATGGAATTTGATGGTGAACGCATAGCTAGAAGAGGAATTGTGTTTGTGAGTGTAAATTATCGATTAAATGTATTTGGCTTTTTTGCACATCCTGAGATTTCAGAAGAGAACAAGGATGGTCCCAAAGCTAATTTTGGATTATTAGATCAACTTGCAGGAATTGAATGGGTAAGACGAAATATTGCGGCTTTTGGAGGTGATCCAAACAATATTACTATATTTGGGCAATCTGCAGGAGGAGGCTGTGTAACTGCACATGTTACATCACCTATTAGCAAAGGCTTATTTCAAAAAGCTATTATACAAAGTGGAGGTGGTTTTGCACCGCGTTTCAATCAAGGATATCCTTCATTAAGTGAAGCTGAGAAGATAGGAGAAGAATTCTTCAAGTTTTTAGGGGTTAAGAACTTAGATGAAGCAAGAAATTTAGATGCAAGGGTAATTTTTGAGAAATCCGAAGAATTTGGTTATAGATGGGGATTTGTAAAAGATGGAGTGTATATAGTTGATGATCCTGTAAAGCTCATAATAAAAGGTAGTTGGCATAAGATACCTTTGATAATGGGCCATACTGCAAATGAGTTTATAGAGAAACCAGATGTTGAGACATTAGAAGAATTCAGAGAGTATGCATATAAAAAATTTGGTGAAGATGCCGAAGAATATATTAAACTGTGTACTGAAGGAACGAATGATATTGCTCAGATAAAGGAAAAAGGAAAAATAAATATGTTTGAGATTGGGAATTTAATGTGGTGTGAACATAATGCAAAAACTAAGGATACAACAATTTATTGTTACTGTTTTGAGCCAGAGATTCCAGGTGATGACGCAGGAGCGTTTCATTCATCTGAACTATGGTTTGTTTTTGAGACATTGGCAAAATGTTGGAGACCATTTGTTGGAAAACATTATGATTTAGCAAGGCAGATGTGCAATTATTGGACGAATTTTGCTAAAAAAGGAGATCCCAATGGATTAGATGCAGATGGTACTCCCATGCCAGAATGGCGACCTTATACTAGAGAAGAACCGTTTATAATGTTATTTGGTGACAAACCTTGTAAAGATCCTAATAGACCTACTGAGCTTATGAGGTTCATGGTAAATCATCTTTTTAAAAAATTGAATTTAGAGTAATTTGTAAACCAAACCATAAAAATTTTGTATATATATAAATGTAAAGGGGTGTTAGCAATATGGCGAAATTTGATGATTTGTCAAGATTGTTAAACAGTTTTGTTGAAAGTGGATTACCGGGGTGTGCATGTGCTGTAGCAAAAGATGGAGAGATATTATGGGAAGGATATTTTGGCTATGCAGATATGGAAAGAAAAATACCGATGAACGAAGGCAGTGTTTTCAGATTGGCATCAATGACTAAAGTCATAGTTTGTACAGCTGCTTTAATACTTTATGAAAGGGGTAAGTTTTTGTTAAGTGACCCGGTTTATGAATATATTCCTGAATACAAAGAAACATATGTATATGTTAAAGATAGTAATGGAGAGTATAAAATAGAAAAAGCCAAAAATCCAGTGCTTGTAAAACATGCTTTTACTATGACAGTAGGTTTACCGTATCCTTTCAGAGAATCTCCCACAGCTATTGAAATGAGAAAAGTGAGAGAAGAGTTGACAAAGAAATATGGCAAATATGACATAGTTACTGAGGCAAAAGCTATGGCGTCAGTACCTCAGGAGTTTGAACCGGGTACTCGATGGTTATATGGATATGGACATGATATAGTTGCAGCTCTTATCCAAGTTATATCTGGGAAAAAGGTGAGCGAATTTCTAAAAGAAGAGATTTTTGAACCTTTAGGTATGAATGATACTGCTTACCGCTATTTTGGTGATATAGAAGAAAGAATGGTTGCATGTTACAGAAAAAAAGAGGATGGAACATTTGAAAGAACAAAAGGATTATTAGATGAATATCACGAAAAAGATGCAGTATATGAGTCAGGAGGCGGGGGGCTCTTTTCAACCGTTAGAGATTATATCAAATTTTCACAAATGTTAGCTAATGGAGGAGTTTATAAAGGTAAAAAAATAATTGGAAGAAAAACCATAGATTTAATGAGGACTAATCAACTAAATAGTACTCAGTTATTAGATTTTAATAAAAATAACATCTATTTGTCTGGATACGGATATGGATTAGGTGTGAGGACGCTTATGAGTATTAACGAGAGCAATTTCAACAGTTCAATTGGAGAATTTGGATGGACTGGTGCTTTGGGAACTTATGTTTCAATTGACCCGAGTGAAGGTTTTTCCTTGGTATATATGCATCAAATGATACCGAATATGGAGGAATACTATCATTTAAGAGTAAGGTCTGTTGCATACGGTTGTTTGTAAATAATTTTTAAAAGATCTTGAGAGTAAAAATAATACAAGGGGGGTATCTTTTGTGGAAACGATGAAGGCTATTGTATTAGAAAAACCAAAAGTTTTAAAAATGGAAATAAGGAATAGACCTGTGATTGCGGATGACGAAGTATTAGTTGCTGTCAAATGTGTAGGGATTTGTGGTTCTGATGTTCATTATTATGAACATGGGAAAATAGGTAGATATGTTGTAGAAAAACCATTGATTTTAGGTCATGAGGCAAGTGGAGAAGTTGTCAGTATAGGGAAAAATGTAAAAAAATTTAATATTGGAGATAGAGTGGTTATAGAACCCGGAAGAACATGCGGAAAATGTGAATATTGCAAAAACGGAAGATATAATCTATGTCCTGATGTTAAGTTTTTGGCTACACCGCCTGTTGATGGAGCACTGTGTGAGTATTTAGCTGTAAGAGAGGATTATTTGTTTAAGGTTCCCAATGATGTTGATTATGACATAGCAACTTTGGTTGAACCATTGTCAGTAGGTATTCATGGCGCTATGCGGGGAAACGTAAAAGTTGGTGACAAAGTATTGATTTTAGGGTTAGGACCTGTGGGTTTGTTGACTATTTTAGCAGTAAAAGCATTTGGAGCAAGTCAAGTAATAGCAGTAGATGTTCAGCCTTTGAGGTTAGAGGCAGCAAAGGAATTAGGAGCAACTCATGTCATAAATGCAAAAGAGAGCAATTACAAACAATTAATACTTGAAGCAACTGGGAATACCGGTCCAGATATAACTTTTGAAACTGCAGGTTCTAAAGATACGAATAAAATAGCCTTTGAGATAACAAAGCGCGGCGGTAGAATAGTCCTTATTGGTTTATTAGCAGAAAGCGAGGTTCCAATAAATATAAATTCTGTTGTAGATAACGAGTATAATGTTTATGGTGTTTTTAGATACGCAAATACTTATAACAAATCTATTGAAGTTTTATCATGCAATTTAGAAAAAGTTAAAAAACTAGTAACTCATAGGTTTAAATTGGATGAGGCTGCACAAGCTTTTGAATTTGTAAGAGAAAATAAAGATAAATGTATAAAAGCAGTAATTGTTGTATCAAACAGTGTTTAACTTTTAAATTTCTTATGGTTAAAAATAATTAATTAAATCAAAAACCATATTATTTTACTACGAAAAGGGATTGTCCCAAAAGATAATTGGACAATCCCCCTGCTGATTTTGTTTATTTTTAAAGATTTTTTGTTCTTAAAATCAAATTTACAATGCTCTTTGTAGTTTCTTTCAAAAGCCGTGGAGCTTCTTTGAGACATCTGTCAAGCGATGATGCCATATCAACAATAGAGAAAATTGAAGTTATGCCTTCTTTTGAATATTCTTCAAAAGGACAATCAATAGACCCTGAAACAACAATTACCATTTTGCCAAACTTTGCACCGAGTCTTGCAATTCCAATGGTAGATTTCCCGGATAAGCTTTGTTTGTCAAATCTTCCTTCTCCAGTGATTATAATGTCTGCCCATTTAACGTGTTCTTCAGCTCTCGAAGCGCTTAGTATATAGTCTATTCCTGATACATACTGAGCATTCAAAAAAGCTAAAAGTGCAAACCCCAAACCACCTGCAGCACCTGCTCCGCTTGATAGTGATAAATCTTTTCCAAGATACTCTTGAGAGACATTTGCAAAATTTCTAAGTCCCATATCAAGAAGCTTTACAGCATTTTCATCTGCACCTTTTTGTGGTGCAAATACATATGCTGCACCGTTTTCTCCGTACAATGGATTTGTAACATCACACAAAACTGTAAATTTTACTTTGCGAACATCATTCAAGAATTCTGAATCATCTATCTTTTTTATTTTTATCAGGTTTTCACCAATTGGTTTTAATTCATTTCCGTTTTCGTCCAAAAATTTCATTCCAAGTGCAGAAAGCATTCCTGTACCTGCATCATTTGTTGCAGAGCCGCCAATACCAATGATGATTTCTTTAACTCCCTTTGAAATTGCATATTTGATAAGCTGGCCAACACCATATGTTGTTGTGTAAAGAGGATTTCTTTCATGGTCTTTTAAAAGAAGAAGTCCTGAACATTCTGCCATTTCAATTATAGCTTTATCTTCAAAAAATCCTATTTTACTTTTTATCTTTCTGAAAAGAGGGTCATTTACCTCAACTTCTTCTGTTTTGGCATTAAAGATTTTGGATAAAGCTGTCAGAGTTCCTTCTCCACCATCTGCAAGCGGAAGTTGAAAGACTTCCGCATCTTTGTCAACCTCAAAGATAGCTTCTTTAATTATCTCAGACGCAACTAAAGCGTCAAATGATCCTTTATACTTGTCTGGTGCAACCAGATATTTCAATAAAAATTCCTCCTTTCTTATTCATTGCCTCACTTACATTTTATATTTTATCAAAATTCTTAGTTTAATGCTTTTTACTTTTGGGTTAAATATTATCTTTAATCATAAAATCCTTGCCCAAGCAATTGACATTGACAGTGTAATATATTAGAATATTTTATGTTTTAAAATAAGGCCCCGAGTATTTGTTGATTGTATAGATTTAATATGGTGATCACTAAAATTTGAAAAGGAGTGAAGAAGAAAGCGATGAAGACATACCTGGCAAAACCAAATGAAGTTCCAAAGAAATGGTATGTAATAGATGCAACAGGAAAGCCGCTGGGAAGACTTGCAGCTAAAATTGCTGTGATTTTGAGAGGCAAGCACAAACCGCAGTTTACTCCGAATGTTGACACTGGCGACTATGTTATTGTAATCAATGCTGAAAAGGTTGTGTTGACTGGCAAAAAGCTTGACAAGGATGGATACAGATATCATACAAAGTATCCAGGTGGACTCAAGTTCATACCATATCGCAGACTTCTTGAAAAGCATCCAGAAAAAGCAATTGAGATTGCAGTACGTGGAATGCTTCCTAAAAATAAGCTCAGAGATAGGTTCATGCGAAAACTCAAAGTTTACAGAGGACCAAATCATCCACATGCAGCACAGAAACCTGAAGTGCTGGAAATATAGTTTTAGTTGAGGGAGGATATGAAAGTGGCACAGGTAAAATACTATGCAACTGGTAGAAGAAAAACTTCTGTTGCGAAGGTTTGGCTTTCACCTGGAAGTGGTAAGATTATTGTAAATGATAAAAATATGGAAGAGTATTTTCCTCTTGAGACATTGAGAATTATTGTAAAGCAGCCATTGACACTTACCGAGACTCTTGGTAAGTATGATGTGATAGCAAAGGTTCAGGGTGGCGGTCTTTCTGGGCAAGCAGGTGCAGTAAGACATGGTATTGCAAGAGCACTTGTGCTTGCTGATCCAACTTTAAGACCAGCTTTGAAGAAGGCAGGATTTCTTACAAGAGATCCGCGTATGGTGGAGAGAAAGAAATACGGTCTCAAGAAAGCAAGAAGAGCACCCCAGTTTTCGAAAAGATAAAAAGTTTTGGCGGCTCCTTTTTCAAAAAGGAGCTTTTATTTTTTCTGCAATTTTGTCAATCTAAAATTTCAACCTATTGACATCGTCTCAAAAACTGGGTATAATAAAATTGTAATTGCCGATGGGGGCATACCAAAAAGGTATGTCCCCATTTTGCATTTTAGGCGGATATAGACTTTCAAAATAAAATTTGGGGGTGTTTTGGATGAACTATGCTGATATTGTATGGGTTTTAGTTTCAACTGCTTTGGTTATGTTGATGACACCATCAGTAGGTCTTTTTTATGGTGGCATGGTCAGAAGAAAAAACCTTCTTTCCACAATTACCATGTCGGCGTTAACTTTGGGGATAATCAGTATTGAATGGGTGTTGGTTGGCTACAGCCTGGCGTTTGGCCCTGACAGGTTTGGATTGATTGGGAGCTTTGAGTGGGCAGGGTTAAGAAATGTGGGATATAACCCTAACCCTGACTATGCAGCCACAATCCCACACCTTTTGTTCATGGCATTTCAGATGATGTTTGCAGCAATTACTCCTGCACTTATTGTAGGTGCTTATGTTGAGAGAATAAAATTTAGCAGTTATATACTTTTTACATTACTGTGGTCAATATTTGTTTACAATCCAGTTGCGCACTGGGTGTGGGCAAAAGGTGGATGGCTCAAAAACTTAGGAGCACTTGACTTTGCAGGAGGTACTGTTGTCCATATCACTGCAGGTAGCTCGGCTCTGGCGCTCTCGCTTGTGCTAAGGAAGAGAAAAGACTTTGGTAAAGTTCAGATGGAACCAAACAACATTCCGCTTACATTGCTTGGTGCATTTTTACTTTGGTTTGGCTGGTTCGGATTCAACGGAGGAAGTAGTTTGGCTGCAAACGAGATAGGAGTAAACGCCTTTGTTGTGACAAATGTAGCTGCTGCAGCTGCAGCGGTTTCATGGATGATTATTGGCTGGCTTTATAGAAAACCAAGTGCAATTGGAATTGCAACAGGTGCAATTGTTGGGCTTGTTGCAATAACACCTGCATCAGGTTATGTAAATGCTCTTTCAGCGATAGCAATAGGTGCAGTTGCTTCTGTAATATCGTTCTACTGTATTAGACTCAGAGAAAGATTACAACTTGACGAGACATTAGATGTTTGGGCTTGCCACGGAATGGGTGGAACTTGGGGGGCGCTTGCAACAGGAATATTTGCAAGCAAGACTGTAAATCCAGCAGGAAATGATGGGCTCTTATTTGGAAACTACAAGCTGTTTTTTGTTCAGCTTATCTCGGTGTTAGTTGTTTGGGCATTTTCGTTTATTATGACCATAATAATTTCAAAAGTGCTTGACAGAACAGCTGGTTTGGCTGTGACATATGAAGAGGAGACTGTTGGGCTTGACATATCTCAGCATGGTGAAGAGGCTTATGGTGGAATTTAATTTTGGGGGTGTTTTGAGATGAAAAAAGTAGAAGCTATCATAAGAGAAGAAAAGCTCAACGACCTCAAGGAGTGCCTTGAAAAAGAGGGTATATATGGAATGACAGTTATGAGAGTTAAAGGAAGAGGTATACAGCGCGGTATTACCTTGCAATGGAGAGCCGGTAGCTATACTGTGGATCTTCTTCCGAAAGTTCTTGTTATGATTGTTGTGAGTGACGAAAAGTTTGAAAGAGTTATTGATATTATTCTGAAGTGCTGTTCAACAGGGAATCCAGGTGATGGTAAGATTTTTGTATCAGAAGTAAGTGAAGTTATAAGGATTAGTAGCAAGGAAAGAAACGTAAAGTTATAAAATTTTTAAAATCAAAAGGGCTACCTTGCTAAGAGGTTTGAAAATAAGACTTTTGAAACAGGTAGCCCTTTATTTTTTCGAAAGTATACTTTTATAGATTTCAAATTGCATTCTTGCCATATTTTCTGCAGAAAACTTTTCTTTTGCTTTTTTGGAAAGAAGATGCCCGAACTCTTTTATAAGATTTTCATTTTGTAGAAGAATTTCTATTTTTTGAGCAAGACCTCTGTAATCTCCTGCATCAAACAAAAAGCCATTTTTACCATCGTCAATCAAATCTGGTACAGAACCAACCTTGCTTGATATGCAGCACTTTTCAAGTGCTGTTGCTTCCAAAATCGAATATGGGAAAGTCTCAGAATAGGAACTGATAACGTTTATATCTATGCTGTTGAAAAAGTCATACGGATTTTTTATACTGCCAAGCAGAAATACTTTATCATTTAGATTATATTCACTTATCATTTGATTTAAAGATTCCCTTTGAGGACCGCTTCCGCCTATTAAAAAAAGGACATTGGAATATTTTTTTACTATAATATTTGCAGCTTTTATAAATACATCAAGACCTTTTACTTTATAGAGTCTGCTCAAATTTCCTATCACTATTTTATTTTCATATATTCTTTTGTCAAAAAATTTCGACAAAAACTCATCTTTATGAACATAACTTATCTCTTTTGAAAAATCAAAGCCATTATACAGAAGAAAGATTCTATCTTCTCTTACTCCAAGCCCTTTTATCTTATCAATCAGGGCAGAACCAACCGATACAAAGTAATCAAATCTTTTAAGAGCAAGTTTATTTAGAAAAGAAAAGACCACTCTTTTATAAAAAGAGTCCTGGAAATCTAAATCAAAATCACTATGTACTGTTGTGATAAATGGCTTATTTTTAATTTTTAGTTTTAAAAACATTCCAATAAAATTTGCTCTTGCACCATGACAGTGAATAATATCATAATTTTCATTTTCAATAATTTTTGCAATTTTATCAACTACACTCAGATCAAATCGAGAAGATTGCTGAATAACATCTATATCAATTCCAGCATTTTTTACTTCTTCATAGAATTGTCCGTACATAAAGCATATAATTTTAAGGGTAACAAGATTTTTTAACTTCGAACACAGATTTATTATATGAGTCTTTGCTCCTCCTGTATCACCACCGCTTATAAGGTGCAAAACTTTCATTTTAGAAAAACAAACCTCCTCAACTTAAATACCTTATCGATTAGATTATATCATAACTCTTTATAAAAGAGTGAAAATATGATAAAAATATATCGTGTGGATTTGAAAAGATTTTGAGGAGAAAATAAAAAAATGAAAATAAAAAACATTTATGTTTGTCAGGAGTGCGGTTTTAGAACTTCAAAATGGCTTGGAAGGTGTCCAAACTGTTCAAGCTGGGACACCTTTGTGCTTGAAAGAGTAGACCAAAACAAAACAGAAACTATTTCTGCTTCGAAAGAAAACTTAGCTGTTCTAAAGCTTTCTAATGTCAGTACAAAAGAAGAAAGATTTTTCTCTGGCATAGAAGAGCTGGACAGTGTTCTTGGCGGTGGATTTGTAAAGGGAGAGCTCATTTTGCTTGGCGGTGAGCCGGGAATTGGAAAATCAACTTTGCTTTTGCAGGTTGCAGATATATTAAGTAGGAAAATAAAAGTATTGTATGTGTCAGGTGAGGAAGGTTCAAACCAGCTAAAACTTAGAGCACAAAGGCTTGGTATTGAAGGGAACTTTGATGTTGTGTGTGAAACCAATTTTGATTTAATAAAAAATATTATCTTGGGAATAAAGCCAGAGTTTGTTATAATTGATTCTATACAAACTATGTATGTACCAGAAAATCAGTCAGCACCTGGAAGTGTAACCCAAGTTAGAGATGTTACAATGCAGCTTTTAAAAATCTCAAAGACTTATAACATCACAGCTGTAATTGTGGGGCATGTAACAAAGGATGGGCTTATTGCAGGACCGAGAGTTTTAGAGCACATGGTTGACTGTGTATTGTATTTTGAAGGAGAAAGATTTAACACATACAGAGTGATTAGAGCATACAAAAACAGGTTTGGTCCTACAAACCAGCTTGGGATTTTTGAGATGACAGACAGTGGACTTGTTGAGGTAAAAAATCCTTCAAGCATTTTTTTGGAAAGTAGCTGCAATGTTGAGGGTGTTGCTATTTATTCTGCAATAGAAGGGACAAGGTCCATTCTTTTAGAGATACAGGCGCTTACTACTCCAACCTCTTTTGGTACACCAAGAAGAACAGTGACAGGAATTGACTACAATAGATGCGTAATGCTTTGTGCTGTACTTGAAAAGAAGATGGGGTTTGCATTAAATGTTCAGGATATATATGTAAATGTAGCTGGGGGATTTAAAGTTTCAGAGCCGGCGGCAGACCTTGCCATTGTATGTGCGATAGCTTCAAGTTATAAAGGAGTTCCTATTGGGGATACTGTATTAATAGGTGAAGTGGGTTTGACAGGTGAAATTAGAGGTGTGTCGAATATAGAAAAAAGATTGAATGAAGCAAAAAAGCTGGGATTTAAAAGGGCCATCATTCCAAAGAGAAATATGGAAACAATCCAAAGTGATGGCTCAATTGAAGTCTTTGGAATGTCAAATATAGAGGAAGTCTTGAATTTTATATTTTAGCTAAAGAGAGATGATTGAAAAATGCTTTTAGAAGAGCTCAAAAAGATGTTAATTTCCGAGGGTGCAAGTGATGTAGGATTTTCTTCCATAAACAAATATTTACCTGATGAACTAAAAATATTTAAGACGTGCGTAACAGTGGTTGTAAGGCTTTCAGATGCTATTGTTAATCAAATAATAGATTCGCCGACGTTTACATACTACCATCACTACAAAGCCATAAACAACCTTATTGACCTTTTGACATTGAAAGGTGTGCTGTTTTTAGAGTCAAAAGGATATTATGCTTATAGCATTGCTGCATCACAAAGCGTCCATGGCAAGGACAATGGGTTTTCGGGTGTACTGTCACATAAAATAGGTGCTGTGCTCTCTGGTATGGGGTTTGTTGGGAAGAGCAATCTTTTTGTTCATGAAAGGTTTGGACCACGTGTACGCCTTGGAACAATTCTCACAACATATGAACCAGAAAATGGGATAAGCAATGATGTTATTGAGCCAAAATGTGGCGATTGCAATCTTTGTGTTGTGAGCTGTCCAGCACAGGCAATCCATGGAAATACATGGTACTTGGGTATAGATAGAAACGAGATGATAGACCCCCATGCATGTAGCAGTTATATGAAAGAAAAGTTTAAGTTCATTGGACGGGGTCAGGTATGTGGTATATGCATGAGGGTCTGTCCTTATGGAAGTGAGGTAAAAAGATAGATATTATCTTTTGAGCTGATATGTGTGGCAGTTTGTTTTTTCTTTTGTTCCCTGAGCAGAGGACCCACCACCATCTACGGAAACTTCAATAGATGGGGCGGTGCATCTTTTGTTGTCCCAGTACATGCAGTCTGAAACATTGCATGTGATTCTGTCTGGCATTTTAAATACCTCCGTTTTAGTTTGAATTTGCAGGTTTCAAGGTTTATTTTTTGCAATAAAACTTGAGTTTATTCAAAATAATAAATTTGGGTGAGAAAAGAGAATGAAAAATATTGTTATATCAGGATACTATGGACAATTAAATACTGGTGATGAGGCCATACTAAGGGTTTTAATAGATAGGCTGAGAGAATATGAGAGGCAAGAAAATGAAGATTTAAATATTGTAGTTCTTTCATCAAGACCGCATCTTACAAGCAAGATTTACAATGTAGAGTCTGTAAATAGAAAAAAGATTTGGAGGGTTATAAAAGCAATAAAAAGATGTGATATTTTTATTTCTGGAGGAGGAAGTCTTTTTCAAAATGAGACTAGCAACAGGAGTCTTTATTACTACCTCTTTCAGATTTTTGTTGCAAAACTATTTAGAAAAAAGGTCTTTATTTTTTCTCAAGGGATAGGACCGATTAAAAAGTGGTATAATGTCTTGATTTTCAAACATGTAATCAAACTTGCAGATTATATTACAGTGAGAGATTATGATTCTTTTGACCTTTTGCATAGGTTGAAGCTTAAAAACAAAATAGACTTGTCAGCAGATCCTGCATTTTTACTGAATCCTTGCTGCGAAAAGAAAGTAGAAAAACTGCTTCAAATATATGACATAGACTATAGGAAAAAGACAATAGGAATAGTAGTAAGAAAGTGGAAAAAAGAAAAGAATATGACCGACAAAATTGCACAAATCGCAGACATTCTTATAGAAAATGAAGGTTATAATGTTGTTTTTATTCCTTTTCAAGGTAAGTGGGACATAATAAAGATAAATGAAATTGTTTCAAAAATGAGTAATAAACCATATGTTCTTTTAGAAAATTTTCAACCTCATGAACTTTTAGGTATTTTTAGTTATTTTGATTTAATACTTGGGATGCGTCTTCACAGTCTAATATTCGCAGCCAAAATGAACAAGAAATTTGTTGGGATATCTTATGATCCTAAAATTGATAGTTTTCTAAAAATATATGGTTTAAAACCAGTGGGATATATTGATAGCTTTGATATTAATAATGTGCTTTTAAATATTCAGTATATGCTTAATGAAACAAAAATTCAGAAGAAAATCGAACAGATAACTCTCAATATGATTCAAAAGGCCGAAAAATCATTTGAGATTTTAAAAGGAGCCTTAGCCTCAATCAAGAAAAAAAAGAGCATCAATGTTTTGGGTGTACGGATTGATTGTATCAATTTTGACAGGGCAAAGAAAAAATGCATAGAATTTTTATCTTTATCTTCACCGAAAGTGGTATTTACACCCAATGTTGAGATGATAATGTTAGCCAGAAGAGATGAGAAATTTAAAAAAATTTTAAATTCGGGGGATTTAAATGTGCCTGATGGTATTGGTGTTGTTTGGGCATCAAAATATTTTGGTGAAAAGCTGTATGAGAGGGTTACAGGTTTTGACCTGATGATGTCTCTTATGCCAGAGCTTGAGGAAAAGAAGACAAAAGTATTCTTGCTTGGTGCAAAACCGGGGATTGCCGAAAAAGCAAAAGATAATTTGTTAAAACAGTTTAAAAATTTAAAAATTTGTGGAGTTCATCATGGATATTTTAGTGAAGAGGAGAATGATACGGTTGTGGAGATTATAAACTCCTCAAAAGCAGACGTTTTATTTGTTGCAATGGGTATGAAAAAACAGGAAGAATGGATATACAAAAACAAGAAAAAACTTAAATGTAAGCTCATTATGGGGGTTGGTGGCAGTCTTGATGTTTTGTCAGGTGAGGTAAAAAGAGCACCTGTTGCATTCCAAAAACTTGGGCTTGAATGGTTTTACCGACTGATTACCCAGCCTTGGAGATTCAAAAGAATGCTTGCACTCCCTAAATTTGTATTTGTTGTTCTAAAAACAAGGATATTTGGAGGAAGATAGATGCTAAAAAAAATTTTCAGGGTAACATACGAATATACTGCAATAACTTTTGGTTCGCTTTTGGTTGCACTGTCGCTGAATCTTTTTCTTGTTCCAAATAAGATTGCAGCTGGTGGTTTTTCAGGTATTGCAACAGTTGTATATTATGTTTCGCACTACAAGCTTCCTGTTGGTATGACAATGCTTGCATTGAACATTCCTGCATTTATTCTTGGGGTTAGAACCATTGGCGTGGATTTTGGTGTAAAAAGCGTTTATGGAACTGTTATACTTTCAGTGCTAACAGATATTACAACATTTGTTCAATGTGTAACATATGATAAACTTTTAGCATCGTTATTTGGCGGTGCTTTGATGGGGATTGGACTTGCTATAGTTCTTCTTTTTGGTGCAACAACCGGCGGAACAGAGATGCTTGCAAAGATTATACATAAATATATTTCATTTATCTCTGTGGGTCAAATCCTTTTAGGACTTGATGTTGCGGTTATTGTGCTTGCATCAGTTGTGTTTAAAAATTACGAACTTGGACTTTGGGCAGTTTTGACCCTCTTTGCATGTTCAAAACTTATTGATGCAATACTGGAAGGCGTCAACTTTGCAAAGGCGCTTATAATAATCTCTGATAAATCTGACATAATTGCTGAAAAGATTTTAAAAGAGCTTGACAGGGGAGTCACAGCTCTTCACGGTGTTGGTATGTGGACAAAAACAGAAAAAAATGTTTTGCTGTGTGTGGTAAAGAGGCATGAGGTCAGCCGTGTCAAAAACCTTGTCAAAAGTATTGACCAAAGAGCTTTTGTCATTTTAACAGATGTTCGTGAAGTTTTAGGTGAAGGTTTTTCTGTTTGAGCAAAAAATAGTTTAATGGTATAATATAAAAAAAAGAAATCAGCCATGAGTTAACTGGTAGGCGACAATCCAAAAATTGTATTTTATAAAGGAGGTTAGAAGTACAAAATGGATAAAAGTAAAGAGCTCGAACTAAAAAAAATAGCAACTGAAATAAGAAAGAGCATAATTATTCAAACTGCATCAGCTGGTTCCGGGCATCCTGGCGGGTCACTCTCTGGCGTTGAAATTTTGACCTATCTTTACTTTGTTGAAATGAATATCGATCCTAAAAATCCAAAAGATCCAGACAGAGACAGATTTGTTCTTTCCAAAGGACATGCATCGCCTCTTTTGTATGCAGTTTTGGCTGAAAAGGGTTTCATCAGCAAAGATGAGCTTACAGGCTTCAGGCAAATTCATTCAAATTTACAGGGTCATCCTGATATGAAAAAAGTACCTGGAGTTGAGATGTCAACAGGGTCGCTTGGGCAAGGTTTGTCTGTTGCAAACGGTATGGCATTGGCTGGAAAATTAGATGGAAAAAGATATAGAGTTTATGTTTTACTTGGTGATGGTGAGATTCAGGAAGGTCAAATATGGGAAGCGGCTATGACAGCAGCTCATTACAAACTTGACAATCTTACAGCCTTTTTAGATCACAACGGACTTCAGATAGATGGCAAAATCACTGAAGTTATGTCACCTGAACCCGTTGATGAAAAGTTCAAGGCATTTGGCTGGCATGTGATAAAAATTGATGGTCATGATTTTAACCAGATTGAGAAAGCAGTTGCTGAAGCAAAGACAATAAAAGGAAGACCCACAATTATAATTGCTGAGACAGTTAAAGGAAAAGGTGTATCGTTTATGGAGAATGAAGCTGGCTGGCATGGAACAGCACCAAATAAAGAGCAGGCGCAAAAAGCTTTGGAAGAGTTACAAAAGCAGTTAGAAAGTTTGGAGGTGCAAGGATAAGATGGCAAAAATAGCAACGAGAGAAGCATACGGTCAGGTACTGGCTGAGTTTGGTGAAGTATACAAAGATATTGTTGTGCTTGATGCTGATCTTTCAAAATCAACAAGGACAGAGATTTTTAAGAAAAAATTTCCTGAAAGGTTTTTCAATATAGGAATTGCAGAGCAGGACCTTATGGCAACAGCAGCAGGACTTGCAACATGTGGTAAGATTCCTTTTGCAAGCACGTTTGCAGTTTTTGCCGCTGGAAGAGCTTACGATCAGGTAAGAAACTCAATAGGCTATCCGCACCTCAATGTCAAAATTGGAGCTTCGCATGCAGGGGTGTCAATTGGTGAAGATGGTGCATCCCATCAGATGCTTGAAGATATAGCTTTGATGAGGGTAATCCCTGGCATGGTAGTGCTCTCTCCTGCTGATGCAGCATCAACTTATGAGTGTGTAAGACTTGCGATTGAGCATGAAGGACCTGTTTATATTCGTTTGGGTAGACTTGGTGTTGAGGAGATTTACAAAAAAGGGGAGCTGAAGCTCACTCTTGGCAAAGGCATTGTTCTTCAGAAAGGAACGGATGTTGGGATTTTAGCAACAGGGCTAATGGTGCATGAAGCTATAAAGGCAGCAAAAATGCTTCAAGATGAAGGTGTTTCGGTATATCTTGTTGATATGCCATGTATAAAACCTATTGATGTTGATTTGATTTTAGATGTAGCAAAAGAGACTGGCTGCATTGTCACAGCTGAAGAACACAATATCTTGGGCGGTTTTGGAAGTGCTGTTTCTGAGGTTTTGGTTCAAAACTATCCTGTACCGGTCAAAATGGTTGGTGTAAATGATGAGTTTGGAAGATCAGGCAAGCCTGAAGATGTTCTCAAATACTACAAGCTCACAGCAGAAGAGATTGTAAATAAAGCTAAAGAGGTTATGAAGATGAAAAAATAAAGTATTTTCATATATAGATGAAAAGCTGCTGCAATCTAAAATGTGCGGCAGCTTTTTATTTTTTTTAGGTTATGGTAAAATTTATTTATAATTGTGTATTATTTTTTGTTAAGAACATACAATAAAGTGGTGGAAATTGCAATGGATGATAGACTGAGACTCAAAGAAAAGGTTCAGCATGGCAGTGTGGTCTTTCCTATAAATGTGTATGATAAAATATTTGTTCATGAGAACAATACTCTTCTTCCTCACTGGCATGAAGAATTTGAGATAATCTATCTTGAAAATGGTACAGCAAGTTTTAGAATTGATGGTAAAGAATATTTTTTAGGACCAAAACAGTTTTTATTTGTAAACTGTGGTTCAATTCACGGTGGAAAAGCAGAAAGTAATCCTGAACCTTATGCTATTGTGTTCAGTTTTAATATGCTCTTTTCTGAAGGTCCGGATATATGTAAAAGCAAATACTTGCAGTCTATTTTAGAAAGAAAGGCGATTGTTCGAAATAATTTTGAGGATGGTTGTGTTGAAGAGCTAATTTCGAGAATAATAACAGTGTGGAAAGAAAAGCCGAAAGGTTATGAGCTTTTAGTTAAGGGCTATTTATTTGTTATATTTTATCAACTTTTTAATAAGGGATATATAACAGTCGATAGTACAGATAGAGAGCTTGATTTGAAACTTGAAAAAATAAAATCCGCACTTGATTATATCAATTCTAACTATTCATCTGAACTTGATATTGATTTGCTTGCAAAGCTCGCAAACCTGAGCAAATTCTATTTTTGTCGTCTTTTTAAAGAGATTACTCATCTCACACCAGTTGATTACATAAACAAATTCAGGGTTGAAAAAGCAATAGAGCTTATCAGAAACACAAACATGAGTATTTCTGAAATTGCTTTTGAAGTGGGTTTTAACAGTGTAAGTTACTTTATCAAAGTGTTTAAAGAGTATGTGGGTGTTACTCCATTCAAATACAAAAAAAATATATTGAATTGATATTCTGTTTTCTTTTTTGCTTATCATAAATAGCCACAATCTCCATTTTTAACAAAATAACTTTTTGAAAATTGAAGTCTAACTTTCTCAATTACTCAAAGCAAGGTATTTATACTTTTTTGCAAAAGAGTATGAGAAATAATAGATAAGGACATGTATAATAATTACTTGATTGTTTCCACTCCTTTTTAAAATAACACTGAGGAAGGTGGACTGTTTAAATGAAATTTACAGAAGGTTTTTGGCGTGTTAAAAAAGGGATAAAATTGTATCATCCAGCTCACGTATATGATTATGAAATTACAAAAGATTCTATTACAGTGTACGCGCCAGCTCAATTTATCACCAGCAGAGGACAAACCTTACAAGGTCCTGTTTTTACTCTACGTTTTTCTTCTCCTTTTGATAATGTTATAAGAGTTCAAATTTGGCACTACAAGGGCCAAAAAGATAAAAAGCCATATTTTGAATTTTATAAAGAAGAAGGATATTGTCCTTTGATAGAAGATTTTTCAGATAATATAGTAATAACAAGCGGAAAGCTCAAAGCTACCATTAACAAAAAAGGTGAGTGGGGAGTAACATATTACTACGAAGATAAATATCTAACAAAAAATAGTTATAAGTATCTTGGTTATGCAATCATGCCTGATAATACTGCTTACATGAGGGAACAGCTTTCTTTGAGTGTTGGCGAGTGTGTTTATGGGCTGGGTGAGAGGTTTACCTCTTTTGTTAAGAATGGGCAGACGGTTGATATTTGGAATGAAGATGGTGGAACCATTTCTGAGAAGGCTTACAAGAACATTCCTTTTTACATCACAAACCGTGGTTATGGAGTTTTTGTAAATGACCCGGGGCGGGTGTCATTTGAGGTTGCATCTGAGAATGTCGAGAGGGTTCAGTTTTCTGTGGAAGGTGAATATTTAGAATATTTCATAATTGGTGGTAGTAACATGAAAAATGTTTTAGAAAATTATACAAAACTCACAGGTCGACCGCAGCTTCCACCCGCCTGGTCTTTCGGACTGTGGCTTACAACCTCTTTTATCACGAATTATGATGAAAAGACAGTTACAAGCTTTATAGATGGAATGATTGAAAGAGATATCCCGCTTCATGTATTTCATTTTGACTGTTTCTGGATGAAGGATATGCACTGGGTTGATTTTGAATGGGATAAAGAGGTCTTTCCAGAACCTTTCAAGATGCTAAATGGTTTAAAAGAAAAAGGAATTAAAATTTGTGTTTGGATAAATCCTTATGTGTCTCAGCTTTCGAAACTTTTTGATGAGGGAAAGGAAAAAGGATATTTTTTAAAAAAGCCTGATGGCGATATCTGGCAGACAGATGATTGGCAACCTGGAATGGCTATTGTTGATTTTACAAACCCGGAGGCTTGCAAGTGGTATTCAAAAAAGCTCAAAGAGTTAATTAAAATGGGAGTTGATTGTTTTAAGACAGATTTTGGCGAGAGAATTCCAACAGATGTTGTATATTTTGATGGATCAGACCCTGAAAAGATGCACAATTATTACACTTATCTTTACAACAAGACGGTATATGAGACATTGGAAGAAGCGCTTGGCAAAGGAAATGCAGTTGTCTTTGCGAGGTCTGCAACAGCTGGAAATCAAAAATTCCCTGTGCACTGGGGCGGAGATTGTTTGGCTTCATATGAGTCAATGGCAGAGACACTAAGAGGTGGCCTTTCGCTTTCACTTTGCGGATTTGGTTTTTGGAGTCATGATATAGCAGGTTTTGAGAGCACGGCAACTCCAGACCTTTATAAAAGATGGGTTGCATTTGGGCTTTTGTCTTCCCATAGCAGACTTCACGGGAATTCTGCCTATAAAGTTCCCTGGCTTTATGACGAAGAGGCAGTTGATGTGCTTAGGTTTTTTACAAAGTTAAAATGCAGGCTTATGCCATACATTTTTTCAGCTGCTGTACAGGCAACAGAAAGAGGAATTCCAGTTTTAAGACCAATGGTCTTAGAGTTTCCGGACGATCTTGCTTGTCTTTATCTTGACAGGCAATATATGCTTGGAGATAGCCTTTTGGTTGCACCTGTATTTTCAGAAGATGGATATGTTGAGTATTATGTGCCAGAAGGGATTTGGACAAATATTCTGACAGGTGAAAAAATTGAAGGTGGCAAGTGGAGAAAAGAAAAACACGGCTATTTTAGCCTTCCACTTTTAGCAAGGCCAAATACTATAATCCCAATGGGAAGTGTAGATACAAAGCCTGATTATGATTATGCTGATAATGTGGTGTTTAATATTTATCATATTGATAATGGGAAAACTGTAAAATCTCAGGTAAGAAATATAGAAGGTAAGGCAGAAGTTGAAATTGAAGTGAGAAGGTATGGAGATGTCATTTATGTGACAAAGATAAAGGATACGAAAAAACCATGGAGTTTATATTTTGATTCTCTAAAGATAGAAGCTTTATCGGGGGCAAGTGTAGAGGTCGATAGGAAAGGCAGCAGGGTAAATGTATATGCTGACACAACTGTATTAAAAGTGATTTGATTTTCTATTGCTTATGTAAAAATTTTTAAGTTAAAATAAAAATATAGTTAACTACCATGTGGTGAAAAATATGAAAATGTTGCTGACAAACTTAGAAATGCGGAAGAAGTTCATATTAGCATTTTTCATATCAGCTTTTATTCCCCAAATTTTTTTGGGGATTATTCTTTTTTTAAATCTTCATGCTATAACACTTGAAAATGCTATAAATAATACAAAAAGAAATGTTCAGGACGTGAAGAAAAATCTTTCAGATGTTTTGCAAAATGCTGTATATATTTCAAATAAGCTTTATCTTGACAAAAAGCTTTCAGACATACTTTCTACTGAGTACAGTGATGTTTCAAAGTTATATGAAGATTATACATCGTATAAAGAGTTTTCGAACTTGCTTTCCATTTATAATAAGAATATTCATCTCATAAAAGTCTATACTTTCAATCCAACATTACTTGACACTGGAGAGTTTGTAAAGGTAGATAACTATCTCAAAAAACAAAGATGGTTTATCCACTCTTTAAAAGAGGACGGTAGAATATCATGGGAGCTTGTATTTGACAACAGCCCGTTCAGACCTCAGTATTATTTTAGTTTGGTGAGGCTACTTAAAAATTCTTATGGCGAAAAAGTCGGAGTGATGGTAATTTACATAAAAAAAGAGAGAATTAATGAGATTCTTTCTCAAAATGAAAACACCATTGTTGTTACAGATAAAGGAACTGTAGTTGCAGCAAAAGATCAAAATTTGATTGGTAAAACAATAGATATCAAAGCTTTTGAGGGTGGTGATAGATTAATAGAAAATGTGAAAATAAACCAAAGAAATCTTATAGCTTTTGTTGGAACTATTGCACCAGATGAGACGGGAGGGAATTATCTAAAAGTCATTTCTTTTTTCTCTAAGAAGGAGATTTTTAAAGTACCCAATAAGGTTTCATTTTTTGCTTTTGTGGTGATTACAGTAAATTTATTAGTTTCGTTATTTCTGATGCTTCTTTTTTCAAAATTCATTACGGATAGACTAACTATATTAAACGAAAGGGTAAATCAAATTTCTCACGGAAAACTTGATACCAGCATAGAAATTTTGGGGAAAGACGAAATTGGACAGCTTGCAGAAAATGTCAAAGAAATGGCAAAAAATATTAAAAATCTTATTGAACAGGTTTATATAGCCGAGATTCAAAAGCAGCAAATGATCACCAAACAACGAGAGATTCAGTTTGAGATGCTCTGCAGTCAAATAAATCCCCACTTTATATTCAATACTCTTGAAACTATTAGGATGAAAGCAATTTGTAGTGGGCAGGAGGAAATTTCGTATATTGTATATCTTCTAAGTAACTTATTAAGAAAAAGCATAACAATAAATTCAGAACTGATTTTGCTAAAAGAGGAAATAGAGTTTGTTCAGCAGTTTTTGGAAATTCAAAAATTCAGGTTTGGAGATAGAATAGATTTTGATATTCAGGTTGATAAAGACCTTTTTAATCAAAAGATACTACCTTTTGTAATTCAGCCTCTTGTTGAGAATTCAATAAAACACGGCATCGAACCGAAAGTTGGAAAGGGTTATATTAGTATCAGAATTTTCAAAAAAGACGAAAAAATTGTTATTAGAGTTGAGGATAATGGGATCGGAATGAGGGAAGATGAATACGAAAAGTTAATTACTTGGCTTAAGTCAGAACAAAAAGATGCTCATGTAGGGCTTAAAAATGTGTACACAAGATTGAAACTGTTTTATGGTAGTGAATTTGAGTTTTTAATCAAGAGTAGGTTTGGAAGTGGAACAGTGGTTGAAATAACTGTTCCAAGGAAAGAAGGTGAATAGAATTTGTTTAAAGTGGTTTTAATTGATGATGAGCCGATAATAATTGAGGGGCTCAAAAAGATTTTAGATTGGCATGCGCTTGGTTTTGAAATAGTTGCAGTTGCATATGATGGGATAAATGGTTTTTCCAAATTGCTTGAAGTGAATCCTGATGTTGCTCTTATTGACATACGTATACCTGGAATTGACGGTCTTTCACTCATCCAGAGATTGAGAGAAAAAAATATTTCAACAAAAATTATTATTCTTTCAGGTTACTCTGAGTTTGAATATGCCCGAAAAGCTGTTGAACTTGGAGTTGAAAGTTATCTTTTAAAACCTGTTGATAAGCACCTTCTTGAAGAGAAACTTATAGTAATTAAGCAGAAACTGGAGGAAGAATTTAAAATACGTCAGGCAATTTCAAATGCTAAGAAGCTTACT
>Ga0071330_1057669_pt1 | contig 43459 bp, 56 predicted proteins | sample GBScel77sediment_FD_63802 | JGI IMG/M metagenome (GOLD analysis project Ga0071330, IMG submission 63802) | Hot spring sediment microbial communities from Great Boiling Spring, Nevada - Cellulolytic enrichment Sediment 77C v2 (version 2) | ecosystem: Environmental > Aquatic > Thermal springs >...
GGAAAATTATCGAAAAATGGGAGATTTCAAAAAGGCAGATGAAATTAGAATGAAAATTAAAGAAATGGGCTATTGGGTTGAAGACACAAGAGAAGGTCCGAGAATTAAAAAATTGAAAAAATATTGAAAAAAAATTAATAACAACACAAAGAAGGTGCGTTAGTTTTTCTAAGCATTTTCAATGTGTTTCTCAAAGAGACTGAAGTAGTATGAGCTGCTTTGCTTACCTCCTCTTGAGTTATTAGATATTTTAGCTCCTTTGCGGCAAGATATACGGCTGCAGCAGCAAGCACTTTCTCTGACTTTCCCACAAATGAAATCTTTGAGGAACTTAAGATACCAGTTGCTTTTTTAGCAACTTTCTCTGCATCTGTTTTGGGAAGCAGCCTTTCGCAGATAATTGGTACATATTTCTCTGGATGACCAATTGGAATGATGCTACCTGTTGCAGCAATGATTTGCAGGTATATCTTGCGAGGAGGTTTGGAAGGAACTGGTATTCCTAATTGGCGACAAGCAAGGTAGCAACATACTTCACTGACTTTTATAACCCCTCTTCCTTTGAGTAGTACTTCTTTCACTTTTTGGAAGTGAGCTATAGCACTCTCTGCAATTTCTTCAATATACTCTTCTTCAATTTTCCATCTTTTCAATATTTCAGTGATAATCTCTCTTACTTCATTCTTTCCCTTTTTGAACACCCATCTGCGTCTTTTTCTTATTTTCACTTTCGCCTTTTCTGAAGAAGTTAGTTTTCGTTTCCTTTCCACTAGAACACCAGCCTCAGCCTTAGCTTCGTTTATCCTTCCACCGTAAATCTTCCAGAGAACACCTGTATGCCCTGCCTTACTGGCTTCTCTACGAGTGGCTTCGGGGTTTTCACGGAGAAATTCCAGCAGTTTTCTCTTTCTTTCCTCCCATTCTGAGGGAGTTAGTTTTCTTTTCTTTCCCCTTGGAACACCAGCCTCAGCCTTAGCTTCGTTTATCCTTCCACCGTAAACCTTCAAAAGAACACTTGCGTGCCCTGCCTTGATGACATCTTTGCTGGTAGCTCTCGGGTTCTCCTTTAAATATTCTAGTAGCCTTACTTTTCTCTCCTCCCACTCCTCCAAGCTTACTTTTCTACCCCTCATCTCTATCCACCTCCAATTTTTATTTTACCCTAAATCACAAACTTGTGAAGAAGAGAGAAATTTTGTTGTTTTTCTCTTTTTGTAAAATTGATAAAAATCTAAGACTCTTTTGGCGATTTTTTTCCAGGAATAATTTTTGCTTTCTTTTCTCAATCTGTAAATTAAAAACTAAAGTATCTGCCGTTTTAGAAGAAAGAGAGAGAATAAAAAAGATGGTTATTGGGTTGAGAATACAAAAGCCACGGATTAAAAAATTTCAAAAAAAATAGAGTTAAAAAACTCTCACTGAATGAGCCGAACTACAAAATATTTGCAAGGATCGAAGAAGAGGTTTTCTTCACAATTAAAACAATTGAATTCTCTGCGTTTCATCGGACACTTAATCCCCGGAGTTACTTTTACCTTCTCGTTTCTTTTAAGGGCCCAATATAGGGTTTTATTAGAAATTGCTAAACCTTTCAATTTTTCCTTGAAACAACGGTGGAGTTTTGGTCCTAATTGATAAAATACAATTCCTTCATAAATCCCTGGCAATTCAGGAATAAGTTCTTGCAGAATATTTTCTCTGGCAAATTTAGGTTTTCTAGGCTTGAATCCTTTTTCACTGAAAAATGATTCCTTAAGAACATTTCTTATGCTTGCAGTTGTAACATTAAATTTTTCAGCAATTTCCTCTTCAGTCACCACCTCGCTTGTTTCGAGACTGGCAGCGTACAAACATGTAGCTGCCAGAACAAATGGGTTTTTACCCGAAAGAGCACTATTTGTCTTTGTTTCTTTGTATAATTCGATTGCCCTCACTATAGTATTTTCATCAAGTCCCATTTCCTCCCCTACTTTTTTAATTTTCTCGATCGATATTATAAGAAGTTGCGGCGAACTTCCTTTTTTGACCGCTATTTCTCTGTATATTCTCGTTAAAACTCCTTGCCTTATCGAAGTCACTTTAGAAAAGCGGTGAAGAGGAACTGTGCAATAGTTCATTTTTAGTGTATAGTATTGTCAATATTTATTTTTCGTTTCTATTTTACAGAGTTGATAAAATTCTAAAATTTTATCAGTAATTTTTCCCCAAGAATATTTCTTTGCTTCTCTTTCTCCCCACTTTCCCATTTCCTCCCTTAGTTTTTTATTTTTAACTAAGATCTCAATTTTCTCTGCCAATTCCTTAAAATTTCTCGGTTTTGCTAAAAATTTTTCTCCTCTTGTTCCTTTCATCAATTCTTTATATCCTTCGTTCGCAAACCCTACAATCGGTTTTCCAGAAGCCATTGCCTCTAAAATTACCAAACCGAAACTTTCTCCAAAGATTGACGGAGCACAAAAGATGTCACAGGTTGCATAAAGAGAAGGAAGATCTTTTTCAACGTTTCCCAAAAAAATTACATCTTTTAAATTGTTTTCTTTTGTGAATTTTTCGCAATTTTCTCTTTCTGGACCGTCCCCTACAACAATCAATCTCAAATTTTGGTACTTTCTTTTTAAAATTAAAAATGCTTTTAAAAGATAAATTAATCCCTTTCTTTCTTCGATCCTCCCAACAAAGAGCAAATTTATTTTTCCATCTAAGAATCTTTCAATCTTTTTATTTTTTGGGTTAAAGGCTTCAAGATCTACCCCATTTGGAATGAGTACTTTTGGTTTTTTAAAATTTTCAAAGTATTTGAGAGCCACTTTTGAAACTGCAATCAAGCCATCCAACCTAAGATTGCAAAAATTGACAAAAATTTCAAAAAAATGAGGGAATTTTTTTAAAAAATTGCTTCTCTCAATGTCAGAATGAAAAGTTAAAATGTTTGTTGTTTTAAAAGAAAGAGGAGAAAGGAGAATTTGAAAAAACGATGGAAAAGAAGCATTATGGAAATGCAAGATAGTAAATTTTTCTTTTATCAAGCATCTTTCAATTGAAATTGGAATGAAATTAAAAACCAAATCTGAAGCTCCTCCTCCCCAAATCAATGGGAATGAAGTTCCTAATAAAATGACATTTTTTCCGTAGTTTTCTTTAATTTTTCTTCTCGGGACTATAATTTTGAATTCGACTTTTCTTTTTTCAAATTCCTTGGCTAAATTTAAAACATGGATTTTTACACCCCCCGGTTCTAAAAAGGAATGAAAAGAAATCAAGGCAACTTTCATCATTCAATTTTAAGAAAAATTTGTCCTCTTGCCAATATCTTTTTCAAAATGGTAAATTTATAATGTATGGTAAACGAAATTTCCGGAAAAATCCCCCCTCAAGCAATTGAAGCAGAAAAATGTCTTTTAGGTTGTCTTTTGATTGATAAAGACGCAATTTTGAAAGTTGCAGATTTTCTAAGGCCAGATGATTTTTATCGGGGAATTCATCAATCAATTTACGAGGTTTGTCTTGAACTTTTTCAAAAAGGAGAACCTATTGATATCCTTACTGTCTCAAACAGATTAGAAGAAAAAAATTTATTAGAAGAAATAGGTGGAAGATCTTATTTAACAGAATTAATAAATTCAATTTCCACTCCCTCCAATGTGACAAACTATGCTAACATTATCCATAAAAAAAGAGTGTTAAGGGATTTAATTTCTGCTGCTCAAGAAATAGGGCAAATGGCATTTAACGAATCAGAAGATGTGGAGAGAATTCTCGATAAAGCTGAAAAAAGAATTTTCTCAATCGCCCAGAAATCGTTATCTCAAAAATTTGTCCATGTCAAAGAGACCTTAGAGGAGGCTTTTGAAAGAATTGATCAATTATCAAAACATGGTCCATCTTTAAGAGGAGTGCCTACTGGATTTAGAGACTTAGATAACATTCTCGCAGGACTTCAAAAATCCGATTTAATAATTTTGGCTGCAAGACCGTCAATGGGAAAATCTGCTTTAGCCATCTCAATTGCTTTAAATGTCGCGATTAAAATTGGGGCTCCAGTGGGTATTTTTTCTCTTGAAATGTCAAGAGATCAAGTCGTTGATAGATTTATTTCTTCCCTGTCTGGAATAGATCTTTGGAGATTGAGGACAGGAAGATTGTCAGCAGTGGGAGAAGAAAATGATTTCATAAAAATTCAAAAAGCAATGGCAATTTTATCTGAGGCACCTATATACATTGACGACGCGCCAAACCCAACAGCATTACAAATGAAAGCAATGTGCCGAAGACTTCAAACTGAAAAAGGATTAGGATTAGTAATTGTTGATTATTTGCAATTAATGGAACCAATGAATAAAGATGCTTCTCCGGTCCAACAAGTTTCTGAAAACTCAAAAGCACTAAAAGCTTTAGCCAGAGAGCTTCAAGTTCCCGTGTTAGCTCTTTCTCAATTATCGCGAGCAGTTGAACATAGAGCTCCTCCTATTCCAAAATTGGCAGATCTAAGACAATCTGGAACAATAGAACAAGACGCTGATGTTGTTTTGTTTATTTATCGCGAAGATAGATATTTTTTAGATTCTCCCAGAAAAGGTATAGCAGATATCATTATTGCAAAACATAGAAACGGCCCAGTAGGAAAAGTTGAGCTTTATTTTGACGAAAGATGCGTTACATTTAGAGATTTGGAAAAAGGAGTGGACATCTTTGAAGGATGATGTATCCAAAAAGCATTCAAAAATTGATTGATCTCTTTTTAAAATTTCCAACCGTCGGTCAAAGAACTGCGAGGCGCTTTGTGTTTTATTTGATAAAAAGAGAAAAAAAAGAATTAGAAAATTTAGCAAGAGCCATTTTAGATTTAAAAGAGAAAATTAAATTTTGTAAAAATTGTTTTAAACCATTTGAAGGAGAGGGGGAAATTTGTGAAATCTGTTCTGATAAAACCAGAGATAAATCTTTACTTTGTGTTGTCGAAAAGGAAGTTGATCTTGAATCAATAGAAAAAACAAAAAAATATAAAGGGCTTTATTTTGTTTTGGGAGGGCCGATTTCAGCAATAAAAAAGGAAGAATTAAAGAAATTAAGGATTGAAGAATTGGAAGAAAGGATAAAAGATAAAAAAATAAAAGAAATCATAATTGCAACTAGCTTAACTACTGAAGGGGAAGCACTCGCTCTATTTTTAGAAAGAAAATTGAAAAATTCTGGGAAAAAAATTACTAGATTAGGGCGGGGACTTCCAACTGGAGGAGAATTGGAATATGCCGATGAGGAAACATTAAAAGAAGCCTTGGAGAGGAGAAAATAATCTACAATAAAAAATGAGTTTGTTTTTTTAAAAAAGAACTAATTTCCAAAAATTAAAAAAGGCAAATCAAAAATTGAATTGGAAAGAAGGAAATAATTTAAAGACCTAAAAATTTTACTATCTCGACTAAAGTATATTTTTGTCTATGCCCTTTTTTTATTCTCGCAGACTGTCTTGTTTTATGTTTCCAAATTACTATTTTTTTTCCTTTTGTTTCTCCTAAAACTTTTCCAACCACCTTTACTCCATCTACAAAAGGTGTTCCTATTTTTACTTCATCTTCTTTTACAGCCAATAAAACCTCATCAAAAATTATCTCTTCTCCTTCTTTCTTTTTAATTCTTTCGATTTGAATTCTTTGCTGTGGAGAGATTAAATACTGTTTCCCTCCTGTTTTAATCACCGCTAATTCCATTGTTTTTATTTTAACTTTTTAACTTCAGACGACTCTTTTAATCTAATTTTTTCCATTGAAGATTTGATTTTTGAAATTAATTGCTTGTATTCTAAATAGGCATTGGAAATCATAGTTAACCCACGATAAATTCTATTTTCTAAAATATTTTCCATTTCGTCAAGATCTTTTGCAACAAAAAGTAAGTGACTTTGTAGGTTTTCAAGATCCAAAGAAATAGCATATTGCAAATGAAATCTGTAAATATACAAAAGCAGGGGTAAAACCATTGAATAAGGCATTAAAATCACATTTTCATCTTTAGCTTTTAAATGAGCATTTCTACAAACCGCATACACTGAATCTGGAACTGCGGCAATTGCTTGATTCCAAGTCAAATCGGGATCAACGTATTGTTTTACTTCTTTTATTCTTCTAAACACCTCTTTCTCGATTTCTTCAATAATTTTTTTTCTCTTTTGTTGATCGGTTTCTTTTTCTAGTTCTAAAATTAGTCTTCCTGCTACCCACTTTGAATCAATTGGTAACCTTTTTCCATTTGGCAAAATCAAAGCAAATTCAACTACTTTTCCTCTTACTTGGAAATTGGTGTCAATCATTTCAGGTGGCAATTTTTTAAAAGTTTCTCTTAAAATTTCTTCTCCGGAAATGCCTTTTGCAGAAGTTCCTGCAATTATTTCGTCAATTCTTTTTATTCTTTCCAAAAATTCTTTTTCCCTTTCTTTCCGCACTTCTTCACTTCTCCTCAGTTCTTCTATTAGGTCTCGGGTTTTTTCAATTTTTTCTTTCAAATGATCTTGAATCTGGGTTCCAAGAATTAACTTTTCTTTTATTTCCGAAATTTCTTTCGCTTGTTGTAAATTGATCTGGGCTTGTTGAGTTATTTTTTCCGTAATTCTTATAACAAAATACAAAAAAACACCAAAAAATGCAAACAAGAGCAAAAGAAATAAAAAATCATTCATTAATAAATTCTATCAATGTTTTAATGACACTTCAATTAAAAGAAAGAGGACATAAATGCACAACAAACACAAACCTTCAGTTTGGGTTATTTTTTTATCTGTTTTAATAAAAATCAAAAATAAAAGAGATACAAAAAGTAAAAAACTTCTTGCAATAGCCAAAGTAGTTAAATTAGGAATTTCAAAAGGAAAAATTAAGGCCACTATCCCCAAACAAAGTGTAGAAGTCATAATTACAGATCCCATAACATTCCCCGCAATAAACCAATCTTGAGATTTTCTGGCTGCTTGAAAAGTAAACGTAAGTTCTGGCAAAGCATTCATAAATCCTACTAATAAAACACCAAAAAATACTAAAGGAAGATTAAAATATTTTGAGAGGAAAACGGTCGATTTGACTACGCCTTGTCCCGCTAGTAAAAGAAAAATTGTAGAAAAAACAAGCAAAAATAAGTTTTTCAAAAAGTAAAGACGGGATAGAGGTTCATTTATTTTATCATAAATTTTTTCGAATCTCTCCTTCTTTTGGAAAAGCCATCCCAAATAAAAAATAAAAGCAGAGAGTAACAAAATTCCATCTCCTCGACTAAGGTTATTATCGAAAATTAAAAGTAGAGGCAAAATGGCTACTCCTACGGTAAAAAAAGCACTCATTTGGACTGTCCGACTAGAAAGTGAAAGTCCCGCTCTAGAAACTAGCGCAGAAAGACCAACGATTAAAGTTAAATCAACAATGTTTGTGCCGAAAACGTCAGCGAGAGCCAATTGAGGGACACCATTTATTGCTGAGATTACATCGATGATAAGGTTAGGAATTGTAGTAGCGAAAGCAATAGTTAAAAAAGCAACTACAAATTCTTTCCAACTGAGAAATTTTGCAATTTTTTTCAAAATTTCTAGTATAAAATTGCTCGACCAAAACAAAACAATAAACGAAAATAAAAAAACTAGAATACAAGTTAAAATCTCCATTTTATTTCTAAAAGTTGAAATAAAATTCCAGAGACTAAAATCAAGAACAGAGGATACAAAAGTAGATTCTTAATGCTTGACCTTTGAATTTTTCTATACATCAATAGGATTAAAATTCCATCGACGCCCAAAAAGATTCCTCCAACTATTGAAATCACTGACAAGAATTGATTAACTCCGCACAAGAACAAAACATAAGGAGGTAAAGTAGCCAATATCATTGAAAGATTTTTTCCTATTTGCAAATCATACCAAAAAATTTTTTTCAAAGTTAATCCCAAGGTAATAAATGAAGTGAAGGTAGTTAATGTGCCCAAAAAAAGCGTTAAACCTGTGATACCTTCTCCTAAAAAACTTTTTAATCCCACTAAGGCTGAAGGAGTAGTTTTCTCCCCGCAAATTCCCAAAATTAAATACACAAAAGCTGAATAAACTAAAATTGGGATTAAAATCGAAACAAAAATTACTATTTTCAACATGAACTTCCTGTCCTTCAGCATTTCTTCTATTTCAGGGATTAAACTCGCACCCCAAAGAGAAAACAAAATTGGAGCGTAAGGCAAGAAAAAATTTTCGAGTTTCAATTCCCAATTTGTAATAAACAAATTTTCTTTACTTATTAATCCCTTTCCTGCAAAAAACAAAAGAATCAAAACGAAAAAGAATAAAATTAGAGAAAAAAATTCAACTTTCGCAACTATCTTTATCCCAAAAAAGATTAAAAGAGCTCCTAATAAAAAGTAAACAGTTGTCCAAAAAAAGTTACTTCCTCCAAAAACTGGTGATAATAAATTTTCTAAAAATTCTCCACCTACAATCAAATAAGCCAAAATTGCGCCAAGACTTCCTAAAATTGTTGAAACATAAGCAATTTTTTCTCCAAAAGTTCCCAAATAAATTTTAGCGAAGCCAGGCAATCTCTTATAATCTGGAGTTTTCAAAGCTAGCTCACCAAAAATTAAATGGATCAAAATGACTAAAAAACCCAAAACAACAAAATAACCCAATACCACCCAAAAGCCTGCCTTTAGAGTAATGTATGGTAAAGCAAAAATACCAACCCCAATGATAGTTCCAGAGAGAGTAGATATTGCGTAAATTAGTTTCATTTTAAATTTTACTCGCTTTTTTGAAATTTCTTTAACATCCCTAACATTTCAATCGGGAACAAAATAGTAGTGTTCTTTTCTTTTGCTGCTTCGGTTAGTGTCTCCAAGTATCTTAAAATAATCGGCTCTGCTTTCAAAATCTCTCCTGCTTCTTTTAATTTCTGAGCTGCTAGGTATTCTCCTTCAGCCAAAATGATTTTTGCCCTTTTCATTCTTTCTGCTTCTGCTTGCTTTGCAATGGCTCTTTGCATGCCCTCTGGAATTTGAACATGTTTTATCTCAACTGCGGTCACCTTTATTCCCCAAGGATCAGTCGCTCGGTCAATTATTTCATGGAGTCTTTGATTAACTTTCTCCCTTTCAGCTAACAATTCATCTAACTCTGAAGCTCCTACTACTCCCCTTAAAGAAGTTTGAGAAATTTGAGAAGTAGCAGCCAAATAGTTTTCAACTTCAATGACTGCCTTTTTGGGGTCAGAGATTCTAAAATATAAAACTGCATCCACAGTAATGGGAATGTTATCTTTGGTAATCACTTCCTGAGCAGGGACATCAAGAGTAACTGTTCTAAGATCAACTTTAATCACTTTATCAATACCAGGAATGATCAAAAACAACCCCGGACCTCTAATTCCGGCAAATCTTCCCAATCTAAAAATCACTCCCCTTTCATACTCTCTGCAAATCTTTATGGCATGAGACAAAATTATCAATAGGACAACGATTATCCCAAACCAACTAAAAAGTATGTCCATTAACATAATTTTTTTATTTTATTACACTCGACCTTTTCAATGTATTTTTTTAATTTTACCGCATAATTTTTTCAACAAAAAGAGTATTACCTTCAATTTTAACTATTCTTACTCTTGATTTTTCGGGGATTGTTTTGCCATCAAAACTTTCAGCTTGCCAAATTTCCCCTTTCAGTTTTACTTGACCGACGGGATTGAGTTCTTTAATAACTGTAGCTTCCAAACCGATTAATGCTTCTGGACCAGTTTCTGGTTTGGCTCTGATAACTTTTATCACTTTTTGCCCTATCAAGACAAAAAAGAAACAAATAACAATCACTGCTCCTATCACCATCATCGTTATTGCGTCAAAAAATTTTGGGGCAAAAAGGGGCTCAGCTTCAAAAGTGAAAATTCCCAACAAAATAGCAATTGCTCCAATAATACCAAAAATTCCAAATCCTGGTTCAAAAATTTCTAACATCAAAAGTAAAAGACCAACTAAAATTAGACCAATTCCCAAAAAAGAAAAGGTGATAATACCAATTCCCCAAAGACCAATTAAGAGAGAAATTACTCCGACGACACCAAAAGTTTCAAATTCCCCCGAGCGGATGGCCATAATAAGAGCTAAACCACCAATAGTCAAAAATAGAGAAAGTAAATAAGGATGAGAAAGGAAATCAAAAATTTTTTCAATGAAACTGGGAGAAATTTCTTTTATTTTTGGTTCTAAAATATTAAGCTTTAAAAAAAGTTCATCTAAGTCTTTGGCTGTTTCATCAATAATTCCTAATTCTTTTGCTTCTTTACCAGTTAAGGTAAGATTTTCTCTCACAAATTTTTCAGCAACTTCTGGATTTCTTTGATTAATTAGAGCTAAACTTTTTATCCAAGAAGCCATTCCTTCAACGATTTTTGGATCAGTTTCTTTTAATTCATCAATAGCTATTTCACGAGGCTGAGCAGCGCCAATTGAAGCTTCAGGATGAGTAATGGCTAAATCACCTGCCAACAAAATAAAAGTACCTGCCGAATAAGCCCAACCTCCTTCTTTATGAACGAAAATAACTGTTTTTATTGGGCTAGCCAAAATCAAATCAACAATATCTCTAGTCGTCTTCAAAAGTCCACCAGGAGTGTCTAGCTGAATGATTAAATAATCAGCTTTTTCTTTTTCAGCTTCTTGAAATACTCTTTTTAAATATTGATGAGTTCCAGCTTTAATTTCACCCTCAATCTCAGCTAAAATTACAAGAGGATTAGTTTGGGCATCAATTTTTTGAAATGTAAAAAACCAAATAAAAAAGAAAAATGTTAAAACAATTATTTTCGTCTTATCCCAGAATATCATTACAAGTGGCCCCGACGGGATTCGAACCCGTGTGCCATGGCTGAGAACCATGGATCCTAGTCCACTAGATGACGGGGCCATGATCACAAAATCTTACCAAATCTTTCTAATTTGATCAACGATTTCTGACATTCGCATTTCTTTCGATCCATCGACCAAGATTATATCCCCTGGCCTGATTATTTCTTTTAATTTAAAAACTGTGTCCTCGATCGTATTAAAAGAAAAAATTTTAAAATCATCCATCCCCTTTTCCATTGCTCCTTTGGCAATGAATTTTGCTCTAGGTCCTACGGTAAAGAGAAAATCGCAATTTTTGGCAACTTTTTCTCCGATTGTTTCGTGAGCTTCTATTGTGTACTTTCCCACTCCTATTACATCTCCCAAGACCGCAATCTTTCTTTTAAATCCCGGAATTTTACCTAAAATTTCTATTGCTTCAATCATTGAAAAAATCGTCGCAGATTCTGCATCGTCCAAGATTTTAGAACCCTTTATTCCTTCCAACAACCTCATTTTTCCGGGTAAAGTCTTATAATTTCTCATTTCTTGAGAAATTTCGACTAAATTTTTTCCAAAAATTGTCCCAACTGCAGTTGCTGCAAGCACAGCATAAATTTGTTCTTTTCCAAAAGCTTCTTTTAGCCAAAATGGAATGACGCTTCCTTTATGATTCACCTTAAAATTGACTCCGTGATTGAATTTCAAATCGCTGGCAAAAAAATCAGCTCTTTCAGAAAAGCCAAAAGTAAAAGTATGTAAATTAGTAATATCGTTAATTTCCCTTACTGTCTCATCATCATAATTTAAAACTAAATAACATACAGAGGGCAAGCTCTTTGCCAGATCAATAGTATTTTTTAATTTTTCCCTCTCACCTGCAAAATAATCTCTATCAAAGGGAATATCTTCAATATGAGTAACAACTAAAACTGAAAGCGGAGAAGATTTTAAGAAAAATCCTGATTTTTTAATTTGCGAGTCTTCCAAAGAAAAAATTAAAGCATCTTTTATTAAAGTAGCAATTGCCTTTTTTGCCAAAACTCTACCTTCCCCAGTTATTACAATTACCGGTTTTTTCTGAAACAAATATTTAATTTTCCCTAAAACTTCACTCATAATCAGGTGGAATTTGATAAAGTCTTATGATATAGTCTGCTAGATCGTGAAAGATTGGAACTGCCGAATATTCAGCGGTTTTTGCTTTTGGATTATCCAATTTTACCAAAATCAAAATTTTAGGATTGTAGGCTGGAAAATAACCAACAAAACTCTGCCAAGTTTTTTCAGAGTATCCTTTTTCTCCAATCTTTGGTTGTAAAGCAGTTCCAGTTTTTCCAGCAATAAAATATCCTGGAACTTTTGCTCTTTTCCCAAATCCATTTTCTACTACCGAAACGAGCATTGAGGTTAATTGAGAAACTGTTTTTTGAGATAAAATTTTCCTTGGATTTTCTTCTTTGCGAAAATTTTCAACTAAATAAGGAGTGACTAGTTTTCCTCCGTTAGCAATTGCAAAATAAGCCCTCAACAATTGAATTGGGGTTATAGCAATTCCTTGACCGAAAGAGGCAGTGGCAAAGTTTATTTCCTTTCCATTCTTTAATTCCCGGTTTTCTGAAAAAATTTCTGGCAAATCTATCCCAGTTTTTTCAAAAAATCCAAAATTTTTAAGGTAATTCAAAAAAGTGGAATTCTCAACTTGATTTTTAGCAAAAACTGCTCCAGTGTTTATTGATTTTTCTAAAACTTCTGTCATAGTAATTTCCCCAGGGTAAACTCTGTTTGCATAGTTTTTGATAACCCAACCATCGATTCTAATTTCTCCAGGGTCTCTGTAAGTAGTTTTGGGGGTAATTTTTCCCTCTTCCAAAGCTATTGCCATAGTTACTGCCTTAAAAACTGAACCAGGCTCGAAAAGATTTTGAGTACCTGGGTTTTTAAAAACTTCTAGGTTCTTTGCAAATTCTTTGTAAGAATTGGGATCAAAATTTGGAAAATTTGCAAAAGCAATTATTTTACCAGAATTAGGATCTGCTACTATTATTTGCCCTCCCTCAATATCTAGAGTCTCTTTTGCTTTTTCTAAAAGTTTTTCTGCTTGATATTGGATTCTGTAATCCATTGTCAAAATTAAGTTTTCTCCCTTTCTTAAAATTTCATCGTAATACTCTTCCAGCCCATACCTTCCGTCGCCTTCTGCATCAACAAAACCAACCACATTCGAAGCTAATCTTTTTTGAGGATAGTACCTTCCAATTTTTGATTCAACAAAAATTCCTGCTAGGTTTGATTTTTTTATTTTCTCTATCTCCTCTTCACTCAGCTTTTCTTTGATCAAAGAAAAATTTTTATCTTCTTTAATTTTTTCTAAAATTTCCTCTTCGCTTAAATTCAAAATCTCACTCAAAATTTTAGCTGTTTTTTCTTTTTCTTTTATTTTCTTTGGAATAGCAAAGACAAAGAAATATTCTCTATTTATTGCCAAAGGTTCTCCTCCTGCAAAAAATATTTCTCCCCTTCTTTCAGTATTTTCAGAAAAAGAATTGTGAATTCCAAAAGCAAGAGCTCGATAATAATTTCCTTTTATGATTTGAAGAAAAAACAAGCGAGAAATTAAAACAATAGCAAAAATTAAAATCAACGAAAAAACTAAGTTTTCTCTTAAATTTTTCATTTTACGACAATCCCTCCTTCAAGAATTTGAATAAATTTAAATTTTTCTGCCTTGACTAAATTTGAATTCTTCAAAAATTGATCTAAATTTGAAATTGAATTCAAAGCCAAAGCTTCATCCTCCAGTTTTTGATTCTCTTTTGAAACTTCAACGATTTTCTTTTTCATTAATCGAATCGAGGAAATTTCTTTTGTTAAAAGAGAAATTTTAAGTAGAGTTAATCCAGTGAAAATCAAAATCACTATTAAATTCAAAATATTAATTTTCGTTAGAATTTTTTTCATTTAATTTTTAATCCTGCTCTTAATTTTGCACTCCTTGACCTTGGATTTTGTTTGATTTCTTTTTTTGAAGGAACGATTGGCTTTTTAGTCAGAATTCTTATTTTTCCTTCTCTTTCCTTTTCTTTTAAGAAACCCTTAACAATTCGATCTTCCAAAGAATGGAAAGAAATTACTACCACCCTTCCTCCTTTTTCTAAAACCTCGATTGCTTGTGGCAAAGCAATCTTTAAATTTTCCAACTCATTATTGACAGCAATTCTCAAAGCTTGAAATGTTCTGGTTGCAAAATGGATCTTTTTGTGTTGGTAAAAACTCGGCACTGCTTTCCTTATAGTTTCGATCAATTGGAAAGTTGTTTTTATTGGCTTTCTCTTTCTGGCCTTAACAATTTCTCTGGAAATTCTTTTGGCAAATCTTTCCTCGCCATATTCCCTTAAAATTCTTTCAATTTCCTTTTCTGGCCATTCATTAACAATTTTCTCTGCCCACAATTCCTGAGAAGAAACTCCAGCACTACCTGATAGTGGAGTTTTTACTGGGTCCCAATCGTATCTCATAATTAAAGGTTCGTTTCTCAGAAAACTGAATCCTCTACCAGATTTCTCCAAATGCCAACTTGAAAAACCAAGGTCAAATAAAATTCCAGAAATCGGTCTAAAATTTTCTTTTTCAACAATCTTTTTTAACTTCGAAAAAGAATCGTTGACTAAAATCAGTCTTTTCAAATTTTCCTTTTTCAATTTTTTATAAAGTTCAGAATCAATTTCTATTCCTAAAACTTTTCCTTTTGGTCCATTCCTTTTCAAAATTTCTCTAGTATGTCCTCCTTCACCAACAGTACAATCTACATAATTTTTGTTCTTTCCAACATTCAGCCACTCAATTGCTTCCTTTAAAAGAACAGGTTTGTGCACCCTCTCTTCTTCCATTTTGTTTGGAATTTGGAATTTGGAATTTTTACTTATACTCCTAATTCTTTCAATCTCTCAGCAATGTCCCCTACTTCTTTTTCTGTTTTTTCTTGGTATTCTTTCCAAATTTTTTCATCCCAAATTTCTATTCGATTATAAACTCCAGCAATCACAACTTTCTTTTTTAACTTTGCGTATTCTTTCAGATAATCTGGAATTAAAATCCTTCCAAGATTGTCTATCTCAACTTCCATTGCTCCTGTAAGCATTAACCTTGCAAATCCCCTGGCATCTGACTGTGACAATGGCAATTTACTCAATTTTTTTGCCAAAATTCCCCACTCTCTTTCTGGATAAAGAAAAAGACACTGATCAAGTCCTTTTGTAATCACTGCTTTTTTGCCCAATACTTTTCTGAATTTTGAGGGTATTGCCAATCTTTTCTTTTCATCTATTGAATATGTATATTCTCCATAAAATGGCATAGTTTTCCACAGGATCTTTCACTTTTCCCCATAGTTATCCACAATTTCCCACCTATTTTCACTTTATCTCACCCAAGTTCTAAGGTCAATATAATTAAAAAGGCTTTGAAAATGAATTCAAAGCCCTGAATTTTTCCACAGGAAATCCACAGAGGGAATATTAAATTTTTATTTCAAAGTTTTGAGGATCTATTTCTATTTTCATTCCCCTTCTTATTTTTCCTGATAAAATTGCTCTGGCTAAAACATTTCCCACTTTTTCTTGAATTACTCTTTGCATTTCCCTTGCTCCAAATTTTGGATCGTAAGAGAGTTCGACAATTTTTTCTTTCAAGGCTTCTGTAATTACAAAATCTATATCTTTTTCTTTTAATTGTTTTTGAATTTTTCTCAATAAAAGTTCTGCGATTTTCAAAAGATTCTTTTTTGTTAACGGTTTAAAAACAATCACCCCATCGAACCTATTTAACAACTCTGGAGTAAAGATTTTGTTTTGAATCAAATAAGAAAGAAGCTCTTCTTTTACAATTTCTAATTTTTGAGTTTCCTTCAATTTTTCCCAAATAATTTCGGCGCCGGCATTAGAAGTAGCAATGATAATCGTATTTTTAAAGTTCACTTTTCTTCCCATTCCATCAGTCAAATGACCTTCGTCAAAAACCTGTAAAAATAAGTTTAAAATTTTAGGATGGGCTTTTTCAAATTCATCCAATAACAAAAGAGAAAACGGTCTTTCTCTTACTGGGGTTGTTAAAAGCCCTTCTTTCCCAGGTTCCCCCAAAAGTCTTGGAATGTCGCTTAAATTTTGAAATTCAGACATATCTAACCTTATCATTTTTTCTTCAGAACCAAAATAAATTTCGGCTAAAGCTTTTGCGGTTTCAGTTTTTCCAACTCCAGTAGGCCCTAAAAATAGAAAAGACCCAATAGGACCTCTTCTTACTGTAATTTCTGCCCTCGCTCTTCTCAGAGCTTCAGAAATTTCTTTGACTGCCTCTTCTTGACCGACGATTCTTTGATGAATTATCTCTTCCAACCTCAAAAGCTTCCTTTTTTCTGCTTCTTCGATTTCGCCAATTGGAACTTTTGCTTTCCTTTCTACTACTCTCTCAACATCTTGCAAGAAAACAATTCTTTCTTTTCTTTGCGATGCCAAAACCACCAATTCATCTATCACATCGATTGCCTTTTCTGGAAATGGAATTGCAGGTAAATACTTTGAGCAAAGCGAAATAATTCCCTTGATTGCTGGGAAAGTGAAAAATACTTTGTATTTTGCTTCGAGTCTCAACGCTCTATCTTCTAAAATTTTTAAAGTTTCCTCCTCTGAAATTTCTTTAACCTCGATTTTTTCAAAAGACTCAAGCAATATTGGCCTTTGCTCTAAATTTTTGTGAAGTCCTTCATAAGTCGTTATTCCAATACAGCAAAAATTTGGCAATGACAAATAAGAAGATAAAATTCCAGAAATTTCAACAACCCCCAATTTTCTTTCTGTCTCAACTCCTACATACTGATGGATATTGTCTATTACCAAAATTACATTACCAGCATAGACTACTTCACTAAAAATTTGGTCTAAAATTTTTTCTGTTTCTTCTGTAGTTTCAGTTTCCGAAATTATTTTTGGTAAATCCAAATAAACAACTCTTTTGAAATTTAATTGAGGAAGGCTTTTCCCTAGTGCCAAATCGTTCGCCAAAAATTCAATCATCGATCTCCTTCCGGTTCCAGCCTCCCCTACTATCAAAACGTCATTTTTTTCTGGCGAAGCCAAAATTGCCTCCATCGTTTTTACCTCTTTTTCGTGAGCAAAAATTCTTCTAAAACCCTGATACTTCATTGCCTTCGTAACATCGAAAGAATATTGATCTAGTAAAACCGTATATCCTGCTGTCCATTCCCTTGCCAAACTTCCCTTTTTAATTAAATTTTCCCATTTCCAAAACTTTCTTGATTCTAAAAATTCCTTTTCTAAATAATCTATCCAATTTGAAACCTCTTTTAAATTTTCTGCTTTCAAATTATACTCAATGAGGAAATTTTTAAAAATTTTATTTCTCTGAGCCAAAGTAAACAAGATTTCGCCAACTTCTATTTTTTCTTTTTCTTTTCCTAAAGCCTCAATCAAGCCCTCGACCTCCTCCTCTTCTCTTTTATCTTCCAAGAGCCTTTTTTTTAATTCAGAGAGTGGGACAAAAAGTCTAGTAAAGATAAACTTTATTTTTGGATTTTTTTCATCCAAGAGAAAGTAAAGGAAAATAGAAGAATTGATTTTTTTAGTCTTAGAAAATTTTAAAGCATTGTAAATTGCTCTCGCGACCTCGAAATCGATTTTGTCAAAAATTTCTCCTTCTAGTTTCGGATTTTTAATTTTTTGCTCAAAAAAGAGATCTTTAAGAAAAGCAAGACAGAAAAAATTGAAAGACAAAAGGGAGAGGCCCAAAAATGGTTTTGAAAAATCGCTAATGAAAAAAAGAATTAAAAAAAGAAAAAACAAAATCAAAAACAATTTTCTTTCAAACTTTCTAAATTTGAAAATCGGAGTTTCTGCCAAAGCTACTGCTTTAAAAATTCCAGAGTTTTCAAATTTTGAATAAAAGCTTGATTCCATAAACAAAAATAAAAAACCAAATTATGGGAAAAAGAAACCAAAAAACGAAAAACAAAATTCCAAAAATCAAAATAAAAATTTCATAAAGCAAGCCTATTAAAATCAAAAAACTTCTGGCGATCATTCCAACAAATCTTGAAATTTGGTTTGAAATCCAAACCTCCAAAATTTTCGGAATGTCTAGTCCTTTTGGATATTGCCAAAAATATTTATGCCAATGAGCAAAAAGGGTTTTTAGCAAAAATGGAATTGAAAAATAATGGAGTCCAAATTTCAAAAAATTTTTTACCCCTCGCAAAATTTCTTTTGGAACATCAAAAAAATACCATTGAACAAATAAAATAAAATTTTCTCCCGCTCTCATTTTAAAAGTTTGATTCCCAAAGAAGAAATTTGACCTCCTCCAAAAATTAAAATTCCAGTCAAAATTGACCAAGAAATTAAATTAAGAATTTTTGTTGTAGATTCTCTTGGAAAAATTTCTTTTAACTGTTCTGCTAAAATCTCGCCAATTTGCTGTTGCATCTCTTCCAAAGTAGTGGGAACTTTCTTTTTTGAAGGAATTGTTGTTTTCTCTTCAATTTTAAAAATTTCAGGGGGAGGAAGTTTCCCAGTAAAAATATTGTAGGAACGATAAAGAGTAAAAACAATTATCAGAATTCCAGAAAAAAACATTATCCAACCAATTGTCCTCTTAAAATTCATATCTTATCTTATCAAAATAAACAAAAAATCAAAAGCGCCCTAAAATGGGCGCTTTTGACCATTTTTAAACCCACGAATTTTTTTGTGAATTTAAAAAATTTACTTTCCCAGCCCCAACCCACAATTTTATGAGTTACGGACTGAGAGACAAGGAGATTTATTGATCGCGCCTTGTCATCGCGATTTTTTTATCCCCCTTATTTTTTAAATTTATTTAAGGTGCTATGAATATTTTTTAAACTCCGGAACTTTGATGACTACAGTCACCATCGATGATGACTGTAGTCTTTTTTCATCTATATTATAGCAAATTATTTAAATTTTGTCAATATTCTTTCTTTTCCCACTCCACAGATTCAATTTATGTTGACGTCAGACATCAACATAAATATATTTTTGTTAATCCCCTTTTCTTTTTCCAGCCCACAAATTACTTTATGAGCTAGAAAAAGAAAAAAATAAGGGGGGTGGGGGTTAGAAATCGATGGCCTTCCTTAGTTCTCTGGCAGCCTCGAAGAGCTTTTCTTGTAGTTCATGCGTACTTTCGGCTCTAACAACCTGGAAAAGTCCAGTTGAAGTAAACACTACAACTTCCATTTTCTCACCTCCTCAAGAATAATTATAGCATATTATTCATTTTTTGTCAATATTTATTTTCGAGAATTTCCTTTAAATTCTCCAAAACATCTTCTGGAATCGGTGGTTCCCTAATCGGGCTTTTTCCAGGATATTTCCAAGCAGAAATCATTATTATCTTTTCCCGTTTTGACTTTTGATTTTTGACTTTTGACTTTTTTATCTGGTACATTACCCAAATTTCATAGGGACGTTTTCTTCCAGCAGCTTGCATTACCGCAACAGTATCTGGTGCAATTCCTTCTTCTTTTTTTTCTGGATTTCTTAAAATCCTCAGCAATCTTCTTTCAGAAAGCTGATACTCTCTCATTTTCTCTTTAATATGTTTTGTCCAATGGATTTCTTTTGTTTCTTTTGGTAACTTAAACAACATTTTTATTTGATCAAGCATTCCACTTTTGCGGAAAAGTGGAATCCTAGATAGTTGAAAGATTGTATTAAAAAATTTGTTTCATTCCCATATTTTCACCCAGCGAATTTTTTTGAATTGATCTTTGTAAAACTTGAAATTTTTGTAGTTTTCTTTCTTCAAAATTTTTTCAACATCTTCTCTTTGCAAAGGATCGATCTCCATAAAGATTATTCCATTTCTCTTTAAATGATTTTTCGCCTCTTTCAAAAACTTTTTAATATATTTTAGCCCTCCCCTACCCCCGTACCAAGAAATTTTTGGCTCTAATTTTTTCACCGATTCTTGAACTTCCTTCAATCTTTCTTTCGCAACATAAGGAGGATTGGCAAAGATGAAATCGTATTTTCTCTTTACTTTTTCAAAAATGTCTGATTTTATTATCCTGTATCTTTTTGATGAAATTCTGTTTAGCTTTAAATTTATCCTAATCTGCTCAACCGCATTTTCATCAATGTCAACAAAATCAACGTGGCTTTCTTTAATATTTTTTAAAATCGCAATTCCAATACAACCAGACCCTGAAAAAATATCCAAAAATTTCGGTTTTTTCAATTTAACTCTTGCAATTTGCAATTTGCAATCCTTTAAGGCTTTTTTAACCCAAAACTCTGTTTCAATTCTGGGTATAAAAACCCTTTTTGAGAGGTCAATTTTACAATTTAAAAACTTTTTCATTTTGGTAAAATTATCTGTCCCTCCTTTTTGTTACCGATCGCAATATATTTTCCCTTCAAATACAAAAAACCGGTAAAGGCGCAAGTTATTGCATCCAATTCATCTCCGTTTGGGTTTTTCTTTAAAATTTTGATTCCTAGCTTTTTAAGTCCTTTTTTTAGTTCTTTTAACCCTTTTTGTTTCCTTGGAATTTTTAAAATATCTTGAGTAGCTCCAGGATAAACTTCAATCACCTTGTGTTTTTTCTCTAAAATTTTCCTTAATCTTATTCCCCTTTCTGTCAATTTTCTCATTGGACCAAGGGTTATTGGAAAAAATTTAATTCCAAATTTCCAGAGTTCTTTATCACATTTTCTGAAATGAATTTTTGATTTTCTTTTCAAACTTTTTCTTCCTTTGGGCAAAGTTAGAGGAGCATCAATAGCAATCAAATCTGGCTTTTCCTTTTCAATTAAATTCAAAATTTCTTTATCTTTAAAAACGCAAAAACAATTTGCTTTTAATTTCTCATCCAAAACACAAATTCCAGTTTTCCTTTTTTCAGAACCTGCCAAATCAATTCCCAAAATTTTCATTTTCTCCAACTTGCATTTTGCAATTTGAATTTTGCAATCTTCAAAATTTTCTCTTCTCCTTCGATTTTCCCATCTCTCATTAAAATTTTACCGTTGCAAATCACATCCGAAACACAACTTTTGGCATCTGAATAAACTAAATTGGAAATCAGATCGTAATTTGGGAACATTTCAATTTTGTTTAAATCGATCAAAGTCAGATCTGCTAATTTTCCAACTTTTATCTCTCCAGCATTGATTTTTAATGCCAAAGCTCCGTTTTTGGTCGCCATTTGAAAAATTTCTTTTGCCGAAATCGCAACAGGATTTTTATTTTCAATTTTTTGCAAAAGAGCGCCAATTTTCATTTCAGAAAATAGATTTAGTGAATTATTAGAGGCAGGTCCATCAGTTCCTAAGCAAACATTAATTTTTGTATTTTTAATTTTTCCCCATCGAAAGACTCCTGAAACTAATTTCATGTTCGATGTTGGATTATAAACTAAGCCACATCGTCTCTTTTCTAAAATTTCAATTTCCTTCTCTGACAACCAAATTGAATGAGCAAAAATGCAGTTTTTCCCCAAAAATCCAATTTTTTCTAAATATTCAACAGGTCTCATTTTGTATTTTTTCAAGCTTTCTTTAATTTCGTTTTGAGTTTCAGATAAATGCATGTGAATTAGCAATTTGTACCTTTTTGCAAAATTTTTTGCCCAGATTAAATTCTCTTTTGAAACCGTGTAAATTGCATGGGGAGCAATTGTCAATTTTATCGAAGAAGAATTTTTTAAAATTTTTTCCAGTTTTGGAAATTTTTCTTCAATACTTTTTCTGTCACAGTCTTTTGTCGAAAAATCAACCAAAACTAAACCCAAGAATCCCCTCATCCCCATTTCCTTTGTCGCTTCAATTTGGGCTTCTGGATAAAAATACATTTCATTAAAAGTGGTGGTTCCGGATTTTATCATTTCTAAAATTGCTAATTTTGTCCCCCAATATACGTCATCTTCACTAAGCTTGTCTTCAATTGGCCAAATTACTTTCTCTAACCAATCTTTTAAAAAAAGATCTTCTCCAAGTCCTCTCAACAGAATCATTGCTGAATGAGTATGACAGTTAATCAACCCAGGAATCACTGCCTTTTCCTCTTTTCCATCGATTTTTTCATCCACTTTTAAATTCAAATTTCTCCCGATCTTTGAAATTTTCTCTCCCTCAATCAAAACATCAACTTTCCTTTTTTCCAAAATTACATTTTTAATCAAAATCCTCATTTTAAAATTTTTTCAAAAAATAAAACAAAAATTAAAGAAAATAAAATCCCCCCTAAGACATCCAAAGGAGTGTGAAAACCGCAATAGATTACTGAAAATCCAACTAAACAAGCTAAAACCAAAAGAAAAATTCCAATTTTTCTTTCTCTTAAAAAAATTGGTAAAGCTAAACCAAAAGCAAGCATTGTAGTAGTGGATGGAAAAGCATAGGGACTTTCGTGCCAAGGACCAATCGTCCTTACGTTTTCAAATAAAACAAAGGGTCTTGGAACATGAAAAATTGGTTTCAAAATTGCATGACCAAACCAGTAGAGGAAAAATCCACAAAAAAGAGCGTAGATTGCTAAAAATTTTTTTCCTTTAAATAAAAAATAGATCGGAGTCAAAATTAAAAGTGAAAAAAAAGGAATAAGTACAAAAAGGACAAGAAAATCTAAAACAGAATTTGCGATCTTTTGATTAAAAAAGAAAAAAATTTTTTCATTTAATTCAAATAGGCTCATTTTCTTAAAATTTTAATTTCTTCTTTCCGAATGTCAATTATAGTTGAAGGCTGTTTGTCAATCCTCCCGACATCAAAATAGAAATCTACCTTTTCCCCAAAATATTTTTTAGCCTCTTTTATTGTTTTTGCATACGACATTCCTGCTAAATTTGCACTCGGTGCGACCAAAGGTCCTGTTTCTTTTAAAAGATCTCTAAGCCATTTAGGTCTTGGAACTCTTAATGCTAAACTCTTTCTTCCCCTGTGTAAATACAGAAATTTTTTACTTTTGAAATCAAAAATTAAGCTAAAAGGTCCTGGCCAAAATTTTTTTATTAACCTTTTTTGAAAAGGTTTTATTTTTATTCCAAAAATTTTCAAATCATTTGGTGATGAAATCAAAATTATAAATGGTTTTGTTTTCTCTCTTTTTCTTACTTTGTAAATTCTTTCAACGGTCTCTTTATTTAAAGCAGAACCTACCAATCCATAAATTGTGTCAGTTGGCAAAACTCCAATTCCGCCTTCTTTTAAAATTTTGATTATTTTCTTTGGAATTTTCATTTTTCAAAAATGTTTGTAATTAAATAACGATATTTTAATCTTGGTCTTTCCTTCCAAGCAAAATAAAATTTTTTCCTCCACTCCTTTTTCCAAAAAGAAATCTTTGGTAAAAATAAAAACCCATCTTTGTAGCCAATGTATCTCGTTTGGAAATTTGAGTGAAGAAAGGCCACTAAAGCAGTCAAAAATGCGGATTTTTGATTTTTTGTTTTGCATGGCATTCTAATGTCCTTAAGAATATTGGAATAAGAAATAAAAGAATTTACTAAACGAGATGAGGTTTCAATTAAATTTATATCTAAGGTAAAACCTTCTTTTTCTAAATTTTTTCTCAGTTTAAAAGACAAATCACAAACTTTTGGAATGAAAGCAGGGGGAACTGGATTGATTTTCGCTTCTCTAAATAATTTTCTTGAAAAAAACTTTTCAAAGAGTCGCATTTTTCCCTTTCCCTTGCCTCTTGTTAAAGGAGAATCCACAGCCACAACTTTAACTTTTTTCAAATAAGGTTTTAATTTTTTAAAAACTTCTTTTCCAAGAATGTCTTGACAATTTTTACACCAATTTTTTAAAAGAAAAATTTTTTGGTCCCTCCCTTCTAAAATACAAATAGCTGAAGTTTTCTTTTCTTCAATCCCAAGATCAATCCCAACAAAAAGATCTTTCATTTTAAGATTTCTTTTACTTTTGCAACCAATTCATCTGGCGAAGTTTCCATCCCTACCAAAAATTCTTTTGCTTTCAATTTTTTTACCTTCTCTCTTAGATTCTCGTCTTTTATTATGGAAAAAACAATTACTGGCAATTCAATTTTCCTTTTTTTTATAATTTCTCGTAAAACTTCAATTCCCTTTATGTTTTCAATCGAGACATCAATTAAAATCAAATTTATTTCTTTTTTTTCTAAAATATCAAAAATTTCTTTTTTTGTTTGGGCTGGGTATACTTTAAAATTAGATTTCTCCAATTTTCTTTTATAAACTTCCCTTAAAAGATCGTCATCAATTGCTAATAATATTTTTTTCATTTTATTTCTTTAATTAAGTTTTCTTTTGGTTCTCTTTCTGGTGGAAAAGGAATCTCTTTGGGAAAACCCACTGGGATGATTGCAATCGGTCTTTCATTTTGCGATAAACTCAAAATTTTTGAAACTTTCTCTTCATCAAAAGCACCCACCCAACAAGCTCCAAGTTCTTCTGCGGTAGCCATCAAAAGTAAATTTTCTATTGCAGCAGAAACATCGCAAATTGTATAAAGATTTCTTCCTCTTTCCCCATACCAAGAAATTTTCTCCAAATCGCAACATCCAACAATTACCAAAGGAGCTTGGGCAATAAAGTTTTGATTTAAAGCTGCAACTGCTAATTTTTTCTTTATCTCTTCATTAAAAACAAAATAAAATCTTCTCGCTTGTAAATTTCCAGCAGATGGCGCCCAAATCAAAGCCTCTTTCAATTTTTCTATTTTTTCTTTGGGAATTTCTCTCTTTTCAAAATTTCTAACGCTTCTCCTCTTCAAAATTGCTTCAAAAACTTCCATTTATTCAACAACAGTTCCTTTAAATTTTTTACCTAAAAAGACCTTTTCTAAATTTTTGAAATTTCTTCCATTTAAAATTATAATTTTAACTTTTTCTTTTTTTGCCAATTTTGCAGCCTTAGGATCAAAAGGCAAATTTGCACCAGGAGTCCATTTTCTTCCAATGATTTTAAAAAGCTCGTCAAAAGAAATTTTTTCAATAGGTCTTGCGTCTTTAAATTTTTTTGGATCTTTGTCAAAAACAAAATCAATGTTTGAAAGATTAATTACTCTTTTTGCACCAAAATTTTTTGCTGCCAAAACACAATCAAAATCGGTAGAGCTCCCAGGTTTCCACCCACCAAAAATAATTATTTTCTTTTTTGTTAAAACTTTCTTTGATGGGTTATTAAGTACTTTTGGAAAAGCGAAATTTCCAAAAATAGATTTCACTAATTGAGCATTAAAAAGAGTCGCTGAAATTCCTACCCAGTCTAACTCTTCATTTTTAGCCTTGAATTTTTTGGCAACTTTTTGATATTTTCTGGCAATTTTCCCTCCTCCAACAAAAATTATAAATTTCTTTCCTTTTTGAACCCATTTTAAGATAAATTTCCTGAATTTTTTCAAAAACAAAACATCAATTTCCTCAGGACAAACTAAAGACCCTCCTAAAGACAAAATCTCAATCATACTTTATTTTAAAATCTTTAAATTCACCTTTAAATTCTTCCCACTTAACTTCTAAATTCTCAACTTTTGCCAAAGGAGGTCCTACCTTTATCCATTCTAACATTTTTTCAATCTTTTCTTTGTCTCCTTCAAAAACTGCCTCAACTTTCCCATTTTCTGTATTCCTTACCCATCCTTTTAATCCTAAATTTTTTGCTTTTTTTAAAGTGTTGTGCCTAAAGAAAACTCCCTGGACTCTTCCAGAAACTAAGACATGGCATCTTGTTTTTTCTGATTTCATAGTTCTGATTTTTCAAAAAAGAAAGCTCCTAAAAATACGGTGATAATCGGAAACAAAAAGGTAGCAAAGAAATTTAGCCAAGATGGTAAAAAACAATGGCCTACCAAAACCCTTCTTAGACTTTCTACTCCATAGGTTAGAGGATCCAAATATGAGACATAACGTAAAAACCTTGGCAAATTAGAAAGAGGAAAGAGGGCGCCAGAAAGAAAAACCAATGGCATGATGATCAATTGCATGATTATTCCAAATCCCTGAATGTCTTTCAAAATCGAAGCAAAAATCAATCCAAGGCCGATAAAACCTGCTGAAATCAATGCCATGACCAAGAGGGCTAAAAAGAAAGAGAAAAAACTTGGAATTTTAAAACCCATTCCCAGAGCGATCAAAAAAATTAAAATTGCCTGAATCAGCGATGTCGTCATTCCTCCAAAAATCCTTCCAATCGCAATTGAAATCCTTGAAACTGGAGCAACCATAATTTCTTTTAAAAAGCCAAACTCTCTGTCCCACAAAACAGAAAGTCCAGAAATTATCGATGTTGAAATTAAAGTCATTCCAATGATTCCTGGAACTAAAAACAAAATATAATCTTTGGTATGCCCTACTCCAGGAATGAAAGCTCCTTTAAATCCAAAGCCCAAAAAGATTAAAAAGAAAAGGGGCATTATCAAGGTCCCAACAATTCTTGACCAAGATCTCAAAAACCTTTTCATTTCCCTTAGCCACAAAATGTAAATTGCAGTAAGGTTTATTTCCATAATTTATCTCATATGTATTTTTGCTCTTTCTCTAAATCTCTCTGTTTGACTTGCTTCCCTTTCTCTTATTGTCCTGCCAGTGAAATGCAAAAAGACATCCTCCAAAGTTGGTTTTCTTAAATTGATTGATTTAATTTGAAAACCAGCCTCTTCTTGATCGATTCTAATTAAAAGAGGAATTTTCTCTTCTCCCTTTTCAACTTGTAAATAAAAAATTCCATTTTCTTGATTTATTTTTTTAACCCAGGGCAATTTTTCAAACGCTTTTTTTGCATTTTGATGATTATCAACTTCTATTGAAATTACATCCCCACCTAAAATATTTTTTAAATTTTCTGGAGTATCCAAAGCAACAATCTTTCCATAATCAATAATTGCAACCCTGTCTGCTAAAAAATCCGCTTCTTCCATATAATGGGTTGTCAAAATTATTGTTACTCCTTTTTCTTTGTTCAATTTTTTAATATACTCCCAAATTTTTCTTCTGGTTTGAGCATCGAGTCCCAAAGTGGGTTCGTCTAAAAATAAAATTTTGGGTTGATGTACTAAAGCTCTTGCGATTTCCAACCTTCTTTTCATTCCGCCAGAATAGGTTTGAACCAATTTATCCGCAAACTCTTCCAATTCAACAATTTTTAATGCCTCTCTCACCCTTTCCTTTGCCTCTTTTCTTGAAAGTCCGTACATCATTCCATGGAATTCTAAGTTTTCTCTCCCTGTTAAGTAATTGTCCAAAGCTGGTTCTTGAAAAACCATTCCAATTGATTTTCTGACCTTGTCTCTCTCTTTCAAAATGTCAAACCCTGCAACGAAAGCCTGACCAGAAGTTGGCTTAATTAAGGTTGCCAACATATTCAAAGTCGTAGTCTTTCCTGCTCCGTTTGGCCCTAATAATCCAAAGAGCTCCCCTTCTTTTACCTCAAAAGTGATTTCATTGACCGCAATTAAACCATTGAATTCTTTTTTCAATTTCTCAACTTGAATGGCTGACATTCTTGAGATTTTATCAAAATTTGAGTTAATTTTCAATTTTTTGTTTTAACTCAAAAATCCTTCAATCTTTTGAGATCCTCTTCTGTAACTTCAGTTCCTGGTGATGAAACTGTTAAATACCACCTATTTTCAAATAAATCTGCCTCTTCTAAAATTGGGTCTATTTTCCTTGAAACTCTTGCACAATCTTCAACCGAGACTCCTCCTTTTTTATCAATTGTGATTACTAATTCCTTTGCTCTTCCTTTTTGCTTTATCTCAATCTTTTTTAATTGATAACCTAAATTTTCAACTTCCTCCTTTATTAATTTTTCAACTTTTTCCTCAAGTCTCATTTTGGCCTAAAACCAATTGGTATTTCCACTTCCTTTGATGGTTCAACCTTTCCAAATTTTTCTTCATATTTTTTTAAATTTTCAGACAAAGCGGTAATAATTCTCTTTAAATGGGCGGGACTTGTAATGATTCTCGAAACCAAAATCGGAGGGTTAAAATTTATCAAGAGAAAATCCAAACAGAATTCTTCTTTTGTGTGAGAAACAACCATTGCGTTTGCATAAACTCCTTTTAGATCCTCATCTTTTGCCTTAATTTGAATTTCTCTTTTTTCCATAATTTAAATTAATAAATTGACCTTTTAATTTTAATTCCCCTCTTTTCTAAATTTTCGATAACGAAAGGAAATAAAATTAAATATTCAAATTCTAAATTTTCTGCCAAAGTGGAATGAATTTTCGAAAGTTTCTCTTTAATCTCAGAAATTTCTTCATCGCTGTACAATTCAACCATTATCGCTGAATGACAAGAAACATTAATTTTTACCAACTTTTCTATGGCTAAAAGTTGAAACTTGAAAAACTAAAGTACAAACTAAAGCTACCACTCTTGGAAAAATTTTTTCTGAATTTTTCATTTTTTGATCTTTACAGCCATTTTTTCCATCTGAAAATTAAAGCTACAAACAACATTAAAAACAGAGAAACAAATAGAACGATAAAAAAAGCAAATTTGTTCTCTTCAAGAGGTAATTTCACATTCATTCCGTACAAAGAAGCTAAAATTGTAGGAATTGAAACTAAAATTGTGTAAGCAGTTAAAATCTTAATTACTTTGTTTACCATATTAGTGAAAATAATCTCATGCCCTTCTCTCAAATTTATAATATTTTTTACACTACTCTTTGAAATCTCTTCTAACTGACTTATTTCCAAAACCAAATCATCAATCAATTCCTTATCAGCAGGAAATAATTCCAGGTGCTGTCTTTGCAAAATAGTAGCAAGAACAACTTTTGTAGCCACTAGTGTACTCAAAAAATCTTGCAAAATCACTTCAAACTTAATAAATTCTTTTATCTCTTTCTCTTCTATCTTTTTTAACTCAAAGACTGCTCGTTTTATTTCCTTATTAATTTGAAGTATGGTTGTTTTAAAAGCTTCGCAAATTTTAGACAAAATTTGAAGAAAAAGCTTTGTTTTTTGGGTAGTGAAAATTAAATATTTCTCTTTTTCTAAAAACTCCTCCAAGAAAGAAAAAGAAGTTTGAGAAAATAAAAGAAAAAATTCCTGGCTAACTACTATTAAAAGAGGTAAAGTAAAAATCCCTCCGTTTTCTCGAAATGGTGCTCTTAAAAAAATGTAAACTTTTCTTTCTATTTCTTCTACTCTTGGCATTTCGTAAAAATCTAAGGCATCCCTTAAAAGATTCTCATTAAGTAAAAATTTATTTTTTAAAAATTTCATTTCTTCCTTTGTTGGTTCTTTACAATAAATCAAACATCCCTTCGCGAATTCAGGAATTTCTTTTAAAACTTTATCTTGAAGTGTCCTTAAGTAATATGCAATCACTTTTTCATTTTATCAAAATCGCATTAAAAAATAAATTCTTTCCAATTTTGAGAGTTTAATTTCGAAAGATCTACGGCCTTCTCTATCGAAAATTCTCCAATTTTTGTCCTTACTAATTCATCAACGTAAGCCCCGCATCCCAATTTTTTGCCAATGTCGTTTGCTAAAGATCTAATGTAGGTTCCGCTAGAGCATTTCACTTTTATTTTCAAATAAGGAAATTTATATTCTAAAATTGAAATTTCGTAAATTTTCACTTTTTGAGGTTTTGGCTCAACTTTAATTCCTTTTCTTGCTAGCTCATAAAGTTTTCTTCCTCTAACTTTTTTTGCAGAAAAAACAGGTGGAATTTGTTCAATTTCTCCTAAAAAACTTTTTAAAACTTTTTCAATTTCTTCTCTTTCTGGAATTTTTTCAACAGGTTTTTCTACAATTTTTCCATCTCTATCGAAAGTGTCAGACTCTGCCCCAAGCCTTAATGTCGCAACATACTCTTTGTCTTTCTTTTGAAAAATTGAAAGCTTTTTTGTGAATTCTCTTCCAATCCCTAAAATTAAAAGACCCGTAGCAAATGGGTCCAAAGTTCCAGCATGCCCAATCTTTTTTATTTTTGTAATCTTTCTCAACTCATCAACAACATCGTGAGAGGTTATCCCAGAGGGTTTATTTATTAAAATAAAACCGCCGCTCATTTTTCCTGCTGGAATGAAATATTTAAAATTTATTCCAATGTAAAATTTTTTCTAAGGGTCTTTTCGGAACGTGCAAAGTTCCTTTTTCGTCTCTCCAATATTTTCCCTCTCCCTCTTCCAAAACTGGTTTTTCGGCAGGATATCCTAGAGCTACGATTAAATCTAAATGATAATTTTTAGGAATTTTAAGGATCTTTTTTATTTTTTCTCTTTCAATCGCTCCCATAATACAGCTTCCAATTTTCTTTTCCATGGCTGCTAAAACAATATTTCCAACTGCCAAACCAACATCATGTTCAAAACCAGATTCTCGAATTTTCTTGTTTACCAAAACCAAAATATAAGCCACTGGCCTGTTTTCTTTTTTTCTTAATTTTTCCACTTCTCCGCCAAAGTAAACATTTTCAAAAATAAAATCGCACAATTTTGGATCATCAACAATCAAGTATTCTATTGGTTGCAAATTTCTTGCTGAGGGGGCCAATCTAGCCGCATCTATTAATTTTTCTAAAATCTTTTTTGGAATTCTTTTGTTCTTAAAAATTCTTATTGTTCTTCTTTTTAAAATAGTTTCGTAGACACTCATATTCAATAAACTAGTTTTTATCGAACCTTTGTTCCAGGAGGAACTTCTTTTTCTGGAATTAAAATTACAGGTTCTCCATTAATATCAGCTGCCAAAAGCATTCCTTGACTTTCAATTCCCCTTATCTTTTTTGATTCTAAATTTGCCACAACTACAATTTCTTTTCCAATTAAATTTTCTGGCGTGTAATGTTTTGCTATTCCCGCAACTAATTGTCTTTTTTCATTTCCTAAATCGACGAGCAACTTTAAAAGTTTTTCACTACTCTCAATTTTTTGAGCTTCTAATACCTTACCAACCTTCAAATCAATTTTTTGAAAATCATCAAATTTTATTCTCATGAAATATATTTTTCCAAAATAGATCTTAATTCTCGATAATTGCTAACACTTCTAAATTGAGGAAATTCTTTTTTCATTTTCTTTGGTGGTTTAAACAAAATTCCTACATCGGCTGCTCTAAGCATCGCAATGTCATTGTAAGAATCACCGATTGCAATTACTTTGTAACCCAAAAATTTAAGGGCTTTAACAGTTGCAAGTTTTCCGTTTTTCTTTCTTATTTTATACCCTCTGATAAACCCTTTTTTATCAATTTCAAAACTATTGCAAAATACTACTGGATAATTAAGCCTTTTCCCCAACACTTTCCAGAACTCAAAAAATGTATCAGAAGAAATAACTGTGAGAAAATTCTCCCTTACCCAATTCAAAAAGGATAACGCTCCATTAAGAGGTTTAATTTTTTTAACAATTTTTTGAAGGTCTTGGATTTTGAGATTGTTTGTTAATAAAACATCCAATCTTCTTTTCATTAAAAGATCAAAATCTGGAATCTCACGAGTAGTTAACTTTAGTTCATTAATTTTTAATTTTTTCGCCAGCACTTGCCAAATTTCAGGAATTAAAACACTCTCTAAATCTAAACATACCGCCCACATTGATGTGAAGAATTTAAAGTCTTTCTACTAAAGCCTTAAAATAATTTAAGAACCTTTCCTCTTCTTCTCTCATTAATGGTAAATATGCGATATTTCTTTTAACTTCTTTTATTTGTTGTTCCAATTGTGCCTTCTTTTCTGTTCTTTCTCTCAAAATTTTTTCAACCTCATCTCCGCCCTCTAAAATTGTCATTTTTTCTAGATTCTCCAATTCTTTTTCTAATCTTTCTAAAATATATTGATTTCTTATTAGTTGAAAATCGTACTCAAAAATCTGCTCTTCAATTTTTGGAATGATTTTTTGGGTAAAAAATTCTTTTTTAGTCATGGTTCACATTTATTCTTGACCTTTTATTTAGCCGTTTTTCATTCTACACGTTTTTTGCTTTTATTGCAATTAACTTGTAGTGTTCCTTAAGCTCCCTTTTTCGCAAAATAAACTACTTGGTTTCCCGCCCCACAACCAAGGTTTTTCTGGAAAATCCATTTTTTAAATTTTTAACTGCTCAGCAAATTTTCCAATCAATGGAAGTGGTTTTTCTTCTCCCTTTAAAGCATTAATTACTCCAATGATAAACAATATAAAAACTCCAAAGCTTAGCAAACTTACTTATCCATCTAAAAAACCATGGCAAAATTCCATTTAAAAAACTAACTGCTACTCCCCAAATAAAAAGTAAAAACCCCTGCTTTACATGATATTTCACAAACGGATCGGTTTTTGCTTCTGTAAATAGTGGAACGAAAAACAAAATATAAGCTACAATTGCCATTGCAGTATTCTTTTTTTGGGTTTCAGATTGTGATGTTTGAGTTGTTTGTGCCATTTTGGTTTAATTTAAAGGTCGACCTTTTTATTTAATTTTTTTATCTTGAGAAATTATAATAGATCATGATACAATAAAGCAATCTTTTTCAAAAGGTCGCTTAAAAAATTTTAAAATACAATGAACAAAAAATTGGTTATAATTTTAGCTGTTGCTTTAGTGATTGTGATTGGAGGATTAATATTTTTAAAGAAAAGTATTCAAGTTAGCCAAGTTAAAACAGAAAGTGCGCCCAAAACACCAGTTGAGATTCAAAAAGAATTGGTCAAAAAAATCAAAGGAATTGGTTTTAAAGACGGAGCTTGGGCAGAATATAAAATTAAAGGTGGGGTCGAGGGAAAGCTAACAGTGAAAATGTTTTCGTTTGATATTGAAGGAAAGAAAATAAAAGGGCTTGAAATAACACATTCTGAAATGGGAAGTTATGTTAATTTTTGGGACGATGCTGGAAAATTCTATCAAGGAATAATTTATCCAAAAATGGGGTTAATGTGTGTTGGCGGTGAAATTACTAAAGAAGGATTTTTTGGAGCGACCCAATTTGAATTCAAAAAGAGCAATTTAGAAGAAGAATATGAGGTTGATGAAAGTTTAGAGTTTGTTGGAAAAGATAAATTCAAAACAGAAAGCGGAAAAGAGGTTGAGATTTTAAAGTTTAAAAGAAAAATTCAAACTGGAATGGAAAGGGAATATGAAGAAGAAAAAGAGTTTGTTGTAGAAACAGAATTTTGGTTTTCGCCACAAGTTCCAACTTATTTTGTTTATGGAAAAGATATTGAAGGGAGTAAATTACTCTTTGAAGGAACTTTAGTTGATTTTGGTTTGGAAGGAGCGAAAATTTCCGTAAGTAAAAGAGAAATTGAAAATTGCATAAAGGGTGAAGGTTTTCCTCAAATTCCAGAAATGCCAGAGCTTCCTGAATTGCCAAAGTTTCCTTTAAAAGAAGATAAGAGATATTGCCAGACTGATGCAGATTGTGCTTGCGGTGTAGATAAAGAAACAAGAGAGTGTGCCATCGGAAATAAAAAGTACATTGACACTTCAAAAGAGTGCCCTGATTTTTGTGGAGGAATTGCAGGTCATTTCAAACTCGTCTGTAAAGAAAACAAGTGCACCTTCGTACTAAAGTAAGTTTTTTAGTTTTGTACCCTCAAAATTTTTCACCTGATCAAAAAACTCCACCAGGGCTTTTTGATTTTGATAACTTTACCTTCTAATGCATCAATTTGAGCCTGAACTGAAATTTCTACTGGGAAAATCCAGAGTAATTTTCCAACTTTTTTCCCTTCAATTTCATAAACCGGTTTTTCATTCACGACTTTCAATTCAACTTCTTTAATTTCTTGAGGAAATTTTGAAATCATAACTTGAGTAGCAACGCTTGGCAAAACATTCACTTGAACATCTCCTTTTGAAGTTTCAATTTTTAAAGTTTTTTCTTCAACTTTTAAAGTTTCGCTCGTAATTGCTCTCACCCCTTCTGACTCAATTTTTACAACTTTTGACTCTTTATCGATTTCGACCGTAACATTTACAGCAGTTGGGGCTTTTTCTACAATGGGAGAAACTGGCATTGATTTCACTTCAACTGAAATTGCGGGTGGAACTTCTGTTCCTTTAAATTCAACTGGATTTTCATTAATCATAACAGGAACTTCTTTCAATGGAGAAATTTCTAACTTAGCTTCAACCGGCAAAGAAATAATCGGAACTGCTACTTCTTTCATTTCTGGAGGAAGTGGTTTTTCTAGTTTACAATCTTGAGGACAATTTTGAGGAGTTTCTGGGCAAGGACAACCTATTGCCATACAGACAATTTCTTGACAAATCCCATCTCCACACAAATTTTTGCACCCTTCAATTTTTGGCGCTTCAGTAGATTTTTTCAGTTCAATTTCGATTAGTTTTGTTTCGACCGGACTCGGCTCAATTGGTTTTACTTGAACTTCAGAAGGTAAAGTAGGGGGCTGGATTGGTACCGGAATTGGAACCGGAGCTACCCTCAATTCTGGTTGGACCATTTTCGTTTCCACTTGGGCCAAAGAAAATCCAATCAAACTTAACGCTCCTAAAACAACAAATGTTAAAAACCTTTTCTGCATGGATAAAATTATTCTAATTTTTCGACCTTTGATTCTTCTTTCTTTTTATCAAAAACAAAAATATAAATCATTTCCAAAATCCCAAGAGTATTTACTATTAATATCGCAACAAACCATCCCTTTTGTCCATTTCTGGCTGCTTTCCAAAGGGCAATTCCTTTCCAAATGAGAGACCAAGCGATTATCAAAAAAAGTATCGGTGAATTTTGAGTTAATAATTGATCAGTAAAAAAATTTGCCATTTACTTATTTTAATTTTTTTTCTACAAGCCGTGAAGATTGCAATACTCCCTCACCTCAAGATTTTCTGCTTTAACTTTAAACTTTGCTTCCGATTTGTCTCCTGATTTTAAAAATTTTCTTAAACTTTTAACTTTTGAGTTTTGAGTTTTGAGTTAATATTGACACCTTACCTCAAAATAGCTCTAAGGATGTCTGCAATTTGGACGTCCTTTTGGGGCAGTTTTCACAAAATGGACATAGCGACAATTTCTACACGCCCACATTACTTCCTTTTTCTTTTAAATATTTCTCCTTTCTCTAATTCCTCCAGCAATCTTTTAACTCTATTTTCATGTTATTCTTCGACTTCAGTCACTTCTTTGAAAAATTTAGCTGCATCTTTAAATTTTCCTTTATATCTGCCCATTTTCCTACAAGTTTCCAAATCATTTTGGGCTGTTTCTTCAAAAATTGCTGCAATATGCTCAAACCATCTTCTCTAGCAATCTTTACAAAGAAAGTATATCTATTCCTTGCCTGAACTTTCCAAAAAAGCCTTATAAATTTTTCTCTGTTTTTGATCCTTTTTTAACTGCTCTTAGTGAGAAACTGTTATTGGGTCTTTTATATTTTTTGTTTCATAATAAAATTCAAGTGCGTTATGAGTAACTTTTGACTCATCTTTGAGTTTAAACTCAAACGCATTTTAGAATCTTTAAAAATGTATTTCCAGCCCTCCAACAAAATATAAAGTAGCTCCCAAAAGAAAAAAACTACTAATTGCCATTATTGAAGCAATAAATAAGGCATATAATCGAAATCTTTCTTGGGGTAATTTTATTTTCATATTGGGATTTTTAATTTTAATATTCCTAAACGAAAAAGGATATAGCAAATAATTAAAAGTATGAACACTTCTGCGATAAAGTAAATAAAGATATATCGAAAGAACTTTTCTCTTTCACGATGTAAAATTTTGACTTGTTTTTTAAGGTCTTCTGGCAAAAGATTAATACCTGCATCGATAAAATTTTTCTCAATTCCTCGAAGAGCCAAACCAATAACATTAGCAAAAAGGATAGCCTTTCGTGAATCAAAAAGAGGAGAGGTTTTTTGAATGTTTTGCAAAGGTTGGCCAATTTCTACTTTTTCTTCAAAGTGTTTTTGGAAATATTCTTTAATTCCAGGTAAAAGCGCTGAACCTCCAGCTAAGATTATTTTTTCCACTCTATTTCCAAAACGACTTTGATAATATTTTAAAGTGTCTTTAATTTCTTTAATTAGGGTTAGAGAGCACTCTTTTAAAATACTTGACACTGGCTCTCTTTCAAAACCTGCTTCTTCCTTTATTTTATTTGCCTCCTCTTCACTTATAGTTAATTTTTTAGCAATTGCTTGTGTGAAATAATTTCCAGCATAATACACAGTTACAGAAAGGCTCAATTCCTTTTTGGGATTGAAAATATTGATCACGCTTGTTCTGGCTCCAATATCAACGATAGCGGTACTATTTATTTGTTCTCCTGGGGGCAAAAGAGCTCGACCGATTGAACCTGCTTCAATATCAAAGACCACTGGATCGATTTGATGGCTCAAGAAAAAATGAATATAATCTTGCACGATTTCCTTGGGCACTGCCACAGCGAGTACTTTTGGTTTTTCAGAATTAGTACTCAACTCATAATAATCCCAATACAACTCTTCAAAGGGAATGGGGACAGTCTCTTTTATTTTTTCTTGGATTTTCTCTTTTAAGTTTTCCCTTTCTTCAAATTCAAATACTTTAATGAAAGTTTTTGATTCAGGAAGACTAAATAATCCTTTTATTCTAACTTTCCATTTTTTTACTAAACCATTTATTCCTGCTTTCAAAAAAGTTTCCTCAAGAATTTTCCCCAGTTTCTCTCTTTTTTTAATCTTTGCATCTTCAACAATTCCTTTTTCCAAAATCGCTCTAGCGTAGAGTTTAATGTTCTTTTGATTGTCCAATTGAAGTATCTCTATAGAATAGTCGCTAATGTCAATTCCTAAAATTAAAGGATGGCAGGAAATCTCTCTTATTTTTTTCCACAAACTAAATTTTTTGGGAGTTTTGCTCTCAAATTCTTTTATCTCTTTTCCCATAGCCTTTATACCATCTTCAGTTTTTTATTCTTTGCCTACTTAGAAAATCTTGGCGTTGGCTTCACTATTCCACTGAGAATCTGCTGTCGAAGTAGTCCAAACTTTCAATCTAGTGGTATCTAATGCTTTTATATAATAGAAGGTACCAGTTTGGGGATCTTTTGGGGGCTCAGGTAATCTTGCAGCTGATGCGCAGGAAGTGCCAAACTCTGCCACTCCGTTTGCGTCTGGAGAACAATTTGAAGAAATGAAGGTTGCCACGCTTCCACAAGTTGTTGGAGTAGTGCAATCTAAAACTTTAGTGTGGATGGCAGTGGCAATCGATTCAAAATGAGACAATCTTGTAGATTCTCTGGCTTGCTTTAATCTTTCTCCTGGAGTGATCACCAAAATAACCCCTGCAGCTAAAATAGCGATAATGGCAATGACGAGCAAAAGTTCAATAAGTGTGAAACCTTTCTTTGACATTTTAATTTATTTTCTATTTCCGACCTTTATAAAATCATTAATTTTCAATTATATCAAAATTTCAATTATTTTCTTATATTTTCTGTTGTGTAAAAAGTTTTCTCAAATTCCCATTCTGGTTTATTTAAAGGATTGGCAAATTTTACAGTCATTACTATTCTAATCGTACCAGGTGTTTGTGGATAAGAAGCGTTAATGAATTCGAGGTTAGAAACTACCACTGAATTGGTAGTCAAAGGGATAAATTCAGAAATTGCACCTCCCCTTCTTGTTTTTATTATACCATCTTCAAGTTTAAATTCAACTGTATCTCCATCACTGTCAATGAGTTCCAAATATGAAGAGGTGGCATTGACTATTGCTTGAGCTGTACGAATTTCTTTTGTAATTTTTTCCAGTGTAAATTTAGCATTATGGATCACTTCTTCCATAGCAAAGATTTTGGTTTTTGCATTCAATACGTTCACACCTATTAAAATAAGGGCTGCAAGCACCATTGTAATCACCCCACTGTAAATTATAAATTCTAATAAAGTAAAACCAAATTTATCCTCACTAATCATTAAGGTTGGGGACCCAAAGTTATGGTTCTGGTTTCTGCTTTTGGAGCAGAAAGAGAAATGGCATCATTTATTAAAGCTACAAAGTATCCTGTGCCCTTGGAATCAATTCCGCCCCTGGGATCGACAGGCAAATTGGAAAGATAACCTGGGACCAAAGGTGAAAGATTGACTAAACTTCCACATTCTGAAGGGTTAACTTTGTCAGTATTGCAAATTTCAGTTGGGGTTGCAGGAAGACTTATATCAACGAAAAATCCACCATGATCTGTTTGATAGGAATACAAAGCAGTTTGAAGAGATTGAAGATGCTGTTCTCTTGTTGAATCTCTAACTTGGGCAAATCGCTGGCGCGGGTTGATTACAACAATAACTGCGCTCGCTAAAATAGCAAGGATGGTGACAACGATCAGAAGCTCTACCAAGGTGAAAGATTTTTGTCTCATATTTTTATATTATAACAAAAAATAAAATTTTATTCTCCCACCTGGATTGCTCTAGTCTCACCTTGTCCATTTGGCGCCACTCTTAAAGAAACTTTTCCCGTGGAAGGGTTATGCCAAATTTGGTAGTTAGTGTAGTAGTCACTCAAACTTACAAAATATCCGAATTTGGGGTCAAACACAGGAGTAGAAAGAAATTCGGGAATAATGCAAGAATAGAGATTGTATTCATCAGTGTGCGAACCGATGGTTTTTGGTTGGGTGGGCAAAGGATCGCAGTTTAACCACCCTTTATCCAAAAACATTTTTTGTTCGACTGCATGCAAAATTGCGTTCAGATGAATTTCCCTCTGATCATCTCTTGCCCTTGCCATACGCTCTCCAGGATTGATAGCGAAAATCACAATTAAAAGTAAAGTGCTAACGATTACAATAACAATAATAATTTCAATTAATGTAAACGATTTATAACTCATAAACTTGAAACATTAATCATTTTCAACCCATTTGATAATTTCTATTTTATCATTAATGATGGTAGCTTTCAATGTGATTTTTTTGATGAACTGTCCAATTTCTCCTTTTGTTTTTATAACAATCCCCCCGTCTCCATCCTCTACGCTTAAGATATAACAAGAGCCCTCAATCTCTGCTATTTCTATTTTTTCTTCAATGCTTTGTCGATAATTGGGATCTTCTTTTAATCTTTTTAGGACTATTTCTGCACAAAGATTAGCTAAAGAGAGGGCAGTCGTTCCTTTCTCTTTTGCTGTTGACCTTTCTATTTCTCCCACACTTGTCCGAAACATTCCAATGATCAACAAAAAAATTATAGCACTAATAATGAGTACTGAAGTTATGGTTGTAAAACTTCTTTGACTTTGAAAGCTTATAAAACTCTTCATAAAATCAAATTTTATTATCTCCAATCTGTAAGATACTCTAAAAGAAAAACTTCAGATTCTCTTCCAGTAGCAGATATCCAATTCACAGTAGATTTTACTTGCCAAGTGCCAGTGGCAACTTGGGAGATATTTATTTTGCGAGTAAATTTGCCTATGGTATCCGGACTACTCTGAAGAGTCCATTTGTTATCAATTAAAACAATACCAGCATCCGTGGTAGTTGTGATATTGGCAAAATTTGCATCGCGAATCGAACGAACAGCTTCTATCCCCTCTTTTGCTAACATAATCGCTTGGAAATTTTCTACGCCAAAAAGAACAGAATAATGGGCTCCAAAAAATAAGTAAACTACTGCTGCCACAGCGACACTAAAAATTGCCAAAGCCATTACCACTTCAAATAGTACCTGCCCCTTATTTAACTTATGACTTTTAGTCTTTCTCATTTTTTTATTATAATTCTTCCTTCCCTATCAATTTCTATAATTCTTGTTTTTTCACCTTGAATGATAGTGATGAAAAATCCCTCAATTGTTACAAAGCTTTGTTCTTGTCCATAAGCTGTTCCAGCTTCGTTTTGAGCTACTGCCCTAAAATAATATTTTGTATTTGGGATAAGATCAGAGATAGTTTTTGAAAAAATTCCCACACTTGTTTTAGTTTCTGGGGGACTACTAAAGTTGTAAACACCAGAACTCGTTCCCCATTCAAACCAAACATTCACTTCTTGGGCATTACCCAAATCTGTCAATTTACCTCGTAAAGTAGCTCGATCGTTAGTAATGTTTATGGCAGAAAGAGTTTCTACAGAAGGAGGAGTAAATTGAACTTCTTCAATAATGTAGGTTCCGCTCCCATTGTAAGTAAAACTTATTTCTCCTTGAGTTCCTGAATTGAAGGGACTGCCAGGAATAGGGGTTCCCTCAAACTTAACTATGTAATTAGTATTTATTTTTGGCACGCCTACTAAAAAAGAAACATTACAAGTTGTGGTCGCCTTCCATTGATTAACGTACCCCCCTTGCTCGTTTGCTGAAGAGAAAAGTAAATCGACTGAGCATCCACTGGGTGTGAGTTTTAAAATATTATGGTCTGTTGTTTTTAAAAGGAAAAAACCTCCATCGCAAATTCCATTAACCTGCAAAATTCCATCAGCTTGGTTAATTTCTAAAAAAGTAGCTTGTGAACTTGAGGCAATATAAGTAGTAGTACTTAACCCATTTAAATTTAAAATCACATCGCTGGTAAATTCAACTTGGCATGGAGGAGCAGTTTCTGCTAAAGAGTTAAATAAAAAAGAAATCACCGTTATTAAGATCGCTCCTTCAAAAAAAATTGAGATTCTTTTTAAGGCCTTATTTTCCATTTTTCCTCCTCTATTCTTCAAATTATAATCAATGAAATATCAAAAGGCAAAATATTTTAATATCGGTTCAATCCCTCTTAGCCTTGTTTTTAAAAGCAAACCTAAAGAGTTTTGTTTTATTCTTTTTTGACAATTTTTCAAAATTTATCAACTGAGTGCAATTTTGAGATTATCATTTTTCGCACTTTCCTTCCACTTTTTTTCCATTCTCCGTTCTCAATCCACACGCAATAAATTTTACCAGTTGCTTGATCTTGAAGTTGGATTTTGTTTTTAACTTCAAGATTTCCAAACCTTCCCCATTCAGCACTTATCTCTTTCACTTTGGCAATGCTGTTTTCAATGAAAAGACCAATGGAAAATAAGGTTTGTTTTATTGTTTCAATTAAAAAAGTAACTAAACCATAAGGAGCAACAAGTTCCTCTATTCTTAGTTTATAATTAGGTGCCCTCGTCTCAATAGCAACGTTGCCAGTTACTAATCTACTTTTTACTGAAGAAACTCGACTCTTATTGGCAGACAATGTAAATCATTTGTTCATCGTCACCTGGTGTATCACAAGAGACCGTCGAACAACTCGTGGCGCCCATTGGGCATGCATCATTATTAGCCTTCAGAGAAGCTTGGCCAGAATGATCACTACTTGTCTGAATTTTAAAGCCCCAAACGATGGTCTTTCCTGAGGGGGCAGCTGGCCGTAATAGGACCCGCGTCACTTTTTGCTACAACCGTCTCCCACGAGTCCACTTTTAATGTTCCAGCGACATGTAATTTCGCCCCTGGTGCCGTCGTCCCGATGCCGACGTTGCCTGTATTTTATGGATTAAAACACCACCAACTCATCGTACCATCTACGTCCATACAGACACAGAGGGCGTCTTGAGTACTTTGACTTGATACTCGTCCCACAAACATTGAACCGCGCTCAGTCGGAGTGCAGGGAGGTCCGCCGCTCGTAATTTGATAAGACTCAGGGGTAGAGTCCGCCCCGCTTGAATAAACTGTCGTATCCACTTGAATTTTGATTTTCCCAGCTACATCTAGTTTTTGTACCGGGTTCGTCGTCCCGATGCCGACGTTGCCAGAAATATAAGTGTCTCCAGAAATATAAGTCTTCCCTTCTACATGTAACCTCTGAGTTGGTTGTGGTGTTCCAATTCCGATGTTGCCTGTTTGAGGTTGAATGTAAAAGACTGTTTGTTGTTGTGGTGATGATGGTGGTGTCTCTTCTGTTCCAACGCTTGTTGTTGGTTCTGGGGAGGTGTATTTGCGAATGATAATATCGTCCACCCAGAGATGTATCCAGTGATCACCCATATTGCACCAATCACAAACGTAGTCCATAACAAGAATTCTTAATCTACAAGTTGTTCCCTTACATCTTGAGATATCTACTTCAAACTTTTGCCAACTTCCTGTTATAAATGCAGCTTGATAAGATTGTCCTGTTTCTGGATCAGTTAGAGTACAGGGTTGACCACCGGATGTACCACCAGTCGAACAAGCTAACCAGTATACATTATTATAATTGCCGCCCGAAAGTTCATCACATGCTTTAGTGCCATATCCATAATCATTTTTTTCTATAGCAACTCCAGTTAAAAGATGCCAATAAGCAACGGACTTTTGTGCATAAAAGCTTATTTTATATCCAACTCCAGCTGGTGTATTTGGTAAGTTTACATTAGCTACTAAACCTGCATCTCCACAAAAACCAGTGCTACCAGTGTAAAGGTAAGAACCGTATGGTGGTGTGTAATAGGTGGTTGAAATGGTTGTGATAGTATTCATGCCATCATTAGTAATACAAGTGTCATTACCATCTGAATCTCCAATATAGCAGTCTGTTAACCTATTTATGTATGAACTAAACTTATCACTACCAAATGTTGCAAAGAAATCAAAAACTGCTTCTCCGTTGCTTAAACTTGTAGCTTCACTGTTTCCATAATAAACATAAATCGTTTTATTTGAATTAGCTGGAATTTCTGGAACTTTTACCCAGAATCTACCATCAGCTTCTTGCCAGTAGTTTAATAAAGTAGTACCATCGCTATCTGTAAATCTTATATCTCCATAATCTAAACGAGCTTTTGCTTCATAGAGAGCTTGAATTTCTTCTGGAGATAAAGCCCGCGTATAAAATCTGAATTCATCAACCTTACCACCAAAATAGGTTCCATCCCCGCAATTTGTAGAATCAGTGGCACCGAGGGCTATAAATAATGTAGAAGGATGGCTTAAGGCTCCGGAAGTTGAACCTTTAAATTCGCCATTAATATAACCCTTTAAATTACTACCATCATAAACGAGTGTTATCATATACCAATTGTTAGCAGTAATGCTTCCTAAGTTAACACAAGGTAAATTCCAATATCTTACTCTTACAGTTCCCCCAACTATCTCTATCCCAGAATCGTGATAACCTGTATTAATAGACCCTTGTCCTAACCAATCAACTACTACACCATTATCGCCAGTATAATAAATCCAAATATTTGCTGTAAAGGTTGAAGGAGGCGAGATACCTCTAGAAGAAATTACATAATCATCCACCCCATCAAAACTCAAAGCTCTCCCAAATTTTCCATCAACCCAAGTGGGTCCATTAACCAAAGTTCCATGATTATTATTGCCAGAAGTATCCCTGGCTATGGTTCCAGAACCTTCATTAAAATGCCAAGAACCAACTAAACCATTTTCATTGTAAACTGGATTAGTAACCAAAACTTGATAGTCTGTTAAGGTGTTACTATTTTGCGTGTTGTCGATTGTTATTGGTTTTCTGTATTGCCAAGCTGGAAGAGATTCAATCAAAGCCTCAACTTGAAATGGGACTGTTGTTGTATTAGTTGTTTTCACATTAAGTTTTGCTACAGGTTCTGTTGTTCCAATTCCGACGTTGCCAGTAACATACAAATTGTTTCCAACTGTGATGTCCTCTCCGATTGTGGTAGTGCCAGGTGAGGCTAATAACCACCAATAAATTCCAAAAGTAAAAATGAGAATGG
>Ga0071330_1047268_pt1 | contig 43375 bp, 44 predicted proteins | sample GBScel77sediment_FD_63802 | JGI IMG/M metagenome (GOLD analysis project Ga0071330, IMG submission 63802) | Hot spring sediment microbial communities from Great Boiling Spring, Nevada - Cellulolytic enrichment Sediment 77C v2 (version 2) | ecosystem: Environmental > Aquatic > Thermal springs >...
ATTCCGCAAATAACAAAATAGGAGAGGACAGATCAAACCTTCCATTCACTATTGAAGTAGTGAAGGTAAACACACCAAATGGAGGAGAGTCCTTAACAATAGGAAGCACCTATAATATTACCTGGACAACCAATCATACAATTAGACCTGTAAACAAGGTAATACTACAGTATAGCACAGATGGTGGTAGAACTTGGAAAGGTATAAAGACTTATACAGGTACAAATCCTGGCAGTCATGCTTGGAAGGTGCCAAATGATCCCTCAACCAACTGCAAAGTAAGAGTAACACTTAAGGATGCTGGTGGAGCAACCATAGCGCAGGATGTAAGCGATAGCGTGTTTACGATAACTCCTTAATATAGGTAAGCATAGGGCTTGGGGACTATCCCAAGCCCTATTTTGCTTTTTATTTTCTCCAAAATTTAATGTATGTAGGATTTGAAAATTAGTAGTATCTCATTAATCGTGTAAAGACTTGAGGGAAAGGGAGGGGTATGGTAGCTTTCTTAATGCTTAATAACCAAAGGTGATTGCTCAAAATATTCCACTTCTTTTATAATTTATTCGGGAGGTCATTTTAATGATGTGACATTTTAAAAGCAGTATTATATGCTATTTACAAGATATACAGTAAGATAAGACTTGCAATATATCACTTTGTATCAAAGGAGGATACGAAGTTTCAAGGAGAAGTAGAAGCGGATGAGTCTTATTTTGGAGGGAAGAAGAGAGGGAAGAGAGGGAGGGGAGCAGAAGGTAAGATACCAGTGTTTGGAATTCTTGAAAGGCAAGGGAAAGTAAAAGTAGAAGTAGTTAAGGATGTATCTTGTGAGACACTATTAAGGGAGACGATAAAGAAGGTAAAGAGGGGGAGTTTAATTTACACAGACAAATTTAGAAGCTATGACGGACTTGTGATGTATGGTTTTAGACACGAGAGAGTAGACAAGAGTATAAGGTTTGCGAATGGGAAGGTATATATAAATGGAATAGAAGGATTTTGGAGTTATGCCAAAGAGAGACTTCTTAAGTTTCATGGAGTAAGCAGGGAGAATTTTGTGTATTACTTGAAAGAACTTGAATTCAGGTATAATAATAGAGAGAACTTAGATGAAATGGTGTATTTATGCTTAGGTGGAATAAAATGAGGAATCACCAATTTATAAAATAATTTTTCGTAGGAGGAATCACCAATTTATAAAATAATTTTTCGTAGGAGGTAAACATGTACAAAAAAATTTTACTACTTTTGATCTTAGTGTCTTTATTCTTTTTTGCCTGTAAAAGTAAGCCATCAGGTCCCAATATGAAGGAAGGTAAATGGGAAATCATTGTTAAGACTGAAACAACTGGAAAGATGAGTTTTCAGATGCCTCCACAGATTTTTACTCAATGTATAACAAAAGATAAGGCTATACCTCAAAAGGTTGAACCTGATCAAGATTGCAAAATTACAAAAAGCACTATAATTGGAGATGCTGTTAGCTGGACAGTTGAGTGCAAAACTCCTGAAGGTCCTGTTATAAGCGAAGGCACTATTACTTACAAAGGAGAATATTTTGATGGCGTCGTAAAAATGAAACATTTTGGAATGGACATCACTCAGTATATGAATGGAAAATGGATTGGAGATTGTAAATAAACTGAAATGTGATTGAACAAGTGGAGCGAGGAATAATGTGATGAAATAAAAATTTTACTAAATAGATTGATTGAAATGAATGAGTCAAATATTATTAATGTGATTAAACAAAATTTAACATAAAAATTGTAGGAGGTGGTAAAAATGAAAAATATAATTAAATGTAGGTGGCTTTTTGTATTAGTAACATTTTTATTTTCTCTTTTTTTGTTTACAAGCTGTGTTCCTGAGACAGGAGAAAAGACTAAAGAAGGAGCAGCAATTGGTGCAGTAACTGGAGCTGCTATTGGTGCTCTCATAGATAAAAATAATCGCTGGAGAGGAGCAGTAATAGGAGCTGCAGTAGGAACTCTAATTGGTGGAACAGCTGGTTATATTATGGATAGAGCAGCAAAAGAAGCAGCTACAACTAAAAAGCCAGTTACTTATGTAAGTGAAGATGAAATTCAAAAAGTTTATGCTAAACCTGTAAAATCAGAAGGAAATTGCGAATGGGTAACAGTTCAGTATTACGAATATGGTAAGCTTGTTAAAGAAGAAAAAAGACTAATTTGCCCAAATTAAATTTTAATTTAGCCTTTCTAAAGCTTTTTTAATTTCATAAACTGCTTTTTTGAGATTTTCTTCTGAGTTTGCAAAAGAAATTCTAACAAACTCATCATCCCCAAAAGCAGAACCAGGAACTACTGCAACTTTGGCTGAATCAAGCAAATACTCTGAAAAACTAACAGAGCCTTTTATTTCTTTCCCTTCTGGGGTTTTTTTATTGAAATAAGCTGATACCTTAGCAAATAAATAAAATGCTCCTTGAGGAGGTATAAATTCAATCCCGGGAATTTCTCTTAAAATTTGAGATAGAAATTTAGCCCTTTGAGCAAAAATTTTACACATCCTTTCCACTTCATCTTGAGGGGAGGTGAGTGCAATTTCTGCTGCTTTTTGAGCAAAACTTGTAGCATGAGAAGTACTTTGCCCTTGAATATTGGAGCAAACTTTAATTATTTCTTTAGGACCTATTAACCACCCTATCCTCCAACCAGTCATAGCATAAGTTTTAGATACCCCATTTACCATGAAAACTCTATCTCTTAACTCCGGAGCGAGAGAAAGAATATTTTGAGGAGGTTTAAAATCAAATCTCAACTTATCGTAAATGTCATCACTTAAAATCCAGAGATCATATTTTTTAGCAAGTTCTGCAACCCCTTTCAAAAAATCCTCTGAATAAATAAGCCCAGTAGGATTAGAAGGACTATTTATTATAATCCCCACAGTTTTTGAAGTAATATTTTTTTCTATTTCTGAAATATCTGGTTCAAATTTTTTTTCTATAAAGGAAGGTATTATTTTAGGAATCCCCTCAGCAATTTCTACCATAGCAGGATAAGAAACCCAGTAAGGAGAAAGGATTAAAACTTCATCTCCTTTGTTTAATACTGCTAAAAGAAAATTAAATATTGCCTGTTTTGCTCCTGTAGTTACAAGAACTTCTTCAGGAGTATAGTCAAATCCATAATCTATTTTTAGTCTTTCACAAATAGCTTTTCTTAAACTTATAAGACCTGGAGTAGCTACATATTTAGTCATTCCATTATCAAGAGCTTTTTTAGCAGCGGATTTTATATAATCTGGAGTATCAAAATCTGGCTCTCCTGCAGAAAGATTAATTACTTCAATTCCAGACTCTTTAAGTGCTTTTGCCTTCGCATCAACTGCAAGGGTAGCAGAAGGTTTAAGATTTTTTACTCTTTCTGCTATTTTAATCATTTCTGACTCCCCATTTATTTTATTTTTCCTACACCTTCTCCTTTAAATTCAACTATTATTTTAACACTTTCGTTTACAGGTAGAGGAGAGGAAATTTTTAAACATCTTTCTACTGCTTTATTAAACTCTGAATTTTCCGATTTTTTTATAAATTCATAGTGTAAAATCTTTCCTTCTGAAGATATTTCTACTCCAACGATTGCATTGAGATCTTTTTGGCTTCTTAAATAAATAGGCACTTCAAAGTTATTTTGCAATTTTCTTTTTACTAAAAGAAGATATTCAAGCCCTAAGGTTTTGCTGGCAGAAGAAGTATCAAAAGAAGAAGTTCCAGATAAGGTATCTTTTGAAACCCCTTTTTTTTGAAAAGCTAACATTCTTTCTTCAAGCTCTTTAATTTCTCTTTCAGAAAGAGTGTAATCTGACTCAGAACTTTCCTTAGATATCCTGCCTTTAATACTTGCTAATTTCTCTTTTAAAATCCTTTCTTCAAAAACTTTATTTTCTTTAGAAATTTCTTTATGAGGAATTACAATTTTTTCTTTTTCAACTTCCTCTTTTGTTGGAAAATTCTCAAATTCTCCAATTTTCTCCACAGGAAAGGAAACTCTTACTTTTATCTTTTCTTCTTTAGCCATTTTAATATTAAGAGCTGAAAAAAACACTAACAGAAAGAGGATATTAATTAAAATGGATAAAAAGTAAGAAAAGATATCATATTTAGTAAACATACATTTAGCTTTCAGGTTGAGTTAGTAATCCCAATTCTTCAATACCAGCTTTCTTAAGCTCAGAAAGAACCTTAGCTACAATTCCATAAGGACAATTTTTGTCTGCTTCAATTTGAATCTCTTTTATTAAATTATTCTTTTTTGCTTCAGCAATCCAAAGAACTAAACTATTTAAAGTTATTTCTTCTCCGTAGAGCTTTATTTTCCCTTCCTTAGTTATAGTTATTTTTAAAGGCTGTTCTTCTTTTTGGGTAATTGGTGTATCCTTAGTTTTGGGAAGTTCTACCTCAATGCCTGAAGTCAAAAGAGGAGCAGTGATCATAAAAATAATAAGAATAACAAGAACTATATCTACAAGGGGAATAACATTAATTTCTCCTTGTAGATCTTTACCTATTTTCATAACTTTATTTTTTACCAATTAAGATTTTCTTCAGTTAATACTTTATCTCTTATAAAAATTAATCCTTTTTCCAGAAGTTCTTCATCAGGTAAGTCTGCAAATTCCTTCGGTAATCCTTCAATTTCCTCTTCCCTTATGCTTTTTCTAAATTCTGGAAGATTATAGGCTATTAAAAATATCATATCAAGGATATCTCCGGTTAAAGGTATATCAGCAAATTTTTGTCTTTTTATTATTATCTCACCCCAAAGATCGTTAAAATACAAATAAGTTTCTAATTCTTGTTCTTTAAGATAGTCTTTTATTTTAATAGGGCGGTTTTCATAATGTCCTTTACAATGAGTTTCTCTTATTATTTTAAATATTTCTTCTTTTTCTCCTTTTTCATTTTTAACCAGATACCGAGCAAGTGGATAGAGCCTACAAGAAACTGGTCTATCTTTATAAATTTTGCATCCTTCTTTTTCATCTAAGAAGGGACAAGCAAAAGAAATAGGATCCATATTTATAGAGATAACAGGGAGTTGAGTTACCTCTCCAAGATAAAATTCTCCGTATTTTTCAATGAATTCTTCTACATCAAGAGAAAGAACTTTTCTTAATCTTAAAAATTCATAAGGAGAAAGAACAAGTTTAACATCATAACAACACTTATTAAAACAAATAATTCCTTTATAACAGTGAAATTTAATTTCATCTTCTAAACTATATTCTTTTGGATCAAAAACATAGGGTTCCATTATTTTTTAGCTTCTACCAGTTTAAATCTATCTTTTAGTTTTTCTAATACCTTAGGAAGTGTTGTATATTCCATTTCTTCAGGAGGTAATCTATGAGGCTCAAAAATACCTTGTCTTCTTAGTATATCAGCCATAATATTACATTGTCTTCGAGCTTCATCAAAAGCGGGATCATCAAAAAGATCAGAAGGTCCAATAAGATATCCATCAGTTATTTGGTATCCAGCAGCAATAACACGAGGTGGTCCGTCAAAACGAGTGGGTTTAGCATTTTTAAAAGAAACAGGCATAAGAGGACCAGTATGAGAGCCTCTCATCCATCCTTCAACTAACCAAGGACGGGCAAAGGGTTCTAAAATCTCTCCCACTGCTGGAAAACCTGCTTGAGCTCTTATTATAAGCACTGGATCATCTTTTCCTACATATCTTCCTGCCATAAGAGAAAGTCTCTGCGTTGAGGCAGAAGCTGCAATTTCTCCATCTGATTTTCTATATACTGCTCTTACTACATATCTACTTGTTGCTCCAATAAAAACTAATAGATCATAAATTTCTTCAGGGGCTTTAAGCATGATACCCATTCCTGTATAAACATCCATAACATCAAAAACGAATCCACCATGCATAGAAGGATCTATTACAAGCCCGGCTGTGTTCATAGGATCAGCAAATATTTCATACAAAGGTAAATTCCAAGCACTTGGAGCAGTTTTATCAGCAAAAAATATAACTACTGGTTCACTTTTTCTTTCAACAAATTCCATTTCCGCAACTCCTGGTCCCATACCTTTAATATTACCGGAAAAAGCATCTGCTAAAAGATCCTGCCCTGCTCCATACATTTTTAGTTTTTTAGCAACCTCTGTTCCTTCCTTAAAAGCACTCCAAGCAAGCTCGTGTATCTCTGAAGAATCTATTCCTTTTGTATGAGTCATTACCAATGCGATATCATCTCCACAAGTAAGAATGGATATATCTCTGATAATTCCTTTGTCCTTTCCATCTTCTGCTATTTCCCTTACCTTATCCACTACGTCTTTATGGACTGAAGAATGCCCTACGAAACCTCCTATATCCGCCTTTATAACAGATAAGGTAAGTTTCATAAACACCTCCTTTACAACTTTTAATTTTTGCCGAAAATTATTATTACAGTTTAATTAAATTTAAAAAGATTATAACACACTCCTATAAAAATGTAAACCAAAATAAAGATGGAAAAAGAAGAAAAACTTGCAGTTGCATTAAAGTATAATCCCGAAGAAGAAGCTCCTAAGGTTATTGCAAAAGGGGAAGGGTATTTGGCTGAGTTAATTTTAAAAATTGCCAAAAATCATAACATACCTATAAAAAGGGATTCTAAATTAGTAAAAGAGCTTTATAAATTGGAATTAAATAAACCGATTCCACCAGAACTTTATAAAGCTGTAGCTATAGTATTAGCTTGGGCTTATAATCTAAATCAAAAATTAAAAGAAAAAATTTTAAAAAAATTTTCAACTTAAATCTTGTCATTTTTAAAAAACTGTTTATAAAACATTAAAATGTTTTTTGTGGAGGTTTTTAAATGTTTAAAATACCTGAAGATAGATTTTATTCAGAAAGTCATCTTTGGATAAAGAAAAAAAAGAAAAAAATAGTCAGAATAGGGCTTACAGATTATTTTAAATTAAAAAATTCAGAAATAATAGATATAGATCTGCCTGAAGAGGAGGAAATTTTTGAAAAAGACGAAGTTTTTGGAAGTATTGAGACTATAGAAGAGGTTTTTGATTTAATTATGCCTGTTTCTGGAAAAATTGTAGCAGTAAATGAAAAGGTTTTAGATGATGTAGATATTTTAAATGAAGACCCTTATATAGAAGGGTGGCTAATTGATGTAGAACTTCTTAATCCATCTGAATTGGAAGAACTTCTTCCTCCTGAAGATTATGAAATGAAGTTTTTAGAAGAAGTGGAAGAGATACCAGAAGAAAAAGTAATTGAGGAAGAGGAAGAATGATTGCTTTAGTTTTCCCTGGTCAAGGCTCACAATATATAGGAATGGGAAAAGAATTTTTTGATAAGTTTGAATTTATTAAAAATCTTTTTGATAAAGGAGAAAAAATAACAAATCTTCCTTTAAAACGTCTTTGTTTTGAAGGACCATTTGAAGAATTAACTCAAACCATAAATCTTCAGGTTTCCCTTACTATAACTAATATTGCTTGTTATGAAGTTTTAAAATCTGAGTTAAAGAAAAAAAATATACCTGTTTCTTTTGTTGCAGGACACAGCTTAGGAGAATATAGTGCTCTTTATGCATCTAAAGTTCTCTCATTAGAAGATGTTTTATTAGCTGTTAAAGAACGAGGGAAATTAATGGATTTAGAAGGAAAAAAAAGTTCTTCAGCTATGTATGCTATTATAGATTTTCCTCTAACTGAACTTGAAAAATTAGTAAAATCCGCAGAAGATCCAGTAGTCATTTCTAATTATAATTCACCAAAGCAATTTGTAATAAGTGGAAAAGTTCCTGCTGTAGATGAAATAGCAGAAAAAGCTAAAAATTTAGGTGCAAAAAAGGTGGTAAAACTAAAGGTAAGTGCAGGATTTCATAGTCCCTTAATGAAAGAAGCTGAGGTTGTCTTTAGTAAAATATTAGATTCTCTTAAATGGAATGATCCACAAATTCCTTTTGTAAGCAATATAACTGGAAAAGAAGAAAGGTCTAAAGACACTATTAAGGAATTAATGAAAAAACAAATAACCTCTTCTGTGCGTTGGATTGAATGTGTAGAATATATGTATAATAATGGAGTTAAAGTTTTTGTAGAAGTTGGTCCTAAGAAAGTACTTTCTGGTCTCATTTCTCAAATTTTAGAGGGAAAAAGTTTTAAATGTTATAACGTAGAAAATTTTGAGACCTTGGAAACTTTTCTTAAAAATTTTTAGAGGAGGTGGGAATTTTTAAAATAAAGATTCTTGAAGAGCGCTGTAAATCTTGTGGTCTTTGTATACATTTTTGTCCTAAAAAAGTTTTAGATTTTTCTTCTAAAAGAAATCTCCAAGGTTATAAAGTAGTTTATGCTAAATATCCTGAAAAATGTAATATGTGTGGAATATGTTATATTATGTGTCCTGATGTGGTTTTTATAGAAGAGGGACAAGAATGGGGGTAAGAAAAATTTTAGCAAGGGGGGTTGAAGCTATAGCTCTTGGTGCTTTAGAGGCAGATTGTAAGTGCTATTTTGGATACCCCATAACACCTCAAAATGAAATTCCTGAACTTATGTCAAGAGAGCTTCCAAAAAGAGGGGGTGTTTTTTTACAAGCAGAAAGTGAAGTTGCTGCTATAAATATGCTTCTCGGTGCTTGTGCAACTGGAATAAGAGCAATGATTAGTTCTTCCAGCCCTGGTATATCCCTTATGTGTGAGACTTTTTCTTATATAGCTGCTCAAGAATTACCTGCAGTAATTGTCAATGTAATGAGAGGAGGTCCTGGTCTTGGTGGAATAGAAGCTTCACAAGGAGATTATTTCCAAGCAGTAAAAGGCTCAGGACATGGAGATTTTCATTTTTTAGTTTTAGCTCCTTATAACGCTCAAGAAGCTTACGAACTCACTGCTAAAGCCTTTGAACTGGCGGAAAAATATAGAAATCCTGTAATGATTCTGTCTGACGCTATTTTAGGTCAGATGAAAGAAACTGTAGTTTTAAAAAAATTAAAAATAAAAAGATATCCAAATGAAACCTGGGCACTAACTGGAGCTAAAAATAGACCAAGTAGAATTATAAGGAGTCTTTTCTTAAGCTCACAAGAGTTAAAAGAAAGAAATTTAATTTTAATGAAAAAATATAAAAAAATGGAAAAAGATGTGCTCTATGAAGCAAAAATTGAGGAAGGAGACCAAATAATAGTAGTAGCTTTTGGTTCTATGGCAAGAATAGCAAAAGAAGCTTGTATTAATTTAAAAAAGAAGGGCTATCCTGTGGGCTTTTTTAGACCTATTACACTTTTCCCTTTCCCTTCAAAAGTTCTTAAAAATCTTTTAAAAAATGAAAAAAAACCAAAAAAATTTATTGTAGCTGAACTTAATTGTGGACAAATGGTAGAGGATGTAAAATTATCAGTGGATGGAAAAGCCGAAGTAATTTCACTCTTCTTTCCACCAAGTGTTATACCTTTTCCTGAAGAATTAGAAAGGAAAATTAAAAAATGTATAAAGCCTTTAAGTTCCCAAAAAGTTTAAAAAAGAATCTTTTTCATTATTGCCCTGGCTGTCACCACAGTATAGTGCATAGACTCTTATGTGAAGTTATAGATGAATTAAATATACAAGAAAAAAGTGTAGGTATTGCCTCTATAGGATGTGCTTGCTTTTTATATTTTTATATAGATGTGGATATTTTAGAGGCACCTCATGGAAGAGCTTGTGCTGCTGCTACAGGAATAAAAAGAGCAAGGCCTGAGCTTATAGTATTTACTTATCAAGGAGATGGAGACTTTGCAGCTATCGGGTTTAATGAAAGTTTTCATTCAGCTTTAAGAGGAGAAAAAATTACTGCTATAATGATAAACAATACAGTTTACGGTATGACAGGAGGACAACTTTCTCCAACTACACTACCTGGACAAAAAACTACTACTACACCAGAAGGAAGAAACCCAAATCTTTATGGATATCCTCCCAAAATTGCGGAAATTTTTGCAAACTTAGAAGGGGTTGCCTTTTCCGGAAGATTTGCTGTAAACACCCCTAAAAGAGTTTTAGAAACTAAAGAAGCTTTAAAAAAAGCTTTTTTTGCACAAATTTATAATCTTGGTTTTGGATATATAGAAATTCTTTCCTCATGCCCTGTAAATTGGAAAATGGATCCTGTAAGTGCTAATAAAGAGGTAGATAAATTTATTAAATTTTTTTCTATTGGGACTTTTAAAGACAAAGTAGAGAAATTTCTACAAGGAGAGAAGTCTTGAGAATAGATCTCATAATTTCTGGATTTGGAGGACAGGGTATTCTTTTTGCGGGAAATCTTATTGCTCTTGCTGCTATGAGAGAAGGTTATCAGGTAACTTATCTCCCTGTTTACGGGCCAGAAATGAGAGGAGGAACTTGTAATTGTACAGTAATTATTTCAAAAAACGAAATTGCCTCTCCTCTTGTATATTCACCTTCTTTTTTAATTATTATGAATTATCCTTCTTTTTTAAAATTTATACCTAAGCTTAAAAAGGGAGGAAAAGCAGTAATTAATTCTGATTTAGTAAAACCAGAAGATATTAAAAATTTGGAAACTTTAAAAAAACATCACACCCTTTATTTTGTGCCTGTAATTTCTCTTGCTGAAAGTCTTAATATGCCACTTTTAGCAAATCTTTGTGCTGTAGGAGCTTTTTACGAAATTACTAAAACATTTAATAAAAATACTTTTAAAAATGCCTTAAAAGAATTACTAATAAATCCTAAAGCTCATATTTTTGAACCCAACTTAAAAGCCTTTGAATTGGGAGCACAATATATTAAAGCAAATTATAAATGAAAGTTGTTATTCAAAGAGTTAAAAAAGCCTCTATATTAGTAGAATCTAAATTAATTTCTGAAATAGGATATGGACTTTTGGTGCTTGCATGTGTAGAAAGAGGAGATGATGAAGAAGTACTTGATTGGATAACTGAAAAAATAATAAATTTAAGGATTTTCCCTGATGAAAATGGTAAATTTAATTTAAGTATTAAGGATATAAAAGGAGAAATTCTTTTAGTTTCTAATTTTACTGTATGTGGTTTACTTAAAAAGGGCACTCGTCCTACCTTTCATCTTGCAGGTGAACCTGAAAAGGCAGAAAGGTTCTTAAAAATTCTTTCTGAAAAAATAAAAAATAAAGGAATTTCAGTAAAAGAGGGGATCTTTGGAGCTTATATGGAAGTTCATTTAATAAATGATGGACCTGTTACTCTTTATTTGGAATATCCTCGTAAAAATGACTAAAAATGCTTCTTACGAAAAACTTCTTACCATTGCTTTTTCCCCTCATCGTATAGAAACTCTCCCTTTTGCTCAAAAACTTATGCAAGAACATGATTTTATTATCCTTGAAGAACCTAAAAATCCCTTGTTTTATGATTTTTTGGAAAATAAAGTTTCTTTAGAGGAATATTTAAAAGGCTCAGATTTCTGGTTCCCTGAATTTGTAAAAGAAACTTTGCTTTTGATGAAAAGTCTTTATAACCAAGGGAAAATTATTTTACAAGTAGAACCTTATTTAGAAATAGTAAGTAAATTACAAAATGCGGGAGAAAAGAAAGAAAATCTTGAAAATTTATTAGAGAACCAAGAAGTTAAGGAAGTTTATTTAAAAGAAAATAAAGCTGTAGGAAAACTTATTGAGTTTTACGAAGCTTCTATAGGGGATGATTTTTTAAAGATTATTTCTACAGTAAAAGAATTTTCTAAGGCAGATGCTGAAAGATTTCGCTTAAGAGACTATCTAAGGGCTAAAGCTATATTGAAAATCTTACCTCCAAAGGGCAAAATTTATATAGAATCTGGAACCATTCATATTTATTTCAAAAGACTATTACATATCCATCTAAGAAAAAACTGGAAAATTTTTCATAAATTCTTATTAGAAGACTTTTTAAAACCTCAGTTTAATAGACCTTGGATTTTTCCTCCCGGTGAGCTTCTTACCTTAAGATATATTTTAAAAAGAAAAGAAGATCCATATATAGAAAATCTTTTAGCGGCAAGGTCTCTTATTTATATTAAAATTATTCCTAAGGAAGAACTTATCCCTACACCAGAAGATCCTTTTCCTCATGCTAAAAGAGAAATTTCTGCTATAAACATAGTAAATAAACTCTCTTTTGAGGATTGTAAAATCCTTTACAAATCTTTATTTTTTATAAAGAATTACTTAGAAGCTAAAGAAATAGTAGAAACTTATATTTTTCGGAAATTTAAGCTTTAAAAAGTCTTTTGTGTAAGAATTTTCCTAATTTATATCCCAAAAAAGCTCCTCCTATTACATCAGATGGAAAATGAGCAAATACTAAAACTCTTTGAAAGGCAACCAAAAATGCTAACCCATAAAAAAGTCCTTTCCCTTTAGGATATTCTGAAGAAAGGATTTTACTCATAACAAAAAGAAAAAACACATGCCCTGAGGGAAAAGAGGCATATTCATAGGTTAAATTGGGACCAACAAATAAAAAAGTATCATATGTAATTTTTGGTCTTGCTCTACCAATCAAAAATTTTATTTGACAAAGAATACCCGCAATTATCATGCTTAAAATCAAACTTTTACCCAATTTTTTATTTTTAAAAAAATAAAGATATAAACTAAATACAATAAGTGAAAATAAAAAAATTTTATGAAAGGTTTCAATTATTTTGCTAAAGATTTCCTTAAAAACCTCAAATTCTTTATAATAAAAAATTGCTTCTTTTAAAATTAAAACTGTTTTTTTATCTAAATAAAAGAAAAATACACTTAAGACAAAAATTGCTAAAATCCAATCTTTGTATGCTATTAATTTTTTCATAATAAACTTTAAATATTAAACCCAATTTTCCTGGTAGCAAGAGCTTTAAAAGAGAACTTACTATTGTCTCAATTGGTATTGTAAGCTTTAAATTTTATGCTATTTAGTTTTGTAATGGATTTAAAGGAACTTAATAATACAGGAATAAAAATACCGGCTATTGGGATGGGAACATGGGAAATTGGAGGAAGGTTTTCTCCTGATTATTCAATGGATGAATATTACATAGAAATTTTAAGAGAAGGAATAAAATTAGGAATGTCTCTTATAGATACAGCTGAAATGTATGGAGCAGGGCATAGTGAAGAAATAGTAGGAGAAGCTATAAAAATTTTCCCCAGAGAAAGTATTTTTATAGTAACTAAAGTTTTGCCTGAAAACTTAAAATATAAGGATTTGATAAATGCTGCCTATAAAAGTTTAAAAAGATTAAAAACAGATTATATTGATCTTTACCTTATCCATGCACCAAATCCTAAAATCCCTATAAAGGAAACTATGGAAGCTATGGAAAAACTCGTGGAAGAAAAAATCGTAAAATTTATAGGGGTAAGCAATTTTAATGTTTATCAAATGGAAGAAGCAAGAGCTTGCCTTAGTAATATAGATATAGTAGTTAATCAGGTAGAATACCATCTTCTTTACAGAAAAGTAGAAAAAGAAGTCCTTCCTTACTGTATAAAAAACAAAATAACCTTAATGGCTTATTCTCCACTTGCAAGAGGTTTACTTGCAAAAAACGAATTTTTAAAAAAGATAGGAGAAAAGTATAAAAAAACTGCAGCTCAAGTGGCTCTTAATTGGCTTATTCAAAAGGAAATGGTAGTTGCTATCCCAAAAGCAGGAAACTTAAAACATTTAATAGAAAATGCTCAATCTTGTGATTTCCGTCTAAGTAAAGAAGATATTTTGGAAATTGAGAAATACTTTTCATACTCTTATTATTAATACTCTAAGTGATTTTTGCTTAAGCTCTTGCAGAAAGGGGATAAATTTTTATTCTGTCTTTATCTTAAATCAAAGCTAATTTTTTTAATATTTTTCACTTGAAAGATAGTTAAAGCAAAGCTATAATAGAAGTAAAATTGCAGGAGGAGGGTAAAATGAAAATTTATAAAGATGAAGATGCTGATATCTCTATTTTAAAAGATAAGGTAATTGCGGTTTTGGGATATGGGAGTCAAGGACATGCCCATGCTTTAAATTTAAGAGATTCCGGATTAAATGTAATAGTTGGATTAAGAAAAGGCGGAAGAAGTTACGAAAAAGCTAAAGAACACGGTTTTGAACCGGTTTCTGTTCGTGAAGCCTGTGAAAAGGGAGATTTAATAATGATACTTTTGCCTGATCAAAACCAACCTCAAGTTTATAAGGAAGAAATTGAACCAGCCTTAAAGTCAGGTAAAATGCTTCTTTTTGCTCACGGATTTAATATTCACTATAATCAGATTGTTCCCCCTAAGGACGTTGATGTAGCTATGGTTGCCCCAAAAGGGCCAGGACATCTTGTAAGAAGAGAATTTGAAAAAGGCGCTGGGGTACCTTGCTTATTAGCTATACATCAAGATGCAACTGGTAATGCCTTTGCTAAAGCACTTGCCTATGCTAAAGGAATTGGAGGAACTCGTGCAGGAGTAATTGAAACCACTTTTAAAGAAGAAACAGAAACAGATCTTTTTGGAGAACAGGTAGTACTTTGTGGAGGAGTTTCTGCCCTTATTAAAGCTGGATTTGAAACATTAGTAGAAGCAGGTTACCAGCCAGAAGTAGCTTATTTTGAATGTTTGCATGAGTTAAAATTGATAGTAGATCTTATATATGAAGGTGGGCTTTCTTTTATGAGATATTCTATAAGTGATACCGCTGAATATGGTGACCTTACAAGGGGAACAAGAATTATTAATGATGAGGTAAGAGCTGAAATGAAAAAAATTCTTAAGGAAATTCAAAGCGGAGAATTTGCAAGAGAATGGATCTTAGAAAATCAAGCAGGAAGACCGGTTTTAAACGCTTTAAGAAGAAAAGAAAGAGAACATCCTATTGAAGAAGTAGGTAAAAGATTGAGAGCAATGATGCCCTGGATTAAAAAACCAGAAGAAATTTAATGCATATCCTTTAAAACTTTGTATATTGCAGAAATAGTTTTTTCTATCTCTTTTTCTCCGTGTGCAAGAGAAACAAACCAAGCTTCAAACTGAGAAGGAGGAAGATAAATACCTTCTTCAAGCATTTTTTGCCAAAAAATAGCAAATTTTTCTGTGTCTGAAGTTAAAGCTGTCTGAAAATCCTTTACTTCTTTTTCTGTAAAAAATAGTGTAAGCATTGACCCTACTCTATTAACTTGATAAGAAAGTTTTAGCTCTTTTAATACCTCCTTTATTCCTTTTTCTAATTTTTCAGAGAGATATTCAAGTCTTTCATAAGCTCCTGGTTTTAAAAGTTCTTTTAAAGTGGCAAGCCCTGCAGAAACTGCAATAGGATTCCCAGAAAGAGTTCCAGCTTGATATACAGGTCCTTCTGGTGAAACAAGATTCATTATCTCTTCTTTACCTCCATAAGCTCCAACTGGAAGACCCCCTCCGATTATCTTACCTAAACAAGTAAGATCTGGATAAATTCCGTATTTTCCTTGCACTCCTGAAGGACTTATTCTAAACCCTGTAATCACTTCATCAAAAATAAGAAGAGCTTTGTATTTTTGAGTAATTTCTCTTAAAAACTCAAGAAATCCCTTTTCAGGTAAAACTACTCCCATATTCCCAGGCACAGGTTCTATTATTACTGCTGCGATTTCTTTTCCATATTCTGAAAAAGCTTTTTCTACCGCTGAAAAATTATTAAATGGTAAATTTAGGGTATGAGAAGTAAGTTCTTCTGGGATACCAGGACTTGCAGGGATTCCAAAAGTTGCAAGCCCAGAACCAGCTTTAACTAATAAAGAATCTACATGTCCATGATAACAGCCTTCAAATTTAACAATCTTTTTTCTTCCTGTATAAGCTCTTGCAAGTCTTATAGCACTCATAGTAGCTTCTGTGCCTGAATTTACAAGACGAATCTTTTCAATTGAGGGGAAACAGTTTTTAATAAGTTCTGCTAATTCAACTTCTTGCCAAGTAGGAGCACCAAAACTTGTACCCTTTTTAGAGGCAAAATATACACTGGCTATGACTTCAGGATGGGCATGTCCTAAAATGAGAGGACCCCAAGAACATACATAATCAATATATCTATTACCATCTACATCTATTAAATAAGCTCCTTCTCCTCTTTCAAAAAAGACGGGATCAGCCTTAACAGCTTTACAGGCTCTAACAGGACTATTAACTCCTCCAGGAATACTCTTTAATGCCCTTTTAAAAAATTCTTTAGACTTTATTTTCATCCCTTAAACCCTCCTTCTACAAGTTTTTTTAAATATTCTATTTTACAAAGCTTTTCAAAAATTATACTAAGGTTAACAGCAGTTTCTAAATCTTCCCCCCATACTACAAGACCATGATTACTAAGAATAATTACATTAGAATTCATACTTTCTTCTGAAACTTTATTCCATAATTCAAAAGAACCGGGAGGAAGGGGTGGTATTATTTTAATTTCCTTGAAAAAAAATTGCGCCTCAAAAAGGGAAAAATTTTTAAATGGAAATCCTGAAAGATTAAGTACTAAAACATATACTGGATGAGAATGTACAACAGCACAAGCAGATGGATTTTTACGATAGATTTCTAAATGCATCCCCCATTCAGAGGAAGGACTACCTTTTAAAAACTTTCCATTCCAGTTTATAAAAGCAATTTCTTCTGGCTTAAGATTTTCTTTTATTTTACCAGAGGGAGTAATCCAAAAGCCTTCTTTATCTCTTATAGAGAGATTACCTTCAGAACCAATAATTAAACCTTTTTTTGAAAGATAATTAGCAAAATAACAAAGCCTTTCTAATTTTTTCATTTTAAACTTTTATGTTTTTAATAAGTTCTGTATTTTCTTTACTCCAGTTAACAGTCCTTCTAAGCCCCTCTTCTATACTAATTTCTGGCTCCCAATTTAAAAGTTTTTTAGCTTTACTTATATCTGCCCAAGTAATTTTAACATCTGCTTTGTGAAAATTTAAATATTCTCTCTTTGCCTTTTTTCCTATAAGTTTTTCTAAAATTTCAATTATTTGATTTATAGAAATTGGTGTTTTCCCTCCTCCTAAGTTAATAATTTCGTATCCCAAAGGTTTTAGAGAAGCAATAGTTCCCTTTGCAATATCGTCTATGTAGGTAAAATCTCTTGCTTGGGTTCCGTCTCCAAAAATTTTAATTGGCTTTTCTTCATAAATCCATTTAATAAACCTAAAGATGCTCATATCGGGTCTTCCTGCAGGTCCATACACCGTGAAATATCTAACTACTGAAATATCAAGTCCATAAAGATGATGATAAGTATAAGAAAGAAGTTCAGCTCCTTTTTTTGTTGCTGCATAAGGAGAAAGGGGTGTATCTACTTTTAAATCTTCATGAAAAGGTGGGGATTGCCCTGCATAAATTGAAGAGGTTGAAGCAAGTACCATTTTTTTTATCCTAAAATCTTTCATAAGTTCAAGAAGATTAAGGGTCCCTGTGATATTAGAATCAACATAAATCCATGGATTTTCAAGACTTGCCCTTACCCCTGCTCTTGCTGCTAAATGAATAATAGCTAAAATAGAATAACTTTCAAAAAGAGTCTTTAATGCTTGAAAATCAGTTATATCAATTTGATAAAATTTAAAATTTTCAAATTTTTTAAGTTCATTTAGTCTCCAATATTTAAGACTAACATCATAGGCATCATTAAGATTATCAACTCCTAAAACTGCTTTCCCCTCTTTTAATAAAAATTCTCCTACCCTCCATCCTATAAATCCAGCTATTCCTGTAACAAGATAATATTCCATTTTTTTACCTCAGCAAATTAAAATAAGGTATTAAATATTTTCTGGTTATATAATCTGAAAGTTCAAAACCAAATATTGCTTCCTCTTCCATAGTTTGCTGAATTTTTATAAGCCTTTCACGTCCTAAAAATTTAGAAAGTTTATCACAAAAAAAGTTTCTACAAAAAAGGGGAGTAAAAATAAGACTGCATCCTTTTTCTCCTAAAAATAAACAATCTTCTGGTCTTTTTAAATTAAATTCTATTGAGTGTCCTATTTTTTCAGCCAATAAAAGATTTATAAAAAACTCTTCTTTACGGAGCTTCCACTCTAAACCAGCTTGGCAACATTTTTCTCCAGATTTTGCACATTTAGCACAAAAATCAAAGGAACCAGTTTCTATGAAAACTCTTTTTGAATTATTAATAGCCTTTAAGAGATCCTCAAGCTTTTCTTTAATAAAATTATCTTCTTTTAGCTTTTTTTTAAAAAAATTATTATAAATTACTTTTAATTTTGTGAAATATTCAATACTTCTATCATTCACAAAGACTTTCATCATATTTTAAGTTTTTACCGCTTATCTCGTTTAATACTAACCCTGTTAAAATCTTTGGATAAAAATAAGTGCATTTATGAGGCATAAGTTTTTTTGTTTGAGCAACTTTTTTTAAAATTACAGGTGAAATAAAGGGAAATACTACTCCCAAAGCGCCTTTCTTTACCTCTTCTATTAACTCTTCTTTATGGGGAATAAATTTCACTTTTCCTTTTTCTTTCAAATCTTCTTCTTTTATATTAAGAATTTTTTCAAGAATTTGCAAAAAATTATAAAGAGGTATTTCAGAAAAAAGAGATTCCTCTTTTCTTATTTTTTCAAAGATCTCTTCTTTTAAAGAAAAGATTTTTATTTCTTTGCCAAAAAGGATAGCCCATTCACAAGAAGTTTTTTCAAAAAAATGATTAAAATCAAAATTTTTATCTATCTCTAAGGTTTTTTTTAATTTAGCAAATTCAAAAAATTTTTTTATCACTTCCTCTGGATTTCCAAAATAATAGACTCTATGAGTGGGAAACATAAAAAGGTTTTTGTCTTCCATAGGACAAATGTAAATAGCTGTATAATTACAGTCTTTATAAGGATTTCTACCATAAATACTTTCCATATATTCTTTAAATCTTAAAGCTGTTTCATAACGATGATGTCCATCAGCTATATAAAAATTTTGGTTTCTTAAAAATTTTAGAAGACCTTTTATAAATTTTTTATCAAAAATTTTATATAATTTGTGTGTTTCATCTTTTAGTTTTATTTCATAAAGAAGTTCTTTATATTTTGGATCTACGTTTTTGATAGTTTCAAGATGAGGGTCCTCATAAAGAGCAAAAATTTGGCTAAATTGAAATTGAGTAGCTTTAAGCAATTCAAATCTATCGGTAGTTATTTTAGAATAAGTTTTTTCATGAGGAAGAATTTTCCCTTCCTCAAAGGGACTAAGTTTTACTAAAAGGATAAAACCTTTTCTTATAAAAGTTTTTCCTTGATATATAAATTCAAGTTCATAAAAATAAATAGCAGGAGATTTGTCTTTAATAATAATCTTAGCTTTTTTCCAATTTTCAAGTAATTCTCTTGCTTTATTATAGTCTTCTGGAAGCTCTAAATGGAATATATTGTAAGGACTTTTATTCTTAAATTCTTCCATTTCTCTTTCTGAAACAATATCATAAGGAGGAGCTACTACCTCTTCTATTTTTACTTTCTCAGAATTATATCTCCAGGCACAAAAAGGCAAACATTCAGGCATATTTTGATTCTATTAAAATTTTCCCTAAACATACCAAAACTTTGAAAATTAGCAATAATCTTAAGCTTAAAAAAATAACAAAAGGGGGTCTTTAGGACCCCCCCTTTGTTTACAAACTTTGAAAATTAGATAAGCTTTAGAGCATCTTTAACTGAAACTACACCAACAACTCTACCATCTCTCACCACAGGAAGATGTCTTATTTTGTAATCAATAAATTTTTCTAATGCCTCTTTAAGTGTACTATCAGGTGAAACAGTAATAACTTCTTTAATCATAAATTCTTTTACAGGTTTATCTTTATTAGTAATATCGCAACAAAGAATACTCATAAGGTCTTTTTCTGAAATAACACCAACAAGTTTACCTGTATCAGAACTTACAACTGGTAAAAATCCTATATCTTTCTCACTCATAATTTTAGTTACTTCAATAATTAAGGTATTATCATTCACTGTAATCGCACGGTTCATAAATTCTTCAACTTTAATACGTTCAGTAAAAGGTTTTTTAATTCCAGCACTAATCACAGCTACCTCATTAAAAACAAAACGTGGATCAACATATCCTAAGATGTTTCCATTTTTATCTACCACTCCCATACCTTTTATTCCTGTTTGTTGAATTAATACAATAGCATCTATAATTCTTGCTGAATCTATTACAGCATCTACATTAAGCGCCACTTCTTTAAGAGCGCTTTTTATAGTATGCCCTGCGACTAAAGCTTTAAGAAGTACTCTTTCTTCAACTATTCCGATATACCTTCCATTTTCAGCAACTATTGCAATGCGATGACCTTCTTTTTGCATTTCTTTCATAGCTTCTCCAACACTCATATTAGCAGGTAATATAAGAGCTTTTTGAGCAAATTTTCCTGCAGAAAGTTCTTCCCATATTCTTTCTCCTTTTGTTTCCCATCCTTTAAAGAAGTAAAGCAGAGCCATAACCATAGGAACAATAGTAGACCAAATAATAATTGAAAGATACATATTATTAGTGAACTTATAAATAAGAGTAATCATAAAAGGAGTTAAACCTCCAAAAACCCCGTATCCCATATTATATGTAAAACCAACTGCTGTAGTTCTAATTTTTGCAGGGAATAACTCAAGTAGCATGGCTGACATAGCTCCACTATATCCTATACCATTCATAAATGTTCCAGCAGCTGTCAAAATAAAAAGCATAGTATAATCAGGTGGACTAACATAATTTTTCATAAGATAAAACGTTATAGGGAAAAGAAGAGCATTACCATAAATCCCAAAAAGAAGAATAGGTCTTCTTCCAATTTTATCAGAAATCCATCCGAAAAAGAGATAAGTCCAAAGAACAACATAAGTAGCATAAGCAAGAATTTTCCCAGAGTCTCCTGGAGTAATTCCAAAGTGTTCCATATAGTATTTAACATAAAGCTGATTTGTATACCATATTGGTCCGTGTGCTCCAATTACTCCAATCCAAGCTAATAAAAATAGCCATAAATAATGTTTATTAGTAAAAAGCTCCTTAATTGGTGCGCTGGTAACCCTTCTTACTTGCTTTAAAGCAGTAAAAACCGGAGTTTCTTTATAAAGAATATGAATAATAAGGGCAACTACAAAAACTACAATACCTGCAATAAAAAAACACCATCTCCACCCATAAGCCTGGAAAGTTTCAATACCAAAATAATTCTGTAAAACTGAAGCAAGATTACCAGCTATAGCCATACCAAAAGCAGGGGTTGTAAAAAGAAATCCTGTAATTAAACCTCTTAGGTGATCAGGAGTATATTCCCCAAGATAGGTAATAGCAGCACCATAACCTCCTCCAAGAGCTAAACCTTGAATAATTCTCAAAACAAATATTCCGATAGAAGCAATAACGCCCCAAGTAGCATAGGAAGGAAGGGCTGCAATTCCGAGTGTTCCAACCATCATCATAGTAATAGCAGTCAGAAAAGCTATTTTACGCCCAAATTGATCTCCAATTTTACCAAACATAAGAGCTCCAAGAGGTCTAAAAAGAAAACCAATAGCAAGAGCAGCGTACGCACCGAGTAAACTCGCTATCGGATCGTGACTGGGAAAGTAATGGCTTGCTAAAATTTTGGCAAGAATAGCATAAGTATAAAAATCAAGCCACTCTAATAATGCTCCCGTCCAAGAAACTATAGCAACAGGTAAAACTTCCTTAAATCTTGCTTCTTCTTGTTTCATAAGACACCTCCTTTAAGTAAGTTGTCCAACATTTTTAGTTGAAACCAATTTTTATTTTACTTAAATATTTAGTGATTTTTTTCACATTATTAAAATATTGCATTTTATGTATATTTATTTTTAGAGGTTATCTATCTGATTAACATAATATTCTTTAGGATTAAATATTAAGGTAAATTTTTCACAAAATCTCTTTCCCCTGAAACCTAACAATCACATATAAGACTTAATTATTCTAAAGTATTTAAAAGGCTCATCTATATTTAACTCTTCTCTAAGCTGCTTTAAAATGGAAGTTTCTTTCTTAGAAGGAATTACAGTATAAAAAGAGCTTGAAAACTTCAGTTCTAAATTATTTGTAGATTTGAGCTGAAAAGGAACTCCTTTAAGAGGATATAGCAAATAATAAGGTTTTCTTTCAGGTGGAGAAGGCTTTTCTTTACCTCTTAATTTAACTTCTTTAAAAATAAGTCCTTCATAAATTTCTATTCCCTTTAAGATTTCTTCAGGTATTTTTTTTCTTAAACCTATTCCTAAGAATTCGCCTTTAGCTTCAATACCCACAGAAAGCGCAGAACCACATACAAACTTAGGTCTTGGATTAAACCCTTGAGTATAAGAAAGAGGTATATTTCTTCTTCTTAATACAAGTTCTATCAATCTTAATATCTCAAGCTGAGAAAGAAATTTAGAGATTCCTAATTTATCATAATAAACTTCGTACCAGAAAGTTTCATCAGAATTTTTAAGAGTATTAAAAATACTTACTAACTTTTCATCTCCCCCTTCTTTTTCACTTAAATAGTTTTTAATTTCTTCTTTACAAACTCCGCAATTACTACAAGAATTCCATCTACAATCTTCTGTATAAATTTCTTGATAAGCCTTTTCCCTTTCTTTTAAAAGAAATTCCTTTTTTATACCTAAATCAATATGTTCCCAAGGAAGTTTTTCTTCTAAATCTCTTTTTCTCAGATATTTTTTTAATTCTAAACCAGCTTCGTATGCTGTAGTTTCCCATAAAGAAAAATTGAAATATTCTTTCCAAGAATCTAAACGCGCACCTTTTTTGAAAACTTTTTCAAGATAAGAATAAAGGCTTCTATCCCCTCTTGCTATAATGCCCTCAAGAAAACTTTGTTCAGGTTGATGATATTTAAAATTTCTCTTTAATTCACTTTTAAGATATTTTATCTTCTCAAAAGCTTCTTCTATAGTTATTTGCCTTTCCCACTGAAAGGGTGTGTGAGGTTTAGGAACAAAAATTGAGGTTGAAATAATTATATCAAGCCCTTTAAAAGTTCTTTTTAAATCCTTATAAAATTTTACTATTTCTTTTAAATCTTTTTCTTCTTCTGTAGGAAGCCCAATCATAAAATAAAGCTTTATTTTTTTAAATCCAAATTTAAAAGCAAGTTCTAAATCCCTGTATAATTCTTCTATATCAATTTTTTTATTAATTACTTTTCTTAATCTTTCTGAAGCAGCTTCAATAGCTAAGGTAATAGTTGAAGTCCTACCTCTTTTTAAAAAACTAAGTATTTTAGGAGTTAAACTTCCTACTCTAAGAGAAGGAAGAGAAAAAACATATTCTTTTTGAAAAGATGCATAAAATTCTTTTTCAAGAAGAACAATTAGTTTTTCAAGTAAGGAATAATCTCCTACAGAAAGACTCATTAAAGAAGCTTCTCTATAGCCTGTTAATTCAAAGGCTTTTTTAGCGGAGAAAACGATTTCCTCAGGAGTTTTTTCCCTTACTGGACGGTAATAAAATCCAGCCTCACAAAATCGACAAGACCTTGTGCAACCCCTTGAAATTTCAAGAGAAATTCTATCATGAGAAAGAGGTATAACTGGAATAGAACACAAAAATGGAATTGAGTTTTTAAAAAGATAAATTCTTCTTTTTACAGAATTTTTTAAAATGGGAACATAAACGCCTTCTATGTTTTTTAGGTCCTTCCAAAGGGCACTTCTATCAAGTTTTTCTTTTTTCCAGTGTTCTATTATTTTTAAAATCTCAAGAATAACTTCTTCCCCATCTCCTATTACAATGGCATCAAAGACAAAAGATATAGGTTCTGGATTTCCGCAACAGGGACCACCACCTAAAATAATGGGATCTGAGGCTTTTCTTTCTTCTGCTTTAAAAGGTATATAAGAAAGTTCAAGAATTTGAAATATTCCTGTTATTAAAAGTTCATAGACATAACTTAATCCAATAACATCAAATTCTTTTAAAGGTTTCCTATAATTATAACTAAGAAGAGGTATTTTTCTTTTTTTAAGTTCAATTTCCATATCTGGAGAAACAGCGTATACAAGATCACATAAATATTCAGATTTCTCGTTAATAATTCCAGCAAGTATATTAATCCCCAGATGAGACCTTCCTACTTCATAAAGATCTGGATAACCAAGACAAACTTTAATTTTCGTTTTTTTCCAATCTTTATAAGGGAAAAAGGGCTCTTTCCCTAAATATCTTGAAGGCTTTTTTACAAAAATTAAAACTTCATCTGGATATTCTTTTAGCATATAATTAAATTTTAATACACCACTTTCTATTTTGGAGTAAAATAAATTTCGTGCTTAAAAAGAGATTTGCTCAACATTTACTTGTTGGATCAAGAATTTTACAAAAACTTACTTGTTTTGCTGAAATAAAACCTGAAGAAGTAGTGGTAGAAATAGGACCTGGAACAGGAAATTTAACTAAATATTTACTAAAAACTCCCCTCAAAAAACTGTATCTTATAGAGATAGACCCTGAAATGATAGAACATCTCAAAAAAATTATAAAGGATGAGAGAGTAGTTTTCATTAAAGCTGATGCTACAAAATTTGATTTTCCCTCTTTGAAAGAAAGTAATTTAAAATTAATAGGGAATTTACCTTATAATGTAGCAAGTCTTATTATAGAAAATACAGTTTTTTACAAAGACTTTATTCCTTATGCTTTTTATATGGTTCAGAAAGAAGTAGCTGAAAGACTAATAAATGAAAAATCCTGGCTTTCTATTTTTGTAAAAACCTTTTATGAAATAGAATATCTTATGAGTATTCCAGCAAGATTTTTTATTCCTCCACCAAAGGTTGTTTCTGCTTTTATAAAACTAAAAAGAAAAGATTTTAAAGATATTTTTGATCCTAAAGAGTATAAAAATTTTTTAACTAAAATATTTGCGCAAAAAAGAAAAATGTTAAAACATAAATTAAGCGAATTCTCTTTAAAAGAGGTAGGTATTTCTGGAGAAAAAAGGGTGGAAGAACTTGAACTTAAAGACTTTCTTTCTCTATATCTTTCTTTTCAGAAATTAAAGTAGAATTTGAGGTTTTAATAGATTCTTTATTATTTCTAATTTTTTTAATGGCTTCTAAATGTTCTTTATAAGTTTTTGAAAAATAATGGCTTCCGTCTCCCTTAGCTACAAAATAAAGATAAGGCACTTTTGCAGGGAATAACACTGCTTTTATACTTTCTTCTCCTGGATTACATATAGGAGTAGGAGGAAGTCCATCTTCTAAATAGGTATTATATGGACTTTTTACTGAATAATAATCTTTATAAGTAAGTCTTCTAAAATCCTTCAAAGCATAATTTATTGTTGGATCAGCTTGAAGAGGCATACCCCTTTTAAGTCTATTTAAGTATACAGCAGCAATAATTGGTTTTTCTTCAGGATAATAGGCTTCTTTTTCAATTATAGAAGCTAAAGTTATAACCTTTTTTAGAGATTTTTTTTGCTTTTCTGCGACATCCTCAAACTTCTCCCAGTGTTTCCAAAAATTTTCTACCATAGTTTGAATAACAATTTGGGGAGGAGTATCTTTATGAAAAAAATAGGTATCTGGATATAAATAACCTTCTAAGGTTGGACCAGGAAGTTTAAAACTTTCAACTACTGAGGGATCCTCTGCAAGAGATAAAAATTCTTCTTTTTTACAGATTTTGTCTTTTTCTAAGATATCTGCTATCTGCCAAAGTGTTGAGCCCTCAGGAATTGTAATTTTATGGAGATAAATTCTACCCTCTCTAAAATAAGTAAGAACTTCCTCTACACTTTGAGAAGGATAAAATGCATATTCTCCTGCTTTAATTTTATTATAAGTTCCTGTTTTAAAGGCTTTTAAAATGAAAAATAATTCGCTCTTAATAAGTCTTTTTTCCTTTAATTTTTTAGCAACTTTAAATATATTATCTCCTTTTTCAATCTCTATAATTATAGGTTCTTTAATAGACTCTTTAGTTTCCCGCTTAAATAAAGAAGAACTACCTATCCAATAAAATATTATCAAAGCTAATACAAATATACCTAAAAATGTAGGTATTATTAGTTTTTTCTTTCTATATCTTGAGATCTTCATTTTTAATGTTATTTTTTAATTATTCTTAAGGAGGTTAAATATGCTTACAGAAGAAGTTTTAAAAGCTTTAGAAAAAGAAGCCATAGAAAACCCTCACTCAGTTTTTGCACAACATAAATTGGCTATAGCTTACTTCAATTTGGGAAAATTTCAAGAAGCTAAAGATGCTTTTAAAAAGGTGCTTAAATTAGATCCCTTTCATTTTGAAGCTATGGTAAATTTAGGAATTTTATTAGCCCAAGAAGGAGAACTTGAAGAGGCAAAAAAGGCTTTTACTTTTACACTTAAATATTATCCTAACTCAGTTGAAGCATGGAACAATCTTGGGTTAATTGAATTTGAGCTTGGAAATTTTGATGAAGCAGAAAAATGTTACAGGAAAGCTCTTGAAATAAATGAATCTTTTGTAGAGTCTTGGATAAATCTTTCAACTATTTTAATTGAAAAGGGGCTATTTAAAGAAGCTATATCAGCTTTAGAAAAAGCTAAGACCTTTGCACCTGAAAATGCAGTTATTTATAACAATCTTGCTGTAGCTTATTATTATTTAAGAGATAAAGAATCAGCCATAAAAAATTTAAATTTAGCCAAAGAAAAGGGTTATCCTGTAAATCCTGAACTTGAAAGGATGATAAATGAAACCTTATAATCCTCCTACTTGCCCCTTCTGTGGAAGAGTAATTGCTAAACCTACCTATTTACCTATTGGCTTTTCTGATTTAGAAGCTGGAATTTGTGAATGTGGAAGTGTATATGTTTGTGATGTGACCGGATTTAATAGAGGAACTGCTTTTGTTGAAGCACTCCTTATTGCCTGTGCTGGGGATTGGGATTTAGCTTGGAATTTAGAATATAATGAAGATTACAAAGAAATCTGGATTGAAAATTATGATTTATCTTCTCACTCAATAATGCCTTCTTCAGAAAAAAAAAGAGGAGTACTTTGCTTTTTAAGGCTTGTTGATGAAATAAGAGAGGCAAAAGAATTAAAGCTAAAAAAATTATTGGACAAATCTAACAAAGAAAAAGAAATACCTAAGGTTGAAAAAAGAAAATTAAGCAAAGAGGAAATAAAAGATTTAATAGAGAAAAAAGAAATTTCTTTACTTATAGCTTATCACATTGCTGAACCTCTCAATTTAAACATTTTACAAAAGTTGCTTTATTACCCTGAAATTACATTTAGAAAAAAGGCTATTGTAGCTCTTGGAGAAATAGCTAAAGTCCTTGTAAATATTTATCCAGAAAAGGTGCTTGAACTTCTAAAAAGACTATTATATGCATCTGCAGATTCAGCAGCTTCTGCATGGGGATCTTTGGAAGCAGTAGGTGAAATAATAGGAAATACTGAGGAGAGATTTTCTATTTTTGTAAAAAATCTTTTAGCTTTTATGAATTATCCCGAATACCGCCCTTATGTACTTTATGCACTTTATAGAATTGCAGAAAAAAATCCACAAACATTAAAACAACATAGTTATTTAAAGCTTTTAAATTACCTTGAAGATAGTTCACCAGAAATACAAGGACTTATCCTTAAAATTTTTGAAAAATTAAATTCTAAAGAAATCCTTTCTTACTTAAATAGCCTTGATCCAGAAAAAGATTTTGAATTTTTTAATTATGAAACCTTTTCCTTAGAGAAGGTTTTTTTAAAAGAGTTAATAGAAAATATTAAAAAGGAAGGCTAAAAAATGGATAAAACAATTCTTGAAAAAGAATTTTTTTTAAATCTTGCAAGTATTCCAGAAAGTCTAAAACCTGCTTACGAAATTTGTATAAAGGCTTATCACAACTGGAAAAAAGGGCTTATTCTTGATACTATATCCCTTTTAGAATCTGCTTTAGAAATATTTCAAAAAAATAATGCTCATAAGGAGTTGGCTAATATCTTAGACTTTTTAGGTGATCTTTATAGTATGAGAGGAAATCTGGAAAAGGCTTTAAAATCCTATAAAGTTTGTTTAGATATTTGTGAAAATTTTGAAGATGAATTAAGTACCGCTATTATAGCAGAAAAAATAATTAAAATTTATAGAGAAAAAAGAGATTATGAAAAAATGCTCCCCTATTTATATAGAAATTTAGAAATTGCTGAAAAGTATAGAGATGCTCACAGAGCTGCAAGAACAATGGTAGGAATTGGGGATGTTTACCGTTATAAAAAAAATTACCAAGCTGCTAAGGAAGCCTATGAAATAGCTTTAAAAATTTATAAAGGGTTAGGAGCAAAAGAACTTGCTGAAATTGTAGAAAAAGCTCTGGAAGAAATAAGTGAAAAAACTTAAAAAATTTATTTCTCGTATCCTGGAAGTTCTAAATGAGTACAAGTGCCAGTTGGACATGAATAAGTTTCTGTAATCCTTGGTTTATCTGAGGAACTCCCAGAATCACTTATTATAGAATTAACAACACTCATAAGCCTTTCAATGTTTTTACTCTCACAGGATTTACATTTAACCTCAGAAAGTTCTTCTTTATTTTTTAAAAAAACTTCAAACTCAGCCCCACAATCTTGGCATTTAAATTCATATATAGGCATAACTAAAACCCTTAAATAATATTTTTGTCAACTATTTTAATACAGAAAAATCAAAAATTCAATATACAGCAGGAGTATACTATTTTCTTTGAATGAGATATAATTTTTATTTTTAAAATTTAGTATACTACTAAAAGGAGTAAGAAAAATGAAAAAAGAAGTTTTTTCTGTATGTGGCATGTGTTCTGCAAGGTGTCCTATAAGAGTTGAAGTTATTAATGGAAAGATAACCTGGATAGAAGGAAACCCATATGTTGCTGGAATAGAAAGGGCTCTCTGTGCAAGAGGTTCTGCGGGATTGGTTCATCTTTACGATCGTGAAAGACCTCGTTATCCAATGATAAGGATTGGTAAAAGAGGTTCAAACGAATGGAAAAGAGTTACTTGGGAAGAAGCTTTAAATTATGTAGCAGAAAAATTAACTAATATAAAAGATAAATATGGAGTAAAAGCTATAGCTCTTCTTGATAGAGGAATTGGATTATTTGGAGAAATGCAAAGAGTTTTTATACGGGCTATAGGTTCTCCCAATTATTTTAATCACGATGATCTTTGTAGAAAAAATGTAGATTTAGCAGTTCAAAGCCTTTTTGGAATTTCTGTAAATCAGATAAGTTATGATTTTATTAATGCAAAACATATTGTCTCCTTTGGAAGAGCCTTTTTTGATGCTTTAGTAATAAAAGAAGCAAACAATATTATTAAATCTTTGGAAAAAGGTGCTAAATTAACCTATTTTGATCCCAGAGTAAATGTAACTGCTATCAAAGCAACTAAATATTTTAAAAATCGCCCTGGTTCAGATTATGCCATAGTTCTTGCACTTATCCATCAAATTCTTAAAGAAGGACTTTATGAGAAAGACTTTGTAGATAAATTCTTCCTTGGATTAGAAGAACTGGAAAATTTTATAAAACCATATTCTCCTAAATGGGCTGAAAAGGTTTCAGAAGTCCCAGAAGAGGAAATAATTAGGTTAGCAAGAGATTTAAGTAGTGAAAAACCTCAAGTTATAATTTATCCTTATTGGTTTGGTGCAAGATATATGAACTCCTTTTATTTTGCCAGAGCAGTATTTATACTTAATGCACTTTTCGGAAATATAGAACAAGAAGGAGGCTTAATTTTTGCAAAATCTCCTGAAGAAGTAGGAGCTAAACCTTTAAAAAGCCTTCTTGAGTTTATACCCTCTCCTAAAGAAAAACGCTTAGAAGCTGAGCTTGGCAAAGGATTTCTTTATGATGAGGCAGGACATATATTACATCTTTTTAAAACCATTAAAACTGGAGAGCCCTATCCCATAAAAGCTCTTATTGTTTATAGATATGATCCTTTTGCAGGAATGCCTTTTTCAGATATCAAAGAAATATTAGATAGTTTAGAATTTTTAGTTCATATCCCTGTAGATTATGGAACAACTGGATGGTTCGCAGATGTAATTTTACCAGAGTCTACATATTTAGAAAGAGATGATATTATAGGACTACAAAAAGGAGCAAGGCCCATTTTTATAATAAGAAGAAAAGCTGTTGATCCTATTTATGACACCAAACCAAGATGGTGGATCTTTATAGAACTTTGCAAAAAAATGGGAGTTGGAAATTATGTCCCTTTTGAAAGTATAGAAGAAATTTGGAATTATCAACTTAAAGATTCAGGTATAAAAATTGAAGATTTTGATAAGAAAGGATTTGTTCCCTTATGTGAAGACCCTCTTATTTATAGTAGAAATAAATTAAAATTTAAAACTCCATCTGGAAAAATAGAAGTTGTCTCAAACAAAATGACAGAAAGAGAAGTACCTTATTTTATACCTTATGAAGAACCTCAAAGACCCAAGATAGAAGAGGGGGAATTTAGATTAATTTTTGGAAGAGTAGCTCTCCACACACACTCAAGAACTCAAAATAATCCTGTTTTAAATAAAATCCTTCCTGAAAATGAGCTTTTAATAAATGAAGACATAGCAAAAAAGCTTGGAATAAAAGACGAAGAGTATGTAGAAATTTCCTCAAAAGATTATTCTGGGAAAGTTAAAGTTAAACTAACACCTTTTATTCATCCAGAATGTGTTTTTATGTATAGAGGTTTTCAAAATGATATACCCTGGCTTAGTAGAAGCTATGGAAGGGGACTAAATGAAGGGCGTTTGTTAAAAGGTGCTTTTGAAAAATTTGCAAAAGGAAGCCATACAGGAGTTCTTTTTGAAAACTTTGTAAAAGTTAAGAAAATTAAGGAGAAATAAATTGAGCATTTATCGTATTGTTCAAAACCTTGAAAAATGTATAGGTTGTCATGCCTGCGAGGTGCACTGTGTTGTTAATAAAGAAATAACTTCTGAGCTTAAAATTTGTAAAATAATTCCTTCTGAAATAACACTTTCTGAAAATAAACCTATTCAAAATTTCTTCTTTGTAACCTGTTTTCATTGTAAACGTCCACTATGCGTAGAAAATTGTCCTACAGGAGCTATGAAAAAAAGAAAAAAAGATGGTATAGTTTTTGTGGATAAAATTTTATGTGTAGGCTGTAAAAATTGTATAGAAGCCTGCCCATGGGGTATCCCTCAATATGATCCAAAAGAAGGTGTTATTATAAAATGCGATCTCTGTATGGATAGACTTGATCAGGGACTTATGCCAGCTTGTGTTACTAAATGTACCACTCATGCTTTAAATTTGATAACAGTAAAAGAATTTTCAGAAACTAAGAAAGGAAAGAATTAAGATTTATTTTACTCATCAAGAAGAGGGGAGTAAAACCCAAGGGAAGTTATTTGAAAAAATACTCCACTTCCACTAAAATTTTCAGAAATTTTATTAATTGTAGCCAAATACAGTAGGTTGCTTTTTAATATATCATTCTTTCTTTTTACACTGAGATAGGTTTTTTAAGTCTTTTTTGTCTTCAAGATTATAGGTACACTCCCTTTCCCCTTTGGGAGATATTTTAGTATTTGTCATGTGCCCTCCTTTGTAACTCAAAGGTCAAAAAACCAAAAATAAAAAAGAGAAAAAGCTACCACAAAGAGAATGAGCTTTTAGAGTTTTCAGTAATATTATTAATCTCCATACAATAGAAAGTTAACAAAAGAAAAGAGCTCTCAGTTTTTGGAAAACATCTACGGGACTTTTTACTCACTTAAAAGCTTATTTTATTTTAATTAAATTTAAGGAAAAAGAATTAAAAATTTGGAAGGAGATATTTATGGCAGAGATTATTTGGGGTGTTTTAAAACGAAAATTATTTACCAAAATAGAGAATTATTGAATTTAAAAAAGTATTGAGGTAAACTTTATCCTCGGAGAACTTAAGTAAACGGGAAAAGAAAGTTTATTACCATAAACTTGCTTGAGAGATTAGAAGCTTAAATGGTGAACCCTTTTACAAAAATCGCAAATGGAATTCTCATGTTTCTTTTGCCTAATAAACGAATGCTATGAGAGATTAAAACTTATGCATAATCTAACCGTTGAACAGGTATTAGAAAATCTCGCTACCTCACAAAAGGGATTAACTCAAGAGGAGGCAAAAAGAAGACTTGAAATATATGGTCCCAATGAACTTCCTGAAGAACAGGAGAGTAAACTACAAATATTTATTAGGCAGTTTACAAATCCCTTTATAATCATCCTAATAGCTGCTGGAGGATTAGCCCTTTTTTTGGGAGACTTAAAAGATGCTATCGTTGTTTTTGGTCTTGTGTTAGTTAATGGATTAATTGGTTTTTATCAAGAAATTAAAGCCCTTTCTTCTATTAGAGCTTTAAAAGCTCTCACCAAGCCAACTGTAAAGGTATTAAGGAATGGAGAAGAGATGGAGGTTGATATAAAAGATTTAGTGCCTGGTGATGTAGTCATACTTGTAGAAGGAGACATTGTTCCAGCAGACATAAGGCTCATTTTTGCAACAGGTCTTATGGTTGATGAAGCTTTGTTAACCGGGGAATCAATTCCTGTAGAAAAAGTTGCTCAAGTGGTCTTTGACAAGGATACACAGGTTCATGCCAGAGGAAATGTCCTTTTTAAAGGCACAACTATCGTTAAAGGTAAAGCAATAGGAGTAGTTTACGCTACAGGTGAAAGGACAGAGGTTGGCAAGATTGCCAAAAGGATGCAGGAAAAATCTCCAGAGAGCCCTTTGATAAAGGCGCTTGGATACCTTGGTAAGAGATGGATTTTAATTTTATTCATTCTACTATCTTCACTTATATTTATTGGTATTTATCAAGGAAGAGAAGTAAAGACAGTTATTTTCTTTGCTGTGGCCCAACTTGTATCTGCGGTTCCCGAAGGACTTCCTATCGTGGTCACCATTACCCTTGTTGTGGGGGCAGTAATATTGTCAAGGGAAAAGATTTTAGTAAAGTATCTTCCTTCAGTTGAAACCCTTGGAAGTGCAACTTTTATCTGTTCTGATAAGACAGGGACCATAACCATGGGAAAATTAAAAGTGAAAGAAGCTTTTTTCTTGGATAAAGAAAAGCTGTATTTGGCTTCAGCATTATGTAACGATGCAACAATTGAAGGTGGTATTGAGAAAGGAGATCCTTTAGAGATTGCTCTTTTAGAATGGCTTGAAAGAGAAGGAATAGACTTTAGAAAACTAAGAGAAAGGTATAAAAAGGTTTGGGAGGAGCCCTTTGATACTAAGAAGAGATTTATGGCTGTTGCTGTTAGCTCAGAGGAAGGGATAGAATTTTACATAAAAGGTGCTTTAGAGAGCCTCTCTCAAATGTGTGAAGGGGGATGCCCAGATAAACTCTTTTCTGCTCATAATAAGCTTGCAGAAACAGGCCTTAGAGTGTTAGCTTTTGGATATACAAAGCTTAAAGAAATACCCAAAAATGTGGATGAAGTTAAATTTCAAATTGTAGGACTTTTAGGTTTTTTAGATCCACCTAAAGAAGGAGTAAGTGAAGCTGTGTCTGCAGCAAAGAAGGCTGGCATAAGGGTAATCATGATAACTGGTGATAATCTTCTTACCGCAAAGGCAATCGCAAGGATGGTAGGTATACACTCTGAGAATAATCTTACTATTAAGGGAGAGGGACTTGCTCAATATAACGATGATGAATTATATGAACTTTTAAAAAACGTTTCTGTCGTTGCTCGAGCAACTCCTCACGATAAGTATAGTATCGTAAGGGTTCTCCAAGCTAAAGGAGAAATTGTGGTGGTAACTGGTGATGGGGTTAATGATGTGCCTGCCCTTAGAGTTTCTGATCTTGGAATAGCTATGGGATCAGGTTCTCAAGCTGCAAAAGATGCAGCAAAAATGATTATCACAGATAACAATCTTTCCATCATAGTAAATGCCATTAGAAGAGGTAGGCTTATAGCTGAAAATATCTCAAAGGTCATAAGATATCTAATATCTACAAGCGGTTTTGAAATAATGTACAACTCCTTTGCCATTATCATGGGTTTGCCTTTACCTCTTTATGCCACTCAAATACTCTGGATAAACTTAGTAACAGACGGTGTCCAAGATAAAGCCTATCCTTTTACAAAATACGAAGGAGACCCAATGAAGGAAAAACCAAAAAATCCAGAAAAGGTATTCTTTGGCAAAAAGCAACTTTTAAAGATAACTTATAACAGTTTAGTTATGGCTTCTGCCCATTTCTTCCTTTTCAAATATCTACTCAGTATCTATCCCTATGAGCTTGCTTTAACTATAAGCTTTACTTCCGCAGTTATTAGTCAATGGGCAATTGGAATTCAGGAAATAGGTAAAAAACCTTTCTTTAAAAATCCTAAGGAATACCTCAAACTTAACCCTTACATATATTTGGGAATCCTTATAGGAGCATTACTTCAGATCTTTGTAATATGCCTTGTTCCTCACTATTTCCATGCAGTTAGACTCTCCATGAATGAGATCCCATATGTGCTTTTAATCCCGGTTCTTACTTTTTTGGCAGTAGAGATAAGAAAATGGTTTGCTTTACGTTCTATCTAATAAAAGTTATAAGTAAATTAGACACCTTTTGTTGACCTTTGAATTAAATTTTATATTATGTTTAAAATCATAAAATCAAAAATTTATAAAATGGAGGCAGAAATAAGAAAAAAATCGTGGATAAATTTTCCAATTTTAATTTTAATATTTTTTATTCTTAAACTTAATTTCTGGCCATCTATTTTAATTAGTTCTCCACTTACTGAAACAACAACACAAAAATCTCCTTTAGAAACCTTTATAGACAACCTTGACCAAGTCTTAACTCAGCTTGGTAACAAAAAACTTGCAGTTCTGCCTTTTGAATCACTTGAAGGTCCTTCATTAACTAAAGAGGCAGCTATTGCTTCAGAAAAATTACTTCAGGCTTTGATTAATTCAGGACGATTTGAAATAGTTGATAAGTCTTTACTCGGCATTAAAAGCACCAATGAAATAACTCCTGAGCTTGCTTCCAAATGGACAAACACGTTTGGTCTGGGTACAATAATAGTTGGCACAGTTTTAAGGGCATCAGAAAATGTAACTGAAATAAACATAAGAGTTATAAACTTAAAGACTTTCAGTGTAAGTATGGCCACTCAACTGGAAATGAGAACAGTTCCTCCAAAAGAATCTTCTATCCCTTCTGCTCTGGCTCAGCTAAAACAAAAAATTGCTTTAATTAATTCTCAGACATTAGATCCTAAGACGAAAGAAGAGCTGATCATGAAGACAATTGCAGAAACTTTTAAGGCAACACCTACAACAAAATATGCTTATGCTTATTTTCCTTGCGGTTTAGCCCCTGAAGTATGCAAAAATCTTAATCTACAAGACGGTTTTTACAAAATTTTCTTTGATGATGAGCTTATTCTGACTGTAGACCTAAAAGGAAATATTTTAGAGAGTTATTATTACGGTAAAAATCATCCACAAAGAATTGATATAAAACCTGAGGAATACTTACAAAATAAAAGTAATTAATCCTAAACGAAAAGTTTTAAAATGCCCGGGGCCGGACTCGAACCGGCACGGAGGTTTTACCTCCAGTGGATTTTAAGTCCACAGCGTCTACCTAATTCCGCCACCCGGGCAAAAATTGCAGTCTAACTTGTTCATTAATATAACATGGATAAACATATTATCAATATTTTTTGCCTTCCCCCTCCAAAAGCTTTGTAAAGGCTTACCTCATTTATATTTCCTTAACTTTTGATATGCCTTTTAAAAATATGTCAATATAGGCATTTATTACTTCTTCTGGGTTTTCTTTTTTGAGATTTAAGCACTCCCTTATTTCTTTCCCATAAAAATAGGAAAAAAACATTCCCAGAAATGATCTTGCTGCGAAAACAGTATTAATTTCACGTAAAATCTTTTCCTTTTGTAAATTTTTAAAATATTCAGAAAGTACTGTTATTGTTTTTTCTATTATATTTTCATGTATTTTTTTAATTTCTTCTGGATACCTCTGCATCTCGGAATGCATTATTCTTATAAGATCCTTGTTATTTTCTAAAACCTTTATGAACTCTTCAGCAATGATTTTAAGCGCCTTCTCACAAGGTTCTTTCTTAACCTTTTCAAGAATTTCTCTTAGAGTAGGTAAAAAAGAATAAGTGTTAATTACTTCCTCAAATAAAGCGGACTTAGAAGGAAAATATCTAAATAAGGTTACTTCTGCTATTCCTGCTTCCTTAGCAATCTCTTTAGTTGTTGCACCTAAGTAACCTTTTTGAGAAAAAAGTTTTAAAGCTGTATTTAATATTTTTTCTTTAGTTCTGTCTGTCATTGTTTGTAAGTACTTACTTAGTATCAATAAAATTATTTCACAATTTTTTCTTTTCGTCAATGGGTATATGCTTATCAGTTTCTTTTTTCTTGATATAATTTTTTTATTATGTTAAAAGGGGGTTTTAAATATGAAAACCTGGCTTGTATATGTTTTTGGTCGTTGGATCTTTCTTTCAGGTATTGCTGGGGCTTTGTTACAGTTTTTATTAAGTGATTACTTAAGAATTCATACTATACCAGCCTTTTTACTTAATCAGTTTATTCTTGCCAATGTTTTCTGGTTTGTAGATAAAGCCATATTTAAATCCCATTTTAAAATACCAGCATTTTATCCACTCTGGCAAATTAAGGAAAATGTTGTATGTGCTGACTGTGGTGAAGTATGCGAGGGATATAGATTGGTAAAAACAAAAAATTATGACAAATTAAGTGATCCTCAACCAGAATTTAGATGTAAAACCTGCAGAGAAAGAAAGTTACAAGAGTTAAGAGAAAGGGGAGTAGAAGTTTAAACATTTTAAGCTAAGACTTCATCTTTATTTTTTCTTGACTTTTATTTCTTTACTTGTAGAATTAATTAGTATATTTTATAAATTTACTTTTTGTTATGAATTTAACAGGAAAAAAAGAGTACTTTGAAAAAATATATACTCCTGTAGGAACCCTTTTATATAAACTTCATTTTCCTGCTAATCTAATTACCTTTTTATCTCTTTTAATGGGAACCGCTTCAGCTTTAGCTTATTATAACGGAAACTTAATTATTGCTATGTCTCTCTTAGTAACTTCAGGGATCTTTGATTTATCTGATGGAATAGTAGCGAGACTTTCTGGTAAACCCACTAAATTCGGGGCAGTTTTTGATTGGGTTGCTGATAAATGGGTAGATGGTTTAGTTCTTGGAATTGTAGGATACTTTTATGCTAATCCTTTTTGGTCAATTTTAGCAATCACAGCAACTATGCTTCATTCTTTTATAAAACCAGTGGTTTATGCTGAAATAGGATATGAAGTAAAAATAAAAGGAAAAATAAAAGATCCTTTAGAAAATGTAGGGTTTTTTGGAAGACCTGAAACTCACATTTTTCTTATTATTTTTACCATTTTAGAAAAATTAAATGCACCTATAGGTTTAAGCTACGGAATAAAAATAATAACTCTTCTTACTTTGTTTTCTCTTTTACATAGGTTAATTTACCTTTATAAAAATTTTGGAGAAATTTCTGATGAATAGACCTTATATTATTATAGTTTCTGAAGTAACTATTGATGGAAAACTTACTCTCTACAGAGGAGCCTCAAGCAAAGAATTAATGAGTCTCATGACAAAAGAAGTTTATAAATATCTTCACAGTATAAGAGCTCAAGTAGATGCAATAATGGTTGGTTGCGAAACAGTAAGAACTGATGATCCAAGTCTTACTGTAAGATATGTAGAAGGAAAAAATCCTATAAGAATAATCCCCTGCTCTACTGCCAATGTTCCTTTAAATGCAAATATATTCTCAAAAGATGCTCCTACTATTATTGTAACTACTAAAAGAGCTCCGCAAGAAAGGATTGAAAAAATAAAAGCTCTTGGAGCTGAAGTAATTTTAGCAGGAGAAGATTTGGTAGATTTTGATTTACTTCTACCCATGCTTTATAAAAGAGGTATCAGAAAGTTTATGGTAGAAGGAGGAGCCTCAATAAATTGGGAATTAGCAAGAAAGGGCTTTATTGATGAAATAAGAATAATCCATCTTCCTGTTTTGGTAGGTGGGGAAAATGTTCCTACTTTAATTGGAGGAGAAGGTTTTAAAAGCCTTAAAAAAGTTCTAAGACTTGAAATAATGAATTATTTCAATATAGACAAATTTTTAATTACTGAATGGAAGGTTCAGAAATAAAACTTATATTGCATGGGTAATACTTGACATACTAAAAATCCCGAAACATTTTCAACTACCCAATCTATTACTCTTTCCATAGCCTCCTTAGTATAATAAGCAACATGAGGAGTAAAAATTACATTTGAATAATTTAATAAACTTAAAGTTTTTATAGCTCTTTCGTATTCTTCAGCAGTAAAGACTCCATTAATTAAATTATTTTGAAATTCCATAAGAACTCTTTCACCTTCAAAAACATCCATTGCTATTCCACCTTGAAGTTTATTATTTTTTAAAGCCCATATCAAAGCTTCAGTATCAACTATAGGACCACGGGCGGTATTCACAAAAATAGCATCCTCTTTAACAAGTTTAATATTTTCTTTATTTATAAGATGATGAGTCTGAGAATAATATGGCACCATAACTATAATAATGTCAGACTCCTTTAGCAAGGTTTCTAAATCTACATATTTAACCTTATATTTATCTACAAGTTCCCTATTAGGAGAAACATCAGTAGCTAAAATTTTCATACCAATTCCATAAGCAATTCTTGCAATTTCACTTCCTATTCTTCCTGTTCCAATAATTCCTATAGTTTTGCCAAAAAGATCTATACCCATTAGTTCTTCTTTTGAAAAATCCAATATTTTACTCTTATCAATAGCAATTTTTAACCTTCTTGCTAAAGCAAATATTAAAGCAACTGTATGTTCTGCTACTGTAGTAGAAGCATAAACTGGGCAATTAGCTACTAAAATACCTTTTTTCTCACAACTTAAAATATCTATATGATCCGTTCCAGTGGTACGAGTAATTAAAAGTTTTGTATCTACTAAATTTTCTACTACTGTAGAGTTAATCTTTGATTCAGCATGAATTATTATTATATTTAAATCCCTAAACTTTTTAACATTATTTTCGTTTAAAGTTTCTTCGTAAAAATAAATTTCTGTATCCTCAATTTTTTCTTTCAATGTTTCTTTAAATTTTTTAAGATAAAGGTCTTTTTCCCACTCCTTCTCTATTTCAAAAAATCCTATCTTCCAAATCATTTTTAACCCTCCTGCTTAAAATTGCGATTTTTATTAATGAAGAAGTAGAGAGGCTTAATGCGATAACCTCCGGGTTATTAAACCCGCTATTATTAGTTTCAAAAAATCACCTGGTAAGAAAGGGAAAAGCCCCATTTTTAAAACATGCTGCCAACCTACAAATATAGCCAACCAAGGTAAACCAAAGATATAAATGGTTGTATTCCCGATGATAAAGGCTAAAATGGTAGTGCTCAGTTTTTTATGCCAACCTTGCTCAAGTAGCCAACCCACAACAAATGTTGCTGGTATAAAGCCCAATATATAACCACCTGTTGGACCTAACAATGATGCAATCCCACCTTTAAAGCCTGCGAATACAGGTAACCCGATTAAACCTTGAGTAACGTAGGTAGCTACAACCGCTGTCCCGTATCGGCTTCCTAACAAAGCGCCAGCTAATAAAATTCCTAAAGTTTGTCCAGTAATCGGTACAGGGGTAAAAGGCAAAGAAATGTAAACTTGAGAGCAAGCAATTAATAAAAGGTTAGCAAATCCAAAAACCAAAAGTTTTTCCACAAAAGTTCGTTTTTTCATCCAACAAATCAAAATAGTCATCTCTGTCCTCCTTCTTATACTTTTAATTAAAAATAAGCTATTTCTAATATCTCTCTTATTTTTTCCTTAGGATATTCTCTTTCTGCACCATAAAGTAAAAAAATTTCAAAAGCTTTATCAACTATGATATCAATATCTTTTTCTGGTATTCCAATTTCTTTTAAACTCATAGGAATTTTAAGTTCTCTTAACCATTTTTCATAAAATTCTACACCATTATCTGAAAAACTTCTGTCTTTTTTCATAGATAGATCAAATACTTTAACAAAGAATTTTTTTATTATATCATCTTCTTTGTATTTTTTAATCCATGCACGTAGTAAAATAGCAAGTCCTAAACCATGAGGAATATTATAACCTCCGCTTAGGGTGTGTTCTATCGCATGAATAGGAAACCTATAAGCTCCAATTCCTGCCTTTATTAATCCACAAAGTGCTAAAGAGCTTGCCCACATTAAATTTGCTCTTGCTTCATAATTAGTAGGTTCTTTAATAGCAATTTTAGACCATTTCATAATATTTTTCATAATTACAACCATTAAATCCTCTACTAAAAAATCTTTTTTATATTCTCTATTTACAAAAAATTCAAAAGCATGAGAAAAGGCATCAACTGCTCCGTAGGCTGTATACTCTGGAGATACGGTGAAAGTTAATGTAGGATCTAAAAAAGATACCTTAGGAAAAAGTAAAGAACTTCTTAAGGAATGTTTTATTTTTTTTATATCATGAGTAATAACACTTACTTCATTAACCTCTGAGCCCGTTCCAGCAATAGTTAAAACTACTACTATAGGTAAAGCTTTTTCAGGATATGCTTTTTTTTCAAAAAAATCCCATACATTTCCTTCATAATAATATCCACAAGCAACAGCCTTTGCAGTATCAATTACACTTCCTCCACCTACAGCTAAAATGAAATCTACTTTATGTTTTTTTGCTATCTCTATTCCTTCTAAAACTTTAGATAAAAGAGGATTAGATTTAACTCCACCAAGTTCTACAAATTCTATATTTTCTTTAGATAAAATTTCTTTTATTTTCTCATAAAGCCCTGTTATTTTTATAGAACTTCTTCCATAAATCCATAGAGCCCTTTTGCCGAAATTGGAAATTTCTTTAGGAATTTGTTTTAGAGCCTTTTTGCCGAAGACAACTTTTGTAGGAATATAAAATTCAAAATCTTTCACAAATTTATTATAAAATACTATATTCAATAAAGAAAGCCCCCATTAAATGGGGGCTTTGGAGTTTAATTTTTGTAATTTAGATTGTCATTAATTTTTCACCTTGTACTATTTCCCAAATTTTTTCAACTACATCTGGATCTATAAGTGTTGTAATGTCTCCAAAATCTCTTCTTCCATTTGATATACAAGCAAGTATTCTACGCATAATTTTACCTGAACGAGTTTTTGGCATATCAGGTACTATATATACATGAGCAGGAGTTGCAATAGGACCAATTATACTTCTCACAGCATTTCTAACTTTCTCTGCTATTTCTGGAGAAGGTTCATAACCATCTTTAAGAGCTATGTAAAGATCAGGAACGTGTCCTTTAAGTTCATCAATCTTTGGAACTACTGCTGCTTCTGCAACTCCCTCTACTGTAAGAGCTGCAGATTCAATTTCTTTTGTACCAAGTCTGTGCCCTGCTACATTAATAATATCATCCATTCTTCCAAGAATTCTAAAGTATCCTCTTGCATCACATGTAGCTGCATCACCTGCCATATAAGGCCAGTCACGCCAGTCTTTACTTTCTTTGTTTTTACAGAATTTTTCATAATAACCTTTTATCATTCTTTCTGGATTTTTCCATATAGTAAGCATCCTTCCAGGCCAGGGATTTCTTATGCAAATGTATCCAGCCTTACCTGAACCTGGAGGTATTTCATTTCCTTCCTCATCATAAATCACAGGATATATTCCTGGTACACCAGGTCCTGTACTTCCTGGTTTCATTGGTTCTAAAGCAGGCAAATGAGCACATAGCCAGCCTCCAGTTTCTGTTTGCCACCAAGTATCAAGAACTACCGCTTGTTTTTTACCTACAGTTGTATAATACCATCTCCAAACTTCAGGTTCTATCGGTTCCCCAACTGTGACCATAAGTTTAAATTTATAATCATACTTTGAAGGATCGCTTCCCATTTTTTTAAGTAAACGAATTGCTGTAGGAGCTGTATGGAAAATTGTAACTCCATATCTTTCAGCAATTCTCCATGGTCTATCAGGATCAGGATATGTAGGAGCACCCTCGTATATTAATATAGTTGCACCTAAAGCTAAGGGACCATAAACTATGTAACTATGACCTGTTATCCATCCAATATCAGCCATACACCAGTGAATATCTTCAGGTTGAATATCATGTATATATTTGCAAGTACCTGCAACATAAGCTAAATAGCCTCCTGTAGAATGAACACATCCTTTTGGTTTCCCTGTAGAACCAGAAGTATACATTATAAAAAGAGGTGCCTCTGCTGGCATAGGAACATAGGGTACTTTCTTACCTCTATGTTCTCTTAATAAATCTTTCATTAGATAATCTCTTCCTTCAACAAGTTTTGCTTCAGATTTGTATTGCTCTCTATATCTTTGCCATATAAGAACTTTTTCAACTTTAACTCCCCTTTCTTCAGCAACATTAACAGCTATGTCAGCATTCTTTTTATGGTCAATCCATTTACCATTTCTCCAATAACCATCTGTAGTAATTAATATTTTGCTTTCTGCATCAATAATTCTTTCCGCACAGGCATGCCCACTAAATCCTGAAAAAACTTGTGAATGTATTATTCCTAAACGTGCACAAGCAAGCATAGTAATTGGTAACTCAGGTACCATTGGCATATATAATGTAACTGTGTCTCCAGCTTTAAGTCCCATAGATTGTAATACAGAAGCAACTACATTTACTTGGTAATATAAATCATAATAAGTTAGTACTCTTTTTGGCTCATCTTCAGGTTCAGGAATCCATATTATAGCAGCTTTGTTCCCATAATTTTTTAAATGGCGGTCTACACAATTATAACAAGCATTAAGTTTACCTCCCACAAACCACTTCCAGAAAGGTGGATTAGAGGTGTCAAGAGTTGTATGCCAATATCTATCCCAATCTAAAAGATCAGCATAAATATGAAAACACTCTGGAAAGTTTTCCTCTTTAAATTTTTCTCTAAATGAAGGGTCCGTCACATAAGCTTGTCTTATAAATTCCTCTGGAGGTTCTATATATTCCTCCTCTCCCCAATGAACTGCAACTTCAGCTTCAGTAACTCTTATTTCTTTTTCAACTTCACCTTTAACTTCTTTACTTTTTCTTCCTGCCATTATCTTCACCTCCTTTTATTTGATTTTTATTATTTTAAATTACCTTAAGCATTTTAATTCTCTCAATATATAAAGAAATTTTTCACATTTAAATTTAAAAATTTATTATTTTTAAAGTCAT
>Ga0071330_1065111_pt1 | contig 43146 bp, 35 predicted proteins | sample GBScel77sediment_FD_63802 | JGI IMG/M metagenome (GOLD analysis project Ga0071330, IMG submission 63802) | Hot spring sediment microbial communities from Great Boiling Spring, Nevada - Cellulolytic enrichment Sediment 77C v2 (version 2) | ecosystem: Environmental > Aquatic > Thermal springs >...
CCCACTGTATGTCAAAAATCGAGGTTGTGGTTGAGGGCAACAGAATTGTTGAGGTTAGACCTGTAGATTATCCGAAGGTCTTCGAATCTCCGGCCAAGTGTGCCTATCATTTCAGTTTTCTCAGCACAATTCCAAAAGAGGGTCCCCTGCCAGACGAATGTCTTGTATGCCCAAAAGTACTTCAATGTACGCTAAGAAAGCGTTAAGCTTGGCTTTTCAGTTTTTGAGGAGAAAAACCTTTTAAAATACACTTTTGAACTCCTATCCTCTATGGGGGCTGTCGGCTAGCCTGGTCTAGGCTTGGAGACTTGGGCTCTCTAGACCCCGGTTCAAATCCGGGCAGCCCCACCACCTTATTTCAGAACTTACAATTCCGAAATCGGGGGACTCCTCGAAAAACTGAAGTCTTTACGGCTGATATGTTGAAAGCTGCTGAGTTTGGGCTTATAAGCCCGGAAGAGTTTTGCAAAAACGCATTTAGAATTCAAGTGACTATTCAACTGGAAAAAGTTTCTACGAACAGATGCCCTAGACAACTGTTGTAGACTCTGTCGAAAATTATTAATGTAACAAAGTCCCGTAATATTACTTCGAAGATGCCTTATCCGGAGGAAAAGTTAATAAAAAGCCTCAAAATAAGTTGTTTACAAATCGTTGAAGTAGGCAGAAGATTTAATGCACGAAGAAATAAAAAGTGGCTCCAACGATAGCGATTCTTTCGAGCGGATCAAGATCCGAGATGATCAGGGCACAATAGATGATCTAAACTGGCGGATCAAGGTTCCCATCATAAATAATGCCCTCTACCTAAAGGAGCTCGGCATTCTTTTTGGAGGCACGGTGTTGGTTTTCACTGCAATTATCTCTATTATCTTTGCAATTTCCCCTCCCTATGGAGGGGATTATTTTGGCGCTGTCGCCCAAGTAGCCCTCATAGGCTTAGGCATAGGCTTCGGCTTGGTCATCATCTCTTTCCTTATCCTTACCCTTATATGCAGAGGCGGACTTGACACAAGCTTCCATATAGGGAAAGATGGCGTTAGATATGAAATAAAAGATAAAAGATACAAGAAGATGAACCGGGCCATCCTGCTGTTATCGCTGTTGGGAGATTCCAATGCGGCGATTACGACGACAGGAGCGGCGCTAATTGCAATGTCAAGAGAATCCGAATTCATTGGGTGGAGCGCGGTTCGGAACATCACTATTTATGGGAAAGGGAGAATCATTTATTTCCGGAGAAAGTCGCTTGTTAAACCCATACCTGTATTCTGCTCACCAGAGAACTTTGATGATGCAGTTATGTTGGTTAAAAAATATGCGCAGGGTATAAAGATCAACGTGAAATAGAAGCTCACAACCCTTTAAAACAGGTGCCCTCCCGAGTTGCTTTTGTTCTTTATGCAGCGGATTGAAGATCCGCAGAGATAGATGTAGTGCTTTTATCTATCTACACTTATACATCAGCAGGCTTTCTGGACACAGGCGCGCCGCATGCTTCGCAGAATCTTGCACCTTTAGCAAGTTTTGCCCCGCATTTCTCGCAGAATCTGGGTGCCAATTTTGGCTGTTGGATGGATTGCTTAACAGCTGCGCCGCATGCTTCGCAGAACCTGTCTCCAATCTTTATGGGTGCACCGCATGATTGGCACCTTTTCTGCGTAGTTGGGCTTTTGCTGTCCTCCGAAAGCTTGGTTTCAACAGTTCCTTTCACACTTTCCGGAATCTTTCCAAGGTCGATTTGTTTGTATTCCTCGTTGTACCCGCAAATGGGGCAACTTTTGTATTCTCTTGTCCATCTCATGCCACAATTGGGGCACGATGGATATTTTTCTGCGATTGGCGGGTTTACCATAACCCTTCTTCCGTCAGGAAGCGTCTCGCAGTATCCCTCCTCGATAATTCTTTCTATCACCCTTAATGCAGCTGGAGTGTTGGTTATCAATTCTGCACCAAGTAGGAAAGCGCCTGCCGGACTTAGTCCCAGATCCAGCATAAGGGATGCCACTGTGTAGTTTCCTGGGAGAATTCTCGAAAGCATCGACGGGATCTGCTGTCCAACTTCCACTTTTGGCTTTCCAGCGGCGATATATGCAAACATGTCCTCAGTCAGTGCCGGCGCAATAGCCATACGCCTTGCCGCGTCCCAAAGCATAGGTCCTTCGTTGTATCCCAGCTCTTTAAGTGCAGATGCTATCTTCCAGATAATTTTCCTTGACTTCTCGGGAACCCACCTGGGGACTTCGTTACTTTGCATAATGTCACCTACCTCTCCTAATCTTCGATGGTCTCTTGAGGATCTTAAGCCCTGTCTTCCCCCAAATAGTCTCTACGAGTCTTTCAAGCTTTCTTTCATATGCAGCCTTGCTGATTGCGTTTGCCATATTTTTGGCAATACTCTCAGCATCCCTTTCAATAAGCTGACCCGCATAGCGCACGGGGTCATCTTCGTAACTGATGTAATTTTCAACATTCTTTTGTACGGCATTCCTATATGCTGGAGTGCCTCCGATTAGCTTTTCTGGGGCAACATGTTGGATATGATGCTGGAACTCGTGTGTGATCGCTCTAATCGCCATCATAGGCGAGTCCCACGTTCTCCCAGAGGGTTTGACTTGAATCTTTGGGGGTTTAGCATTGCGGTCATAAGCGGCCTCATACTCTAAATTAGGATCAAATTCGATGTCTAATGGCGGTATTTCGAAGCTAAACGCCAGAAGGTCTTCAAATTTCTTAAAAGCTTCCTTCTTCTGGTCCTCTTTAAGCTTACTCCATGAGCCGAGGGTGAACTTTTCCAAGAGTTCTGGGGCGACATTTTTCGCTAACCACTGCATTGCATCCGCATTCATTTCATGCTTGGCGCTAGGAACTGGAGTAGAGAAAATTTCTGCAAGTTGATAATCTGATGTGCCCTTTATCCACTCAACTGGTATCGTGTATTCAGGATTTATCTCATTCGTCACAAACTTGCCATCTGAAGTTACAAACCAGTAACCAGGGTAAATGGGGTTTTCTTCGATCCATTTCTTTACAACTGGATCGATCAGTGAATATGGGAGTTGTTCAAACACCTGGGCTGTTTGGGCTGGAGGTAACGCGTAGGTCCGAGTTTTTCTAGGGGTATCCGCTTTTTTCCCTTTGGCCAGATTTTTCCCGAAAAATCCCAAGCCGGCGATCACCGCAATGAGTACAACGAGCCCTATGATCAGCTCAAGAGGGAAGCGATCTTCACCTCCAACTAAATCCTCGCCTCCAACCGAGCCATCCTCCGGCCTCTCCTCTGAATCTTCATCGGTTGTCGCTCCATCGGTTGTCACCCAACCTAAACTGTATCCCTCAAGGAGGTGATACTCGCCTGGAAAAGGCTCTCGGAAAGCCCATTCTCCCAGCGAGCTCTGTACAAGGATTGCGTAGGGGCCATCACTGTAGTAAGAGTCCTGTTGCCAGTATGCAATGAAAATGACGTAATTTACAATATCGCTGCCACCGCCATACCACCCTCCAGCCTTATGAACTTTGATTGTTTCGTAACTTGCGATCGGGTAGCCGCGATCTTTCAGGTAGTTGAAATAATTTATGCCAGCTTCGGAAATTTGGCTATCGCTAGGCAGGTTTTCTTGGCAAGCCGCAATTCTAATAGTGTTTAAAATCAAGATTGCTGATATCAAGAGCATTGAGGAAATCAAAATTACTTTTCTCAATCTTAGATTTATTGCAAATAGAGAATTTACGAATATGTTCAACACCAACTTGTCTAACTCATATTTCGCGTTAGATTTTGGATTCGATCTATATTACCTTTTCCCCAAATTTTGCTCGCGGCAGGTCATACTTTCGAAGTTATGGCGCTTGGACGAATGATCTCATTGATCTCCAAAAATTTAATTCGGAGGAAGAGACTCTATCCCGCTTGAAGTTCAACTTTAATCCATATTGTTTTAGGCAGTTTCTATTTTTACAAACAGCGCAGTCAGATGGCAGTCTCTAATGATCCCACTTTAGAGCCTCATCTTTCATCTACCCCTTGTTTCTAGATATGATATGCTTGACGAATTGTCCAGCTTGCTGGGAATCGCGCACAACAACATAGCGCACGCTTTAGGCTTTTAGCTTGGATACTCCCACTCAATCAAAAGTAGTTGTCAAGAAAATTTGTTTTCAGAGCAATTATGTATACTAATAAGGTATATATGCAGATAATTACAAGCCCGATCAGGAATAAATGCAGCATACCCCTTGCTAATGATGTAAGGAAAAGCCCCCAACCAACCCCAAGGAGAAAACCTGTTCCTGTCCTTATTATATTTCTACTTTCCCTAATTTTACAACTCTGAGTGATCCAATCAACCAGGGCGGGTGCTGGAAGAACCATTAGCAAAAGAACGTAAAGCCATACTGGAAGATAAAGTCCAGAGAAAAATGCAAGAAAGATGCTTATTGCGCCTGTCCATATTCCTGTGCACCTGGCACAAAGGTAGATATGCTTTCCTCTGATACGAATGTGGATAGTCCTATTGAGTTTCTCTGGCTTATGATGTGATAACAATAAGAACATTAATGAAGGCTCATCTTCACTGTTCACAACAAATTCTACTCCATATAACTTCCGAGCTGCCCTTCACGAAGTTCATTAATAAGAATTGTAAATCACACATTTTAAAATTATTTATATGCAGTCTATAAGCTTCAGAATTTCGTGGTGCATACACCGCTATAATGTTTGCACGTTAAACATGCTCTGCGTGAACTAGCGTAAAGTTCAGCTTCTTGACTTTTTCGAATGTGAAAGGATAGTGCGCAGCTAGGGTTGCTAATTTTTGGTTTTTTGGACACTTTCCTATACACACTAATCGATGGATTAGACCCATAGACTTGTATAGGGTGATTTCATAAAAAATAAAGGATTTCATGTAGTTAGTCATGGAGAGAAAGAGATTCGAAGAAGTGTATAATTACATGGATAATTGTCTTCCACAGCTTGGGCAGAACCTTGCAGCTGGATTAACTCGGGCTCCACAATTAGGGCAGAATTTTGTTCCAGATGGTTGTGCGATGGGAGCTGTCGCCGTAGGTGTTGCCCCAAAAGTCGGCCCGACCATGCTTCTTCCACAGTAAGGGCACACACTGTATTCTGCAGGTATTTGTCTACCACATCCGGAGCAAATTCTAGTTGGTTTAGCAGTGACTTTCGGTCTAGTAAAGTAGTACACAATAGCTGCTGGCCAGCAAAGAAGGACAAGCAGAATCAATATTGCTAGATTATATTCCCTTTTTTCTTCTCCCATCTTAATCACTGCAATTTTGTTGTGGCTACCGTATTTAATACTTTTTGGCTCTTGCCAGTAACATGCTGAAACCACCAAGCCCGCTATGCAAACCTTTTCTTTTTGCGAACATTAGAAAAGTCTAATAACTTCAAGCGGAAGATAAAGGGTTCAAGCATACCATTCATCCGCAATAGGGGGATGTAGTAATGTTACGCGGTGCTTTCTGCGTCAATTTGGCAAATGTTTGGCAAGGGCGCGGCCAATAACTACACTAAATTTGGCTTAGCGTTGTCGTTGTAGCAGCAGTCTAGGCTAAGCATTCCTAATTTCTAATATTTCCTTGTATAATTCTTTGAGGACTTCCCGGTAGTCCGCTTTTCCCTGCTCTATCATGTCCATTAGCGATTCAAGTCTTTGTGTTGTCTCCTCAGAGGTATACCTTCCAAACTTTGAACTCAGGTACGTGTAGACCCTATAGCCTAATTTTGTGCTGATTAGCCTATTTCTTTTTTCAATTGCATATCGCCTTTCTAGTATTGTTGCAATTGTCTTGGCGTACGTGCTTGGCCTGCCAATACCCCTTTCTTTCATTAGCGCGATTATCTCGCCTTGTGTGAAGAGCCTTGCAGATGGTAAATGCAAAAGTCTTGCAGAGTTTAAAGTATATTCTCCCTCTTCTACTGCGTTTACAGTTCTTATTGGTAGCATTATGTTGAATCCTTCGCTTAAAATGCTCACGGGGTTCTCGACAAACGTTTGGTTTCCATCTATAAGAACCCTGAATTTTTGATAGAGGATCCTAGTATCCCTCATTTGGCTTGCGATGAAACGCTTGAAGATAAGGTCGTAAAGTTTAAAATGATCATCTGTAAGTCTCTTTGGAAACCTTAAAATCCCCGCGGAAATCACGTTTTTTAGCTGCTCTATGTCTAGCGCTCTTGTTGGTCTGATACATTCATGGGCTCCACCCATGGAATACTTCCGCGGGGCAAACATTGATGGATACCTCTCTTGTATGTAGTTTTTGGCAATGCCTATTCCAACAGCTGAAACTGTCGTTGAGTCTGTCCGGTGATAGGTGCAAAGACCCATTTCAAAGAGGTCCTGGGCAATCATCATTGTTTTGTTGGCTGAAAATCCCAATCTCGCTGATGCGTCGCGAAGAAGCGTATCGGTTGTGTATGGCGGCGGCGGATCCAATATCTTCTCTTCAGTTTTTAGATCTAATATCTTTGCCTTAATTTGCCAAACATTTTTTCCAAGCTGTTCGGTTGGGAGAACAGGATTTTCAATTGAAACTCTTAAGCCGTTTGAAAGCTCAGCTATTAAAACTTTCTTTTTCTTTCTTGATTCGTTTAACCTCTCTATTATCCATCCGAGCACTGGGGTTTGAACCCTTCCGGCTGAGAGTCTATGATTCTTGAATTCACTCCAAAGTTTTCTGCTCAGCTCAAAACCTATCCAGCGGTCTTCTATGCGTCTAACCAATTGTGCTTCAACCACTTTCAAATCAATTTTTCGCCTATGCTTTATTGCCTGCAGGAAAGCCTTCCTAGTGATTTCATGAAACTCCAGACGTTCCACCTTTTGGTTCGTGGGATAAAGTGAGCAGTAGATGTCATAGGCTATTTTCTCTCCCTCAATGTCAGGGTCCGTGGCTATGAAGACACTGTTCACTTCCAGTGCTATCTTCCTCATAGCATCGATGAGGTCGCTTTTAGAGTAAAATTCTTGGCTCCTGCATCTTGGGCAAAAATCTAAACCAGCGAACTGCTCCCCACATTTTTTACACTTTTTTATGAAATCATAAATGGGCACAAACTCTCCGTTTTCGATTTTTACGCCGTGGAACCCCTCGTTAACTGCTAAGTCATAAACGTGGCCCATGCTCGCGACGATGTTAAGCACAAATTCTCCCATACTAACCTCAAAAACCGTTATGTTTCCAATTTTTCTCCGGTAGGGTTTTCCAAAAAACCTTGATATAGTAATTGCTTTGGTTGGAGACTCTACAATCAGCAGGGTCGATTTAATAAAGTCCTTCATCTTCTTAACAATTTTGCCCTCTTTAATAGCTCGTATGGCTGCCCTATCCTCATCCACCTTTCTAAACCATTTCTCGGCTATTTTGGGGTCAAAATGTTTCCATGTGACTTCCCCGAGCATGAATTCCAGCTTACGCCTGAGCGAGTAGAAGGCTTTCTCATCATCCAAGAGCAAGAAGCTTACTCCATGGGTTATCCCTCCGGCAAACATTCTTGAGGCTCTTCCAGAGGCCTGAACATATGATATGGGGTCTGCAATGATAAGGTAGAAATCTCCATCTCTCTTTTTCAGGGAGACCTCCTTACTTTGCATTATTTGCTCTATAACCCTCGGCGTTATGGCGCTCTTAAGAAAGTCCCTTGCCTCTAATATAATCTTTTTAACATAATCTTCATAACCGCTGAGTGGAACGCCGGTTTCTATGGATTCGTTAACCTTTTCCAGCGTATGCTTATCCATGGGAATCGTTTTGCGGAGGCTATTAATTATTTGGGTCGCCTTTTCCTGCTGATTCTTCTCAAGGAACTCTCTAATATTTTTGAGAATTGTGAGTATTTTAGATGGATTATATTCCTCCCAACCCAACTTGATTTCCATTCTTGGGACTCCTGCAAAAATTACATAACGAACCCTCTCCGGAAGGTCTATCCCCCTGGCAAGGGGGTTTCTAAAACTTGCAATTCCTATTAAGGAGTCATACTCGCCTTTCTCGAACTTTTCCAAAAGCTCTTCATCCATCTCCATGAACGCACTGGCCTTCACATTATTTGCGTTCAGAAAATCACTTATTTTGGTGGCAAAGTCTCTGCCAAAGACAGAAGGTATAAATATCAAGCATCCAGATCCGAAGCTTTTAATTAAGGATAGCACTTGGCTTTCAATACTGCCTTCCAGCTTGATATAAAAATCCTTAATGTTCCTTAGAAATTCGGGTTTAAAGCCAATCTGGAAGTTTAAAAGCTCCTCAAAGAGTTTTATTCTCTTCGTTCTCTTAGCCTTCACCGTTGCGCCTGAAACAACTAGCAGGCCAATATTGTTCCGACTTTTATAGTCTTCAATCTTACGTCTTATCGTCTCAATTTGCTTCAGGATTTCTGAGGAATTCTTCTTTATCCTCCTCAGCCTTTTTGCCTCTATTTGAAGGTTTAATAGTTGAAAAGCTGACGATATAGTTGAATTATCGAAGCCTAAAATCGTCAAAATTCTATCAATGTTTCTTGGAGATTTCAAAAAGGAGTCCACGTCATCCACAAATACAAAATCAAAACTTTTACCTTTTAGTACATCAGAATGACTGACCAAAAACCTTTCGGTTGTTATGAGAATTTCAAAGTCATTACTCGCCACTTTTTCCAAAGCAGCTCTTTTTTCTTTCTCGCTTAAACCTGCATGATAAACTATTTTCCTTGGTTTTATCCCGAGCCTCTCTGAATATGCATCTATTTTTTCGCCGACTTGGTAGGCCAGAAGCGCTGTAGGCACTATTATATAGCTTTTCTTACCATTAACGGCAAAATATAGGGCTGCAACCGTTCCCAATACGGTTTTTCCAACACCTGTAGGTGCAACTATTGAAAAGCTTCGCTTTAAAAGAATTCTCCTAGCCCAGGTTTCTTGAAGCGACCACATTCTTTGGCCAACGGCTCTTTTGAAAAATAAGGAAAACTCGTTAAACCTTTTATGAAAATCGTAAATTTCATGGGCAAAGTATGCCCTCCCCTTTTCCTTTAATGCCTCTAGAACGTCTTTCCATGATCTCAAATTCTCAACATTTTCAAGACATTTTTCGCAAATACCAAATTGAAGGAGCCGCTCATCCGAAATAGTCCCCTTGCAGTTAACGCATAATCCGTTATATATGCCTCTCAAATCAACCACCTTTAAGCACTGGACCTGTAAGAGAGTTGTTGCTTCCATGTTTAAATTCGAGTTTTATGGCAGGGCTAAACAGGAGGTGGAGGTCTTTCACCTAGGATCACGAATACATCATCCTTATTCCATGTATTTCCAGTTTTCCTATAAACTGTTATTCTAAGGGTATTTCCTGGAAGCGTTTTTTCCTCTAAGTAGCTTGCAAGGTCATCTCCGTTCCTTATTTTTGTGCCATTTAGGGCTACTATTACATCCTTTAGGCGGAGTTTGCCGTCTGAAGGACCATTTTTGACAATCTCTTGTATAAGCCAGCCATACGTGACTGGAAGTTTCATGTTCTGGGCAACCTCATAGCTTAAATCACTTCCCTTAATACCTAGGTAGGAGTGGCCGTGATATTCTCCAGTCGTAACTAGGGAATAGATTTCCCTTAAAAGGGTGTTTGAAGGGATGGCGAATCCTAATCCCTGGGAATCGCTTATTATTGCCGTTGTTATTCCAACAACATTTCCCTCAATATTAAGTAGAGGTCCCCCGGAATTTCCCGGATTTATCGGTGCACTGGTCTGGATAATGTTGGCTATCGCAAAGCCCCCCGTGTACTCTTCAGTTATGGTTCTTCCAAGACCGCTTACAAGACCCGTTGTCATTGACCCTACAAGACCGTAGGGGTTTCCTATTGCTATTACCGGATCGCCTACTTTCAATGTAGAGGAGTTTACAACCGCGAGGGGTTTTAACTTTTCCCTTGGAACCTCATTTACAAACGAGAGCACCGCTAAGTCAGCGTAAGGGTCCTTTCCCAAGACCTTGGCACCATGCGCCTCCCCATTAGAGAATGTTATGCTTACGCTTGCAGCATTATGTATTACATGATAATTCGTGATCACAACAATCCGGTTTGAGAAGTTATAGATGAAGCCTGAACCCTTCGCCGTTGTGCCATCTTTCCTGCTAACACTGACCAGCACCACTGAATCCTTAACCTTTTCATAGATTTCGGATAAAACAACACCGCTCTGATATACTGTGACGTTTTGGTATATGGTTTGTTGAGAACCCCATGCTTGCGAAATTTGACTTTTAATTTTCTCAATTTCCGATTCAAACTCGTGTATCTGCTGGACTGTTATATACGAACTTATTAATCCGCCTAATATTAAACCCGCCACAAACAACAGTGCAAGGAAGCTTCGTGTTATGGGCTGTTCGTACATTGGCATATCGCTTACCCCTTGGCCGTTTAATTAATCTCAACCAACTTAAATAAGAGTTCTGCAATGCGGAACTAAGGCTCATCCGGTGCCTTTTTAAGTATTATTAATGCTGATGCAATGGATGCTGCAAGTGTAGCAGCTAATAAATTGTACGGTGAAGTTTTATAAATAATCCCGCCAACATAGGGCGCCAGAAAAGAGCAGAGCATACCTATGGTCTGCGGGATAGCTATCCACCTGGCCCTCATGTACTCTGGTGCCAGGGGGCCGATCGTTGCGCTTGCTAAAGACCATGTTATGTAGGTTGCCCCCGCGAAGAAGAGCGCAGCTGCCAAGACGTAAAAGTTGCCTGAAACCCAGAGCAGGATAATAAATAAACTGCAAAGGAGCATTGAAGCCGCCAATGCATAAGTCTTTTTAAATTTGTCCCCGATTTTGCCTAAAAGGATGCCTAAAACCGCTGAGCCGAGGAAGGATATAGAGCCAAGCAGACCTATTTCAAGGTCGCCGTAACCGTAAGCATCTGCAAGAAATTGGGGAACAAATGGGCGGATCATCGTTGGAACGAAAAGCGCAATGGCGAAAATTAAAGAGGAAACCGCAAGCTTTCTGGACTTTAACATTTCCCTGAAAGAATGCTGGCTCTGCGGTGGGCTTGTGGGATATTGGCTACTTATGAATACGAGAGTTAGACAGGCCGCCATGTAAAAAATAGCTGAAAGGTAGAAGACTGTCCGCATCCCCATGATGCTTGCAATATAGCCTCCCAAGGCTGGGGAGAAGATATAGCCCAGGGACCATGAAGACGATATTACAGTAAAAGTTAACGTGAGATTACGTTTGTCCGTGGAAGTGATTATATAGGCTGTAGCTGTGGACCCGCTAAGCCAGAATCCCCACAGGATCATTCCAGGCAACATTTGAATCCAACTCTGTGCAAGGGAAAAAATAACCGGGGCGGGTAACCAAGCCATCCATCCCACAATTATGATCTTCTTTCTATCATATTTGTCCGCGATCATTCCTGCCGCAAAAAGGGTTATGGCTGCTGTCAGACTTGTTAAAGCATAGAGCAGCCCAACCTCATCTGGACCGGCCTTGAGGCTTTCCTTCATATAATATGGTAAAAGGTAAGAATAAAGGCCGTCTCCAAATGCCCCTATAAAATTTGAGGTGAAAAATAATTGCAGGTCTCTATTTAGAACTCCCCTTCTGGTGGATGTGGGCAAGCGTAACCCTCGCTTCGCAATTAAGAATGGTTAGGCTGATACTAATATCTCGCGTTGCCAAAAGGCTAGAATGGCATAATGGTTTATGATCTCCTATCAATAATGTCGAGGGCGTCCGGGCCTGTGCCTATCAGCACTACTGGTATTCCCAGCTGCCTTTCTATTTCCCTAATGAAATCCTTTGCTTCTTGGGGGAGATCATCATAATTCCTCACCCCCCTGCATTTGGGATAAAGAGCATCAAGTTTTGTGAGGGCTGCTTTGGTTGCTCCGTTAATTACAGCGGCCCTTTTGGCTATTTCAAAATTAAATGGCGCTGACCTTCTCTCGCGACCTGTCCCAGCGGCGATTTCAAACCATCCCCTTTTAATGGCCTCTTCCTTTGAAATTTCTCCAGGCAGAGGTCCAGCCCCAACACGGGTCATGAATGACTTGTAAACCAGAAGAACCTCATCAACCCTTGTGGGTCCCACACCTGCTTCTGAGCATATTGCCGAGGCGCTTGTGTCCCTTCCGGTTACGTATGGGTATGTTCCGAAAAACAGGGACAGCATGAACCCTTGTGTTCCTTCCAGTAAAACTTTCTTGCCTGAATCTATAGCCTCGTTCACTTCCTTTGCTACATCCGTTAAATATGGTTGCAATTCGGCAATGTCCTTTGCAAGTTTGGCGGTTCTGCGAACTCGCTCCTCTATGGCTGGCCCAACTCCCCACCCTGTTGTACCGATGCCTTTCAAATGTGCACTTGTTTTGTCCTGTAGGGAATGCTTCTCCTCTATAATTGAGGATTGATAGTCAACCCCTATTCTGTTTTCCACTCCTGTCTCCTTTATTTCTTCCAGCAACTTTTCAACATGAACGTTTGCACCTGCGCCTATAAGAAGGCGGCATTTATCATAAACGAAGGCAGCTGGCACCATGTGTAATGCGTAGCGTTTTCCCTCAAACCAGACTGTATGGGCTGCATTAACCGAACCCGTCCTAACGCAGACGTCAATTTTATCCTTAAGGGCTAGGTACGAGATTATCTTGCCCTTACCCTCGTCTCCCCAGAAAGCCCCAGCTATTACAGTGCACGTCATGCCTGTCACCTGTCCTTCAAGAAGGATGTGAAATGGTATTTAAGATTGTTGAAAATTTCGTGTAAAAGTGTCGTTAGAAAACGCTAGTTGCTCTTGTGATCCAAAGTTTGAATCAATTTGGGATCCAGCATTTTCGCCCAGGAGACCTTTCTTAAAGGCAAACTGATGAATCTATCTTGACCATAGGGGGTGCATTTGAGGAATACTTCTCTCTTCGCCGGATCCTTTTGAATCTTATCAACCCTAACGTTCACTATTACTGATCCATCCTTCAAGTGGAGGTTAACGTTCTTTCCAAGAAATGATTTTGCAACATTTATGGTCATCCTATACATCGTATTTACCACTCCAAATCCTCCTCAGCTATTTTGCTCCAGCAGCTTTTACATATTGGAATCTTGTCACTTTTGTAGACTATGTAAACTTCAATGTCCTTGCTCTGGCAGTTTTTGTTCCATGGATTCTTACAGCATTCCATTGGCATTCACAGTCTCCATTTTCATCTCTTACTCTTTTTAAAATTCGCTGTAGAACGAGCAATATTACAGGTGAGAGAGACGAGTTAAAGTGAACGAATTCTGTTTCATAAGTTAAGTAATAGGAATGATTTCTGGAATGATTCCCTCTTTTGCGATTTTCAATATTCCAACGGTTGGCTTAGATATGAATGGCGGTAAGGGCTGCGTGGGGCGTCCCGGGTTTATAAATAAGATGTTTTGTTCCCATCTTGTGCTGGGGCTGTGGGTATGCCCATGGACAAGCACGTCGAAGCCGTTTTGTTTGGCTATCTCTTTTAATTTTCCCTCCCTTATTAGAACCCTAAATCATGGGCGACCCCGATCTTCCAGTTTAGGACACTTAGCGAATTTATCTTCTGAAGCCTCCCGCGGATTTCAGGTCCATCCATGTTTCCATATACCGCAAAAAGGGTGCGAGCTGTTCAAGCTTGTCTATAACAGCTAGGTCTACCAGGTCCCTTGCATGAATCATATAGTCAACCTTTTCAAAGACTTCAAAAACCTTTTTCGGAATTTCCTTTGCCCGAACCGGCACGTGGGCATCTGAAATTAGCCCTACCTTTTCGTTACGCTATGTTCTTCTAAGTTGTGTAGAACTTTTTTCGCGATTTGCATCTTTATCTCTAACCGTAATACAGTTTGTATAAGGTTAAATGTTGATGAGTCTTTTATGAAGCTTATGAAGCTTGATTTAAGCTTGTGTTGACTTGAGGGGGCTGCATATTTACCCCCCGCTGGCCTGTCATCCGAGCTAGACGGGTTTCGTTGACAACTAAAGGTGACATGCCCTGAAAATCCTTGCCAAGTTTCTTCCTTTAATTAAAATTGCCGCTATTATTATCAAGCAGCCACCTCTAAGATCGCTTATAAAAGGTTCAGGAAAGGCTATGAGCGCTATACCTATTTTCAAGGGCCATAATGTCCTAACATCCTCTGTCTTTACATGGAAAATTTTTGCCAGAGCCAAGTCCAGCTTGTAGTTTACTTTTTCATTAAATTTCCTAAACATCCTCATTTTTTCGATTAGATATTGCCGGTGATACGGCGAAGAAAAATACCATAGTATAATAAACTAAAAAGCAGATCCAGGTTAACATATATAGGAGTGTCACACCTGCGCCCCATTTGGTATTTATGTTCTACGGGGATGCAGTACGATGGTATATATTGAATCGTAATATAATCTTTATTTTAAATATCGACCTCATAGCGGAACAGCCACAGTACATTCAAAATTTCGATAATCTTACATCTTTGGTGGTGTGGGCTGATAAGGTGAATTCTTAGCTCCATAACTGTAGGGGGAGCAAGATATACAAGTTATTTCCATTTATTTCATGATAAGGTGACTGGAGTGCATGTTGTTTGATGAGGTTGAAGAGGAAGTTACAGCCCTTTTAAGTGATTTAATCCGCATAAACACTACAAACCCTCCTGGAAATGAAACCGAGGCCGCGAAGTATATTGCCAAAACCCTTGAAAGCGAGGGTTTCAAGTGCGAGATCCTTGAGTCTGCCCCTGGAAGGGGGAACATAATAACGCGGCTTAAGGGGACAGGTGAAAAACCAAGTCTGCTCTTGCTGTCGCATTTGGATGTTGTAGCTGCGAATCCGAAGGAGTGGAGCGTAGACCCATATTCCGGCGTTGTAAAGGATGGTTTTGTTTGGGGGAGGGGCGCCATGGACATGAAGTCGATGATCGCCATAGAAGTTATGGTTATGAAGCTCTTAAAGCGGAACAATGTGAAGCTGAAGGGTGATTTGATTTTTGCAGCTACTGCGGATGAGGAGAGGGGTGGCGAGGTCGGGGCAGGCTGGCTTGTCCGCAACCATCCGGAGAAGGTTAGAGCGTCCTATGTCATAAATGAGGGTGGAGGGCAAGCTATACCTATAAACGGCAAAAATGTTTTCACAATACAAACTGCTGAAAAAGGCATATTATGGTTTAAAGTTAAGGCCAAGGGAACGCCTGGACATGGTTCAGTGCCAAGCGCGGCTGACAATGCCATAATGCGTATGAGTAAGGTAATTGAGACTTTGGGAAGTTATCGTGCGGAGATTAGGATGGTTCCCACCGTCAAGCAATTTTTGACGGTGCTTGCCAGAGAAAATAATTGGCTAAGGGAGGTGCTGCATCCTCTTCTTCAGAATCCCGCTTTGGGCGATGCGGCTCTAGACCAGATTGCTTTGAGGGACAGAGGTATGGCTGAGGAGATCCGATCGATGCTTAGGATGACCATTGCGCCCACCATTGTACATGGCGGCGTAAAGGAGAACATAATTCCTTCAGAATGCGAGGCTGTATTCGACTGTAGGATTCTGCCGGGGCAGAGTGTTGATGATGCCATGAACAGGGTGAAGGAGCTTCTAGTAGATGTTGGCATTGAAAAGCTGGAGTTTGATATAATTCAGGCAAATGAACCCTCAGAATCTCCGATGGATACGCCATTATACAAGGTTATTGTGGATGTACTGAATGAATTTGAGCCAGGCTGCGTGGTGGCGCCCCTGCTGCTTACTGGCGGGACAGACTCCCGTTATTTCAGGAGATTGGGTGCTATATGCTATGGTTTTCATCCCCTTCGATCTGATCTGCCCTATGGAGAAATTATAAAGATGATCCACGGAGTTGATGAACGCATTTCAGTGAAGAATCTGGTGTTCGGCACAAGTGTTCTATACAGCGTTGTAGAAAGATTTCTAGCCGAAGCGTAAAGTTAAAGAATATATGTTTGAATGTTAGCTTTCCTAGGAAGGATGGTGATCATATGCCAGCAATAGAGGTGGGCAGGATCTGCGTTAAAGTTGCGGGGAGAGAGGCTGGGAGAAAATGCGTCATAGTTGATCTTATAGACAAGAATTTCGTGCTGGTCACGGGACCAAAGTCTTTAACAGGGGTTAAGCGGCGAAGGTCTAACATTAATCACCTTGAACCCTTAAGCGAGAAGGTTGATATTAAACGCGGAGCATCCGACGAGGAAGTCATTGAAGCTCTAAAGCAGAAGGGCTTAATTGAAGAGATGTCCAAGCCCATTAAGCCCATTCTAAAACCAGCGTAAATGCCTAATTCTTAACAATTGTTATTAATTCCAGGGTTTTCTCTTATGAAGGGGGTGTTTGAACAAGGTGCCTAGGAGTGTTGCTCCCTGGCAGGTGGAACGTAAACTACTGGTTAAGGCCGAGGATAAAACCAGCCCGAATTATGGTTGCAGGCCTGAGGAACGTTCAGACAGGGATTACATAAGATTTGGGGTTATAAATCTCGACAAGCCTGCCGGGCCTACAAGCCATGAAGTTGCCGCTTGGGTTAAGCAAATACTAAAAATTCAGAATGTCGGTCACGGCGGGACTCTAGGGGCTTAAAGCCGGAGAAATCCCAATGTGACCGGGGTTTTGCCCATAACCCTAGAGGAGTCTAGGAAAATTGTTCAGGCCCTATTGACAAGCGGTAAGGAATATGTATGTGTCATGAGGCTGCATGGTGATGTTCCAGAGGGGAGGGTTAAAGAGGTTTTAAGCGAGTTTGAGGATGTAATTTATCAGAGGCCGCCCCTAAGGGCCTCTGTTAAACGTCAGCTGCGGACTAGGCATATCTATTACATAGAATTCTTGGAGATGGTGAACCGCAACGTCTTATTTAAGGTGGGATGTGAGGGTGGCACATATATACGGATGCTCTGCCATCACATCGGCGAAGCTTTGGGATGCGGTGCCCATATGCAGGAGCTTCGTAGGACTAGAGCTGGCCCATTCGTTGAGGATGAAGGCTGTGTCACCTTGCATGATGTAGCTTACTGGTTTATGGAATGGCAGAAAGAGAAGGATGGCGCTATTTTAAGGAAGTTTATCCAGCCCATGGAGAATGCTCTGGCCCTGGTCCCAAAAATATACATTCGAGACTCGGCTGTGGATGCCATTTGCCACGGTGCAAGCTTAGCGGCTCCCGGAGTCTTGCTCCTTGAAACTGGCATAAGTAAGGGCTCTCTTGTTGCGCTTTTAACGTTGAAGGGTGAGGCCGTTGCTTTGGCAAGGGCCGAGGCCTCAACAGAAGAAATTCTAAATGCCGATCATGGAATTGTCGCGAAGACTTCAAGGGTCCTTATGCCCAGAGGCACCTATCCCAAATGTTGGAAGAGCGGCGAAATCTAATGAGGGATAAGCTCAAAAAGTTTGAACATTATTTCACTTCTAGGCCCTGTTCAAGGCCTAAACATGGGCTTATACGCGCCTATTTACGTGGGAGACAGTTTGAATTTTTAACTGCTTCAGGCGTATTCTCTAGAAAGCGTGTAGATCTCGGCACAAGGCTTCTAGTAGAATCTATGATTCTGCCCGATGAGGGTTATGTTTTGGATCTGGGCTGCGGCTACGGCGTTGTTGGGATAGTTGCTGCCACGTTGAATCCAGCCCTAAGGGTTATTATGGTTGATGTTAATGAGCGAGCGGTTAGGCTTGCTTCAAGAAACATCATTTTAAATAGGGTGGCCAATGCCGAGGCCAGGTCTGGGCATCTGTATGAACCCGTTGAGGGAATTGGCTTCAACTGTATCCTTTCAAACCCACCCGTAAGTGCTGGGCTGTCTGTGGTGAAATCAATAATTTCAGAGGCTCCTAAGCATATGGTTAAGGGTGCAACACTCCAGATGGTCGTGAAATCAAAAATTGGGAAAGAACGTTTGCAGAGGATTTTTGAAGAAAACTTTGGGAACGTCTCTGTCCTCGCGCGGGGAAGCGGCTATCGCGTGCTAATGGCCGAGAAAACCCAATAATTATTTGGGTATCCAAACTTTATACCAGAAGTCGTCCCCTATCATGGCAAAGGCTTGCGCGGAATAATAAGCATTTAAATTATATAAGGGAGTAAAATTCATGTAGTGCCGGGGTCTCCTAGTCCGGTAGGGAGCAGGCCTGGAGACAAACCAGCATGCCTTAAAGCCTGTGGCCCATATGGGCCTCGTGGGTTCAAATCCCACCCCCGGCGTCACCCTTTTGAACTGCGCATCGTGGTTTTCAAGCGTGACGAAGTCGCCATTAATGCTGAGGTCCCTTTCTTACTTAATGCGTCTTTTCAACACTAGAAGGCTGGAAGCAGGGAGGGCTAAAATAATTATATTTAAAAAGCCTCGAATTGAAAGATCATCGTATATGAAGGTGAAGAAACGCAGCCACATTAAATAATTTTCAATTTATAATAGTAGCAGCCATAGCGGCAGGCTAACCATTTACGACATGAAGACGGGCATCGTCGTTCTATGAGAGGGCGAGGAATCTGAGCTGTTATATGTTTCTTTTGGAATGATAGATACGTGGGAAGGTTGCACGTTGTACCTACATGTGCAGAGCATGAGGAACATGTCGATAGTATCGCTGACGGCGGAGATGCCAGGTGAGCGGGTTCTAGTTTTCTCGATCGATACAGGCAGAGTATCGGCTACAGGCGAAAACGCCATTTCCGAGAGTAACCCGCTTCCGCCATACGGAAAGACGGGTCTTTGCCACCACTTATACAATAAAAGTGCCATGCAGGCCCCGACTTTTAGTCATTTTAGAACGTGAAAGTTTCCTTTGGTTGATATAACCGGGCACGTTATAGGCTTCGAATCATGCTGTGCTGTAGCCTGGTGCTATTGCTGTCGCTGTTCTTGAGGCTTCAAAGTAGCCGTTACTGCCTGTCGTTACAGTTGTGTCCAGCATGAGGTTTGGCCTGAACCGGCATTGTATCCTCACGCTGGCGCCGATTATTGGCCATGTGCTTCTTGCTTCAGCCGGTGTTGCAGTGAATAGAATTGCTTTATTTTGGACAGATGTTGTTTAAATTGAATTTAACTGGCTAAATTTATATTCTCGTTTTTATATGATGCCTTGTGGTTGATGTTATGTCTGGTTCTAACACTGCTGTTTTGCGGGTAGCTGAGGCGCATGGTCGTGATGTGGGTCGCGGCATAGCTAGAATCGACCCTAAGGTGATGCAGGAGCTGGGTTTAACGCCCGGCGATGTCGTGGAAATCTCGGGGAAACGTAAAACCGTGGCTATATGCTGGCCTGGTTACAGTGAGGATTATGGGAAGGGGATAATCCGCATTGATGGCTATTCGCGGAACAATGCAGGCGTGAGCATAGATGAGAAGGTGACCATAAGGAAGGTTGAAGCAAAAAGGGCTGAGAAGATAACTCTGGCGCCGACGGAGCCGCTGCGCATTGAGGGTGCAGAGGAATATCTTGCCAGGCTGTTGGATGGTAAGGCCGTCACAAGGGGAGATTACGTTTCAATAGGGATAATGGGTCGAAAAATCGATCTCATGATTACAAGCGTCCAGCCTCCAGCCCCTGCTGTAATAATCGGACCCAACACCGAGATAGTCATAGGTGAAAAACCCGCAGCTGCCGTGAGGGAAGTTCCAAGGGTAACCTATGAGGATATAGGGGGCCTCCATGACGCCATTAAAAAGATAAGGGAAATGGTTGAGCTTCCGCTGAAATATCCGGAACTTTTTGAACGCTTGGGAGTTGAGGCTCCAAAGGGTGTGCTCCTTTACGGCCCTCCTGGAACGGGTAAGACCTTATTAGCTAAGGCTGTTGCAAATGAGACAAACGCCGCCTTCTTCAGCATCGGCGGACCAGAGATTATGAGCAAATTTTACGGAGAAAGCGAAGAAAGGCTCCGGGAGATTTTCAGGCAGGCTGAGGAAAATGCCCCAAGCATAATATTCATAGATGAAATCGATGCCATTGCACCAAAAAGGGAGGAAGTTACCGGCGAAGTTGAAAAGAGGGTGGTTTCACAACTTCTAGCCCTAATGGATGGGCTGAAACCCCGCGGAAAAGTTGTCGTTATAGGCGCAACCAACAGGCCTAATGCCATAGACCCAGCCCTAAGGAGGCCGGGACGATTTGACAGGGAAATTGAGATAGGCGTCCCTGACAAGAAGGGTCGGCTGGAAATTTTGCAGATTCACACCCGAGGCATGCCCCTGGCCGACGATGTTAACCTGGAGAAAATAGCCAGCGTTACCCACGGCTTTGTAGGCGCAGACCTTGAGGCGCTCTGCAAGGAAGCTGCCATGCGGGCTCTACGCAGGGTTCTTCCCGAAATTGACTTCGAGAAAGAAAGCATTCCAGCCGAGGTTCTGAACAAAATAGTTGTAACAATGAACGATTTCATGGAAGCCCTAAAAGATGTTGAGCCCTCAGCAATGCGTGAAGTGCTTGTTGAGGTTCCGGACGTTAAATGGGAGGACATAGGCGGACTTAAGGACGTTAAACTTGAACTCCAAGAGGCTGTTGAGTGGCCTCTGAAATATCCAGAAGTCTTTGAACATATGGATGCCAGGCCGCCTAAGGGCATACTACTCTATGGTCCCCCAGGCACAGGTAAGACGCTATTAGCCAAGGCGGTTGCAAACGAAAGCGAAGCCAACTTCATAAGCATCAAGGGGCCGGAAGTTCTTTCAAAATGGGTTGGCGAATCAGAAAGGGCGGTTAGGGAGGTATTTAGAAAAGCAAAGCAGGCTGCTCCAAGCATAATATTCTTCGACGAAATAGACGCCATAGCCCCTGTTCGAGGAGGAGGCTACGGGGACTCCCATGTGACGGAGCGTGTCATAAGCCAGCTTTTAACGGAGATGGATGGTTTAGAGGAGCTTAGAGGCGTCGTCGTCATAGCGGCTACAAACCGCCCAGACATCATAGATCCAGCACTCCTAAGGCCTGGAAGATTCGATAAGCTCTTGTATGTGCCACCCCCAGACCTCGAGGCTAGGAAAGAAATCCTAAAAATTCACCTGAAGAAAAAGCCTTTGGCCGAGGACATAAGCATTGATGAACTAGCCCAGAAAACAGAAGGCTACACCGGCGCTGACCTTGCTGCCATATGCAACACGGCCGTCATGCTCGCAATAAGAGAGCATATTATGAACTCTAAATCCTCCGAGGATGCCAAAAATAGCCTAAAGAACTTGAAGGTTTACTGGCGCCATGTTGAAGAAGCCGTAAAGAGGGTTAAGCCAATATCCCGAAAGGAACTTGAATTATACAAGAGGATTTCTGAAGAATTTGCTAAAAAAGTAACATAAAAACCATAAATTATTTTCCTTTCATTTTTTGCAAGCAGGGAGGTAAGGTTTAAATCTTCGCCCTTGCTGAACAATAGGGCCGAAATAATAAAGGGTGGCATGGGAAAACGCCCATTAACTTAGAGGCGCTCTATATTCTTGAAACCTTGACTTCCGCTTTTATTTCGCTGTTGGCTGTATCCTTGATTATTCTCCTGATTGGACGGCTACTTTCTCCAAAATCCAGCAAAAATCCGGATAAAAAGAGCTCGTATGCTTGTGGGGAAAAACTGAGTTCCGAAACGTTAAGGTCATAATGTCGCTTCCCAGATTTCTTATCTACTTTGCAGTTCTAGATTCAGCAATATTACTCATAGCCTTTGCATCCCTTGTCCTTTCGTTTATAAGAATTCAATATCTGCTGTTATACTTTGCTGCAACGTTAATTGTCGCGTTTTTCCTTTTTGAAGGGGGCGAAAAGTAACGTCCCGCCTTAGCCTGATAAGATGGGCAAGATTAAAGTCGCCCTGGGCTTTGCACTTCAATTCAGGCGCATGTAACGCATGCGACATAGAGTTGGTAGCCCTCTTAACGCCAAGGTATGATGTGGAACGTTTCGGTATATTGCTTGAACCATCTCCTAGGCATTCCGATATCCTCCTAGTCACAGGCGCCGTCACAAGACAGTGTGCTGGAAGGCTTAAGAGGATCTATGATCAGATGCCTGAACCGAAGTTTGTGGTGGCAATAGGCGCTTGCGCCTGCTCAGGCGGGATTTTCGAGGGAAACTATAATGTTTTAGGCGGAGCTGACAAGGTTATACCCGTAGATGTTTACATACCAGGTTGTCCTCCAAAACCCGAAGCTATAATCGATGGCCTCATAAAGCTGCTCAAAAAATGGAGGCTGGAAAATCCAATGGCTGAGGCGGAAAAGAAAATCATCAACAGATTTAAAGAGAAACTTGTCGAGGGGATTCTTGGAATCAGGGTAACCATGAATGCGAATCCAATAATCACTGTTAAACCCAGTTTTCATAGATATGCCGTGAAAATCCTTCTTGAAGAGGATAAAGATGCGGGAATAAGCGCGATCACCGGCATAGACCTAAAAGACAGCATAGGCATAATGTATCATGTACGTGTCTTTGGAAAAATATTCACAATAGAAATTGATGTTCCTAAGGAAAAAGCGTCCGCCACCACTATAACAGACCTTATTCCAGGTGCAGACTTCCATGAAAGGGAAGTTGCAGATCTTTTCGGGGTGAACTTCGAGGGTCACCCTAACCTAAAAAGGTTCATCCTTCCGGAAATGTGGCCTAAAAACCTTTACCCCATCAGAAAGGATGTTGAAAACTCTGAGCTTGCAAGCCTCCTGGACAACGCAAAGGATCTCTATGATGAGGATGAGGCTTATGAAGGTAAAGGCATTGTAAAGGTTATTGTAGGCCCGCAGCATCCAGCCCTAATCGAACCTGAGAAGTTCTCCTTAGAGGTGGATGGGGAAACAGTTAAAAAAGTTACCCCACGTCTAGGCTATGTTCACAGGGGAATCGAAAAGGCTACGGAGGGGCGCACCTACCTTCAGGACATATATCTTGTTGAAAGAATATGCGGCATATGCAACGCCTGTCACGCTGCGTGTTTCTGTCAAACCGTTGAGGAAATTATGGGGCTAAACGTACCGCCGAGGGCTAAATATCTTCGTGTTATAATCCTTGAACTGAATAGAATACATAGCCACATGCTCCTCCTAGGACACGCTGGTCTTGAAATTGGATATGAAACGCTATTACACTACATGTGGCGAGACCGCGAACCAATAATGGATCTTATGGAATTGCTGACAGGAAACAGGGTTTTAGCCTCATTTATAACCATAGGCGGCGTCAGACGGGACATAAACGAGCAGGCAATTTCAAGAATCAGAGCTGAGCTTTCAAATCTCAGGGGTAAGCTTTCATCTTATAGGGAGCTTTTTGAGCATGATCCTACCATTAAGTCTAGAACCAGAAATGTTGGCGTGTTAAGTAGGAGTGATGCATTAAAACTCTGCGTTGTGGGACCCGTAGCTAGGGCTTCAGGAATTCGAATGGATGTTCGAAAGGATGAACCTTATGCAGCTTACAACGAGATTCCATTCAATATCGTAACATATGACGAGGGGGACTGCTGGGCTAGGTTTATGGTGCGCTTAGAGGAAATTAACGAAAGTATAAACATAATCGAGTATGCGCTGGATCATCTCCCAAGTGGCTCTTACAGAATAAGGGCGCCTAGGGTTGTCCCCGAGGGTGAGGCGTTGGATCGTGTTGAAGCTCCAAGGGGTGAACTGTTTTATTACGTTAAAAGCAACGGCACAGTTTATCCTGAACGTGTTAAGGTGCGTACACCAACCTTCGCAAACATACTATCATTTGTAAAGATAGCGGAGGGTGTAAACATCGCTGATGTGCCAGCCATCTTTGCAAGCCTTGACCCATGCTTCTCGTGCACAGATAGATAGGAGGCCCATATGCGGTGTACATGTTAAGTTTCCTGTTTAATGTGCTGGTTTTCCCCCGGATTCGCATTCGTCTTATTCCTCACCCTGATCTGTGATTGGTTTGAGAGGAAAGTGGAAGCTAGAATGCAGTATAGAATGGACCCCACGTATACCGGGCCGGCTGGTTTGCTTCAACCTCTAGCGGATTTTATCAAACTGTTAACAAAAGAGGACATAGTCCCATTGGATTCCAGGCATTTCATTTTTATGCTTGCGCCAATTTTCGCATTCACAATCTTTGTTTTTGCCTTCCTATTTTTGCCGATCACGGGAACTTATGGTACTATCACCTCAGGTTTTGAGGGCGACCTAATCCTTGTATTAACGCTTGTAACCGTGGCTAACTTTTTCCTGTTCCTTTCAGGTTGGGCGTCCATAAATCCTTACTGTATAATAAGTGCAGCCAGAATATTAACCCAATTTCTGGGTTATGATCTGCCGCTTTTTCTCTTGGCGTTAGCTCCCGCCATTTTAGCTAGCCACATAAGCTTCCATGCAATAGTTTCCAGTCAAAGTTTTCCATTTTTGATTTCTGTTCCATGGGCTTTCGTTCTCTTCATCTTTGCACTGCAGGCGGAACTGGAGAAGGATCCCTTTGATGTTCCAAATGCGGAAAGCGAATTAGTTGGAGGCTATGAAACCGAATATAGTGGCAGGCGCCTAGCCTTTCTTAAACTCGCCAAAGATGTGCAGATTGTTCTAGGGGCAGCCATAACCGTTGAGCTATTTTTAGGCGGCCCCAATGGACCAGTTTTCTTTGGAATGCCTGCTTTGTGGCACACCATATGGTTTATTATAAAGCTTCTTTTTGTCATTTTCATATCTGAGTATTTAACATGCGTATTCGCCAGGCTGCGGATAGATCAAGTGCTTGCCGACACCTGGAGGGTGCTTCTGCCCTTGGCTTTATTGTCGCTTTTAGGGGCTGTTGCCGTTAAGCTATGGGTTTATCCTCTGATTGGAGTGGTGGTTTGATGGTTAAGAGAGCGTTATCTCCCATCCTAAAAGAAGTTTTAACTCATTTAGTGAAGAAGCCAGCTACACAAAGATACCCTGAGGTTAAGCCTGACGTTCCTGAAGGCTTCCGTGGAATGCAAATATTTGATATTAACCTCTGCATCAGCTGCGGCTTATGCTCTAGAGATTGTCCGTCAAAGGCTATTGAAATGGTTGAGGTGGATGGTAAGAAAAGACCCATGTTCCACTTGGATCGCTGTATCTTCTGTTATCAGTGCATCGAAGGTTGCCCGAGGAATGCCATAAAAGGCTCAAAAATTTTTGAGTTAGCCTCAACTGATAAATCTGCCTTGATAATTAAGCCTCAAGCAAGCGGTAAGAGGGAGGCTTTACATAAATGATCCTTGAATTAATAGCTATGGGCCTAATAATATCAGCATGTATGTCCATTTATCTTGATGAGGCAGTATATTCTACCGCCTCCTTGGCCTGTGTATTCTTTCTTACGGCGATTCTCTATGCCTTAAACAACGCCATTTTCGCATCCCTATTCCAGCTGGCCATAGGCACAGGAACCTTGGTTGTCCTTTTCCTGGCAGGCGAAATGTTAAGCGAAAAGTCTCATGGGAGTGAGTCCCTCAATAAGGTTCTAATACCAGTTTTTGCTGGGTTGTTAATTTCGCTTCCAGTGATCTTCCTATCTGTTCCATCTGCTTTCGAGAGCAAAATCTCTAATGTTCCGTTTGCTTATGCCCTTTGGAATTTAAGGGCCATAGATGTGGTTCTGCAAGCTTTAGTTATGGTGTCGGTAGCCATCGGCATTATGATAATCCTGTATGAAAAAGGAGAAGGTGAGCGCTAATGGATTACCTGATCTTATCAGCTGCTATATTGGCGATAGGCATTTATGGCCTCTTGTCAAAAAGCCATTTGCTCAAAGTTTTGATATCCCTCGAGCTTATTGCAACCGCGGCGACTATGAATTTCGTGATGTTATCCATGGCGAGCAATACTTTAGGCGAAGCCTTCCTGATGCTGGCATTTTCGACGGACACCTGTATAACTGCCATTGTTTTGGCGATAATGTTCATTAACTTCAAGAAATATGGAAGTTGCGATTTGAGGAAAATTGCGAAAATGGAGCAAGCTTCTGAAAACAAGGATTCAGGGTATAAAGAAGGATGAAGACAATAAAACTGTACAACGAGCATCTCCTTAAATTTAACTGAATGCTGGCTTTTGCCCTTTGCTTTTGGTATGATAATAGGTTTAGCCATCTTCCTTTTTGTTCATCTATATCAACTTTTCAACTTGGTCTCCACAACTGTCACCAAAAGTCTTCCTCAACTTATAGTCATATGCCCAGCTTTGGCTCTTGCTGGAGCCTATTTAACAGTGAAATTTCTTGCAGAAAGCAAGAGTTATGGCTGCGGATGCGATGTGGTGATTGAAAGTTACCATAGAAGGAATGGCTACATGAGTGCAAGAGACACCCTATGCAAGACTCAACTTCCGCGGTGACTATAGGATTAGGTGTAAGTGCAGGTTTAGAGGGTCCCAGCTCCTTTTAGGTGGAGGATTAGCCTCTGTTATTTCTAGGAAACTAGGACTTAGCAGAAGAGATGTTAAGACAATGTTTTTATGTGGAGCAGCCGCCGGATTTTCAGCCATATTTAAAGCTCCGTTAACTGAAATTCTTTTCGCCCTCGAAATGCCGTATAAAAAAGATATTGAAACAGGAATCTTCATTCCAGCCTCAATTGCCTCTGTTAGCGCTTATTTAATTTCCGCTTTAACTCTTGGGTCTGAATCTCTTTTTCCGGTTTCCTCCGCAGTAACGCCTTCCATATTCCATCTTTTATACGTCATTATTCTTGGGATATTAGCCGCGTTAGTCGCCCTGCTTTTCATGGAAATTCTTGAGGAAATTGACAGAATGAGCAGATGGGCCGCAGTGAGGTTTCCAATGGTTCTTCTAAGCGTATTTTTCGAGCTGATTTTGGGCATAATTGGATTGTTCTGTCCAGAGGTTTTAGGTTTAGGCTATGATGTTATTTATAAACTCACATCTTCAGAGCTTGGACGGTTGTCGTTATCCGCCCTGGCTATGATCTTGACTCTTAAGATTCTAGCGACGAGTTTTAACCCTTAGCTTCGGCGGGGGTGGGGGGTCTTTTCATTCCATCCCTCTATGTGGGTGGCGTTTTAGGTCTTTTGTATGCACGATGCCTAGGGCTTGCTTCAGTTCTTTTATATGTTATTGTGGGTATGGCGGCTATGTTAGCAGCTACGAGCAAAAGTCTCCTTACAAGCATAGCACTAGTCGCTGAGACGGTTGGGCCTAGCTTCATAATCTTCACGGTGATTCCCGCCGCTATAAGCTATTTCCTAACCGGGAACAGACCCTTCTACAAGAGTCAGCGTTCGCAGAGAGTGGAGCCGACTTCCTTTAATGACAGCTTGTATCGATATTCGAGCCGGGCGAATAAGAAAATTTAAATCTGTGCTCCATTCAAAAAGCCTAGTCAAAATGCTTGGGATGAGGATCGGATACGGAGATTCTAAAAACCTTGAATATTAGCCTCGCAAAGTGAGGCGATAACGATTGCTTCCCTATGCACCATGGCTAGTTTGGCTGCTTCCGATATTTTCCAGCTTACTCACCCCTCTTGTTTCGCGCTTTAGTCCTAAAGCAAGAAACTGTTTTGCTGTGGTTGTAAGTTTAACCGCGTTAATTTTTGCCATTTCAATGCTTCCAGAAGCATATTTTAACACTTTAGAAAGCCCAGATTTGACAGTATCCTGGATTCCCCTTGTACGAATTAATGTAGGCGTATACCTCGATTCCATGAGCATTTTGCTAGCCTGCCTAGTTACGTTCTTCGGTTTTGTAATCACCCTCTATTCTTTGGGTTATATGGCTGGAGAAGAAGGCTTAACTAGATACTGCTTTTTCATTCTGCTTTTTATAGGCTCTATGTCTGGTTTGGTTTTGTCAGATAATTTCTTCCAGTTATTCATATTCTGGGAGATGGTTGGACTCTGCTCCTATTCGCTTATATCCTTCTGGTATAAGCGCCCTGAAAGTGTGCGTGCAGGTGTAAAAGTGTTCCTAATGACCCGTGTGGGCGACGTCTGCCTTCTTGCCGGAATCTGCCTGTTATATGTGAATTCGGGTTCCTTTTCATTCCGTTACATATCAAGCAATATTGGGCAAATTTCACCTACAGTTTTAGCCGCGTCTGCCTTTCTTATGCTTGGAGGGGCCATTGCAAAATCTGCGCAATTGCCGCTGCATACATGGCTATACAGTGCTATGGAGGCTCCAACATCCGTTAGCGCCCTCCTGCATTCAGCCACCATGGTGAAGGCCGGTGTTTACTTGATTGCTAGGCTAATAGTGCTTTTTGGACCATTAACAGCCTCTATCCCAATGTGGTTGCCATCAATACTTTGGATTGGCACAATAACAGCATTTGTAGGTGCTACCTTAGCCCTATCAACAACCGACATAAAGGGTGTGGCTGCCTATTCCACCATCAGCCAAATAGGCTTCATGTTCGCAGCCCTCGGTACAGCCTACTCCACGGCATCTCCAGGATGGTTCGCAGGTGTGCTTCACCTTATAGGCCACGCCTTTTTCCAAGGTCTCGATTTCCTTTTGATAGGCGGCATAGTTCACGCCGTGGGCACGCGGGACATGCGATTGATGGGGGGTCTCCGCAAGGAAATGCCGATAACCTTTGCGTTAAGTCTTGTTGTGATGGCGTCGCGGGCTGGCATACCGCCACTAATCAGTTTTTTCAGCAAAGAATTGGCAATACAAAGCGTTCTTTCCTCCGGGTACCTATTTAACTACATTCTACTTTATGTCTCCACAACCTTAACCTTCGCTTATACCCTAAGGGTTCTAACGCTTGTTTATCTCCGTGAAAAGTCAGATTATCTAAATCAGGTACACGTGCATGAGGCCCCAAAGATCATGTTGCTATCCGCCTGGATTCTTGCAGCCATATGCCTTACCGCTGGCTTATTTGTAAATAAATTTTCCCACATTATGGAAGCACGTTTGGAAATAGGCATGAGCGAAATATTTAGTTTCTCAACTCTAGCACTGTTTTTTGCCCTTTCTGTGGGCGGTATATCTGTTTATTTTGCATATTATAGAAGACCATCACTGCCAAGTCTATTAATGGGAAAAATCCAATATATTGGCGCTTTATTAAAAAATGGCTACTTTTTTGACTTATTCTATGAAAAAGGTATTGCGATGGGAATTTTAGCTTTTTCTAGGAACCTCAAGCATGTGGAAGCTGCATTCCTCAATAACGCGCCCCTGCTCGTGGCAAGGTTGGTGTTAAATTTTGCTTACAAAATTCAAAGATACTTGGAAAATACATTCTTCAATAGCCTACCCTTGCTTGTGGCGGAGGGTATGCTAAATTTAGCTTATAAAACTCAAAAGTATTTGGATATTCTTGCCGACGAACTCCTATACGTTATAGTCAAAAAAATCCTCCCCTCCGTCTCAAAAATCAGGAAAATGTCCTCAAACTCTATAAACCATTATATATCTGCAGCGCTAATAGGTTTTCTAATAATCCTAACCCTGGTAATAATCACTATGCTAATGTAGGTGGGATGCATACAAAACATGCTATTATCAATGCTGATTTTATCGGCGTCAACAATCCCCATTGTCTACTTTTTAGGCAAAAAATCTCCGAAGGCAGCCGCATATCTAGTAGCTTTAACCTGTATGTGCGACATTGCGCTGCTATTTACAACTTTGCCGTCCATTCTAAATGATGCAAACCACATTTACATGGAATCTTACTACTGGATTCCGGTTCTCCGCTCCAGCTTCACGCTTTTCGTCGACGGAGTCAGCCTTTCAATGGCAATAGTCACCTTAGTGCTGATTTTTGCGTCGTCTCTCTTTTCAATCAGCTATATGCACGAAAAGAAGAGCTTAGCTGAATATTATGCTCTTCTAGCCTTGCTTTCCATAGGTCTCGTAGGCGTCTTTATTACCTCAAATCTAATGCTCTTTTACTTTTGCTGGGAACTAATGCTTGTGCCCGCCTACTTTATAATTGGCGGGTGGGGTTATCGAGAACCGTATCGCGCCGCCTTTAAGTTCTTCATATTCACCCACGCAGGGGCAGTTTTTGTCCTTCTAGGTATAGGTGCAATTTTCATGGTATCAGGAGATCTTGACATATTCACCGCCAAACTTGCTCTAATGGCAAATCCCGATCTTGCCAGGTGGATTCTCCTCTCATTTACCGCAGGTTTTGCGGTTAAAATGGCTGTAGTTCCTGTTCACATGTGGCTTCCAGACGCCCACTCCGAAGCTCCGGCACCCATGTCCGCTCTTCTAAGCGGTGTTGTTATAAGCGCAGGTGCATATGCAATACTCCGCATATCACTGGGAACAGTTTTTCCGGCAGTTATAGCCACAAATTTTGGAACACAGTTTCTGCATGCACTGACATTTTTTGGAATGATCTCTGCGTTTTTTGGCGCCCTCATCGCCCTTGTAGAGAGTGACATAAAGCGGATAATTGCTTACTCAAGTATCGCTCATATGGGTTATGTCCTTTTTGGGCTTTCACTATTTCCATATAATGAAGCCATAACTGGAACAACATTTCATCTTGTCAGCCACGCTGTCAGTAAAGGGTTACTCTTCTTAACAGCCGGTGCAGTTATGAAGCAGCTTGAAATTAGGGACATAAGACAGATGGGTGGCCTTGCTGGGCAAATGCCTATTACAGCCACATCATCAATTATTGCCGCCCTAAGCATTGCAGGCATACCTCCATTTGCATGCTTCATAAGTGAATTCTTAATATTTGTTGGAGCTTTCCGGGCGATAGCTAACGATAGCTTTTACACGGTCATGACAGCGCTAATGCTTATAGCCACAGTTCTCTCGCTGGCTTATGCCCTGCGGTTTATAGGTCACGTTTTCTTTGGTCAATCAAAACATGAAAAAATTGTGGATGTCCCACTATCTATGAAGTTGGCTATGGGTATCCTTACGGTCCTTGTTGTAATTCTGGGTGTATGGCCCACTTTCTTTATACATCTTATCACCAGCGTAACATTCGTTTGATGAGGCGAGCTGATTGATAAGCATCTTAGATGCTTCCCTGCCCATCATAGTGTTTGTCGCATCCTCAATTCTAACAGTACCAATAATCAAGACAATACGTAAGAGTGCACAGGGAATTGTAATCGCCGCCTGCTGGTTTATAGCAGTCTTCCTAGCGGCGGCCGTGGCTGTGGCCAATTTGGCGCTAAAATACTACTCACAACAGGCACCATTACCAATAATTAACCTTACAACTGCATCTGAGGCTTACACAGCATTTTCAACTGCATTCCTAATTGACGGCGTGTCAGTATATATGGCAGTAATCTTTACAGCCCTCTGCGCCGTCATTTTCATGTACACCTTTCTCTCTGTAGATTTCAAAGAGAAACTTTCAGAACGCTATTACGCCGTGATGCTTATAAATGTTGGATGCTTGATAGGAACAGCCTTTGCAGGCGATCTCTTAACGCTTTTTATTTTTTGGGAAGCAACAACAGCCAGCTCAAGCTTTCTAATGGTTTACAATAAGACAATCAAGTCTATTCATGCCACTTTAAAATATCTGACCATGACAATAATGGCTTCAGCTTTCATAGTATATGGACTGTCAATTATTTACGCCCTAACAGGCACACTTAACTTCTGGGCGGCAAAGCATGCGCTTATGTCCCTAAAGAATAAGTATCTCCTCGAAGTGGCCTTTGCCTTTATGGCTGCAGGGTATTCAATTGAGGCTGCTGTTGTTCCATTCCACATGTGGCTTCCAGACGCCTATTCAGCGGCTCCAGCAGCCTCCTCAGCATTTCTTTCAGCCCTTGTTGATCAAGGAAGTTATTATGTACTGCTAAGGGTTCTCGTCTACATTTTGTCTCCGCCCACGGTTTTGCCATGGACGCTTATCTTTGCGGTTTTATCAGCGTTAACAATGGTTGTAGGCAATTTGCTTGCGTTAACGGAAAAGGATGTCAAACGTTTGGTGGCATATCTCTGTATCGCCGATGTGGGCTATAATCTCGTGGCAATAACAACTGTAACACCTTTAGGGATAATGGGCAACCTTTTCTTCTTCTTTGTTGGAGGAATAACAACAGCCCTTTCATTCATGGCTGTTGGAATATTTAACAGAATGGGCTTGGAAACGTTAGAAGATTTTTCAGGTATAGGCCGAAAAATGCCCCTCACAAGTTTGGCTATGCTGTTGGCGCTCTTTTCCTTTATTGGGGTTCCATCGCTTGCAGGTTTCATAGCTAAGTACTTGGTTTTCACATCTGCCATAGAGGCAAACCTAAGCTGGCTGGCAGTCATAGGTGTTCTAACAAGCGTTATTCAAGCTTCATATTTGCTTAGACTTATCAATTATATGTATGGGCGAAAAACTGCTGTGGAGGCGAAATTTAAGGAGCCATACAAGCTTCTTGTTCCTATATTCCTCCTGGCCGCGTCAATAATACTTTTAGGGCTTTATCCAACAATTATTCTGAACCTGCTGAATGTTATAGTGCAGCAGCTATCCCTTGTACCATAAAAGTTCGGAGGTTAAAGAGACAGACATTTTAAGATGGGCAATAACGTTATACCTGAATGTGGGGGTTGTGACGCAAGGGATGAATAGTAAAATTATTGCATTTGACGACTTAAAGAGCCTAATAATAGACAAGGGTTTCTGTACGATTTGCGGTGCATGCGAAGCTGCTTGCCCCCTTCATGCAATAAAAATTAATCACAATATCCCCGAGAGGCTTTATGACTGTTCCAAATATTTGGATTTATGCCCGATATGCTTTGACATTTGCCCTCACTCAGATGCGCTGTTATTTGAAAGCTTGGGCTTTGTCGCAGATGCAACCCACAGAAGAGAAAGTCTTGGTTATTATAGGAAAATTCTTCTAGCGCAAGCTGCAGATCCCTCAATAAGAAATTCTACGAAAAGCGGAGGAGTTCTAAACGCCCTTCTAAACTTTGCCCTGGATCAGAAAATTATTGATGGGGCTGTCTTTTCAAGGACCTCTCCTAGCTTAGCCGTAAAGGTTAAACCTTCAGTGGGCCTTGTTCCTGACGATACCCTGTCGGCGGTTGACTCAAAGGTTGTGCCCTCCGCTGTTGCCAAGGCTTTCGGCAAGGCTGTTTTTGAGCATGGTCGCACCCATATAGCCTTTGTTGGAATACCTTGCCATGTCCTCGCCCTCAGAAAACTTGAGGCTTGGCAGCACAAAATCATTGATAGCCTAGAAGTTATAATTGGACTTTTTTGCTTATGGAGTTTTTCACTTGAATTACTTTTAGAATATCTCCTACAGGAGCATGGAGTTGCTGCAATTGAGATTAAAAACGTTGACCTAGTGGGCGACGAGTACATTGTGGCAACGAAGGATAAAACTCTACGATTAACTCTGGCTGACGTTAAGGCTCACATAATGAACCGTTGCAAGACATGCACAGACTTTACAGCAGAGTTTTCAGACATAAGTATAGGCAGAGCTAGTCCCTTAAAGAATTGGTCAATAGTTATTGTAAGGACTAAACGCGGCGAGGTTCTAATTAATAAGGCATGTGAAAAGGGAATCATCGTAACTAAGGCGATAGAATCCGAACCTGATGTTTTCTTTCATTTGACGCAATTGTCCATGCAAAAGAGAAAAAGCGCATTAGAAGAGATAGGAAAAATTGTGGAAAAGGGCATGCCGATCCCTGGAGCTGCTAAAGCACTAACAAGGCTGGAGATTAGGGAAGTCAAACTACTGGAAGAAGTTAAGGTCGAAGAGATTATGACAAGAAATGTTATCAGTTTAACATCAGATGTAACTGTGGCGGAATTTCTAGAAAATATAGCGAAGTATCATCATGTAGGCTTTCCAGTAAAAGATGCTGCTGGCAGACTTATAGGCATAGCTACACTGCAGGACGCTATGAAGGTTCCCAAAGAGAATCGTAATAGCACGACGGTTGGTGAAATATGTTCAAAAAAGCTGGTTACGATATACCCAGACAATTCGGTCGCTGAGGCCTTTGATAAAATGGTTTCGCATGATATTGGAAGGCTTCTTGTTGTGAATAGAAGAGATAAGCATATGCTCCTGGGAATAATCACCAGAAGCGATATAATGCACGCATTAAGGAAATAGGCGGCAACATGTATTCCCGTTTAATGGCACGCTAAATTTATTAATAAGCTGTACTGCTTGAAAGTTAGCAAATCATTTACGGAGAGATCTTCATGGAATGGTTCTTCATAACTCCAATAGCGGGTTTGGCTTCAATTGCATTGGCTGGCTATCTATACCGTTACGTGACAAGTCAAGACCCTGGCACGGAGAAGATGCAGGAGATAGCCAACGCAATAAAGGAGGGCGCTGTGGCCTACTTAAAGCGGCAAAATATGACTTTAGCCATCTTCGTCGCCGTTATGACGGTGATTCTGGGGATAATATACGGTTTTCTCAAAAGTCCACAGCATGGAGTTAGTATTGCTATTGCCTATGTTCTTGGTTCTGTATGCACAACCGTCGCCGCCTATCTGGGAATGATCACCGCGGTTAAGGCCAATGTTAGAACTGCAAATGCTGCAAGACAAGGGCTGAAGAAGGCTTTTCCAGTGGCCTTCTATGGCGGAGCGGTTATGGGTCTATCCATAGTAGGCCTAGCCCTTCTGGGGATAAGCTTGCTTTTCTACCTATACAATGTTGTACTTGGCTGGAGCGACGTGGATGCCGCAAACGTTGTTTTGGGCTTCAGCTTTGGAGCCAGTGCCTTAGCGCTCTTTGCAAAGGCAGGGGGCGGTATATACACAAAAACCGCTGACATAAGCGCGGACCTCGTCGGAAAGGTTGAGTTGGGTATTCCTGAGGATGACCCTAGAAATCCTGCCGTGATAGCTGACAATGTTGGCGATAACGTCGGCGACGTCGCTGGCATGGGCGCAGATCTTACAGATTCATACATCGCAAGTATAATAGCCTCCGTAATAATCGGCGCGGAGATAGGGAATACCACGCTAACAACTTTACCCCTTACAATAGCAGCAATGGGCATTTTCGCGTCAATTTTAGGAACTCTATTTGTGAGACAGAGCATAAAAAATAATCCGGGGGCAGCCTTAAACAGGGGGACATTCTCCACCTGTATAATCTTCGCCATACTGCTGTTGATAACCACCTATTACTCGGACTTGCCTGGGGACATGTGGCTTGGAGTATTCCTTCCAACAGTTTCAGGGCTTATTGCCGGAGTTATAATTGGCGTAACCACTGACTACTTCACATCCATAGATAGGGGTCCAGCTCAAAAGGTTGCTAAGGCCTCAACAACAGGTGCAGCAATAAACATTCTGACAGGCTTCTCTTATGGAATAGTAAGCATAGTCCCGCCGATAATTGGCATTTGCGCTGCAACGCTTGCCGCATGGTATCTTGCAGACGCTTTCGGCGTATACCCATTCTATGGCGTGGCCATATCCGCAGTGGGCATGCTCTCAATTGTGGGTATGGTAATATCCTCTGACGCCTATGGACCTATATCCGATAACGCGAAGGGCGTGGCCGAGCAGTCCGGTCTAGGTGAAGATGTAATCGAAGTTGCGGATAGACTTGACGCTGCCGGAAACACTTCAAAGGCTATAACAAAAGGTTTCGCAATAGGCGCAGCGGCATTAACTGTTCTTGCGCTCTTCGCAGCTTACGCCGAACTCGTTGACATAGAGATCTTAGACTTAATGAAAACTGAGGTTGTGGTTGGGCTATTTATTGGTGGAATGATGCCTCCATTGCTTTCAGCTCTGTTAATTTTGGCCGTTGGAAGGAACGCTGAAAGAATGGTGGAGGAAGTAAGGCGCCAGTTCCGGGAAATTCCAGGCCTAATAGAAGGAAAGGCAAAGCCGGACTATGCGAAGTGTGTGGACATCGCAACAAAGGGGGCCCTCAAGGAGCTTATTTTGCCATGCTCTCTGGCAATAGTAGTTCCAATATTAACCATGATGCTTCTAGGTAAAGAGGCCCTTGCAAGCTTTCTAGCCGGAAGCATCGTCACGGGCATAATCTTCGCCCTCTTCATGGCCAACTCCGGCGGTCTATGGGACAACGCCAAAAAATTCATTGAATCCGGAGCCCATGGCGGTAAGGGCTCAGAGGCTCACAAGGCTGCGGTTACAGGCGATACTGTTGGAGATCCATTCAAGGATACAGCCGGTCCGTCGCTTAATACCATGATAACCGTGATGTCCTTGGTTGCTGAAGTTTTTGCTCCAGTTATACTCCTTCTAATCGCATAACCCTTCGCTTCTTTTTATTGTTCTGCGATATTATATCGTGAAATTTTATAAACAAGTTGTAACCATGTGCTTATCTAAACGTAAATAAAGGGATGTTAAATGCCGAAGACATGGCATGCAATGGAAACCGAAGAGGTTTTAAAAGAGCTAGGCGTCGGCCCTGAGGGCTTATCCTCCCAAGAGGCTGCTGAAAGGCTTAGAAGATATGGGTACAACGAGATTACAAAGGTTAAGCGTAGAACAGCCCTTCACATGTTTCTAGACGAATTCAAGGACATCTTTATTCTACTGCTAATCGCTGCAACTATTTTCTCAGCAATTATTGGCTATTGGGAGATGCTCCGTGGCGAAGCTGAGGGTTTCATGGAGGCTTATGCAGACACAATAACCATAGGCGCCATTGTCCTCCTATGTGCCATCACAGGTTTCATTCAAGAATACAGAGCTGAAAAGGCTGTGGAGGCGCTAAAGAAACTTGCGGCGCCTAAAGCCCGCGTCATACGGGACGGCAAAGAAACAATAATACCGGCTAGGGAGGTTGTGCCGGGAGATATAATAATTTTGGAAGAGGGGGACCATGTACCCGCAGATGCGCGTCTGATCGAAGTTGTTGAATTGAAAACCAATGAAGCTGTTTTAACAGGAGAATCCATTCCAGTTAATAAGGAATTAACGGTGCTGAGGGAGGATACTCCGATTACTGAAATGAAGAACATGGTTTTCTCCGCCACCCACGTTGTCTATGGACGGGGCAAGGCAGTTGTAACTGCGACGGGCATGCACACTGAATTTGGTAAAATAGCTGAAATGGTTCAAACAGCTGAAGAGGAGGAGACACCTCTCCAGAGAAAGTTAAACAAGTTTGCAAGCAAAATAGCCAAAGTGGTTATCGCTGTCTGTGTTTTAATTTTTGTGCTTGAAGCCTTTGAGGTTGTAATGCAAGGTCACTTTGAACCTGAAGGGTTTATACAGGCCTTCATGTCATCAATAGCCCTTGCCATTTCAGCAGTTCCCGAAGGACTTCCAGCAATAGTTACAATCGCATTAGCCTTAGGCGCAAGGGAATTTGCAAAGCGTAACGCAATTGTGCGAAGGTTATCCTCAGCGGAAAGCCTTGGAGCGGTTACGGTGATATGTTCAGACAAAACTGGAACGATAACAAAGGGAGAGATGACGGTGCGCCAACTCTACGTGGACAGAAAACTTTTCGAGGTTACCGGAGTGGGATACGAGCCTAAAGGCGAAATTCGTCAAAGCGAGAACGCAGTTAAACCTGAGGGCGACGTTAAACTTCTCCTTCGGATAGGTGCTCTATGCAACAATGCTACTCTAAGATTTAATGATCAAAAGAACAGCTGGGAAATCTTCGGGGATCCAACTGAAGGCGCGCTTATCGTCGCCGCGTATAAGGCTGGACTTGAAAAGGAAAAGCTGGAGAAGGACTTCCCACGAATAGGCGAGATTCCATTCACTTCAGAAAGAAAACGGATGACAACAATTCATAAAACCCCTGAGGGCGCGGTTTATGCCTACATGAAAGGAGCGCCTGAAGTTATCTTGGAAAAAAGTAGCCGAATAATCGAAAATGGCAGGGAAAGGAAACTCACCGACGAAAAGAGAAGGGAAATACTGGAAATCAACGAAAAAATGGCGGGTAACGCCCTAAGAGTGCTCGCCATGGCCTATAAAAAATTGCCGGCAGACATGCAAAAGTTTGATGTAGATGCTGTTGAAAAGGACATGGTTTTTGTCGGATTGGAGGGCATGATAGACCCGCCCCGGGAAGAGGCGATAGAGGCTAACAAGCTATGCCAAAAAGCTGGAATAAAAGCCATAATGATAACAGGAGATCACAAGTTAACCGCGATAGCCGTTGCCAAGGAGGTGGGCATCTATAGGGAAGGCGACATGGTTCTGACAGGCGCCGAGCTGGATCAAATAAGCAATGAGAAATTTGAAGAAATTGTCGAAAAAGTGACGGTGTACGCAAGGGTTTCTCCTGAACATAAACTACGAATAGTTAATGCTCTGAAAAAGAGGGGACACATAGTCGCCATGACAGGAGACGGTGTGAACGACGCCCCAGCTATAAAGGCTGCTGATGTTGGTGTTGCCATGGGAATAAGCGGAACAGACGTCACAAGGGAGGCGGCGGACCTCGTTTTAACAGACGATAATTTCGCCACAATAGTTAAGGCTGTTGAGCAGGGTCGTGTAATCTACGATAACATAAGAAAGTATGCGCGTTTCCTGCTGGCCTGCAACTTCGACGAGTTGCTTGTCATAGGCACCTTCGCAATTCTAGGCGGGATATTCGGCGCAGAAATGTTCCCGCTTCCATTATTGCCAGCAATGATTCTATGGATAAACCTTGTAACCGATGGTGCTCCAGCTGTTGCTCTAGCAACAGATCCGCCCGATGTTGACGTTATGGATAGACCCCCGCGGAAGCCTGAAGAGGGGATACTGCATGGCATGGGCGCATTCATAATAGCATCATTCATACTTCAGGCTGCCGGGACATTCCTAGTATTTTGCCTAGAATACTATGTTTGGCCATCCCATCCATGGATGCTTCCAGGCGGAGGCATTGATGAAGCGGCAAGATTGCTGACGTACAGAGAGGCTACAACTACGGCCTTTGTTCAGGCAGCTATGTTTGAACTCTTCGTTGTCTGGAACTGCCGTTCTGAAAAGAGGAGCGTCTGGAGAATGGGTAGAAAAGCCTTTGAAAACAAGTTCTTCGTGATAGCCGACTTAGCTTCGATAGCTTTAACCCTTGGGATAACATACATACCTGTAACACAACAGCTGTTCCACCTAACAGCCTTAAGCATAACCGACTTGGCATATGTGATAGGCGTAGCCAGCTGGGGTCTATTTATCTTCCCAGAACTTCTAATGGGCAGAAACGTCTGGAAATGGCGCTAAAATTCCCTGATCTTCAATAGCGAGCCTATCCCCATCATTTTTGTCAAGTTTAACGGACTTTTAACATAAAACTATATATTCAACCGAAGAAGATTCCCTACTCTTCAAACGGTGACAATCATGTCCCAAAGTGTGGAGTCATATAAGGAGTTCTTCGAAAAAGACATAGTTCCACAAAGCTGGAAAGATAGGGTTTGGGACAAAGCCGATTTTAAAAAGTTCCATGAAAGCACGGTGATAAACAAGGAAGCCATAGAGAAGTGGTGGGAGAAATGGGCCAACGAGCTTTTCTGGTTCAAGAAATGGGATAAGGTGCTAGATGATAGTAACCCGCCATTCTATAAATGGTTTGTAGGCGCCGAAACAAATTTGGCCTATCTTGCAACGGACTGGCAAATAAGTAAAGGCAGGAAAAACAAAGTTGCCCTCATATGGGAAGGAGAACCATGGGACGAGACACTTAAACAGCCAAGGGAAGTTAAAAAGTTCACATACTATGACTTGTATCGGGAATGCAACATCATCGCCTACGCATTGAAGGAGAAAATAAAAGTCCGAAAAGGCGAAATCATAACCTTTTACCTGCCCATGATCCCTGAACTCCCATTCTACATGCTGACAGTTCAAAGACTAGGCGTGGGACATAGTATAGTATTCAGCGGCTTCAGCGCAGAAGCCTTAGCCACAAGGATTTTGGACAGTGGTTCAAGGATCATAGTGACAGCCGACGGCTTCTACAGAAGGGGGAAGATAGTAAATCTGAAGGCTTTGGTTGACGACGCAATAAAAATATGCGAAGAGCAAGGCCTAAAAATGGAAAAGGTGATTGTTGTCAAAAGAGCCGGAATCGATGTGCTATGGGACAATAGTAGGGACATATGGCGCCATGAGCTTATCGCCGATGTCCCCTGGAACATTCATGTTCCAGCTGAAAAATGCGGATATGATATCATCTCCCATATACTTTACACATCTGGAACTACGGGAACTCCGAAGGCTGTTCAGCGATCCCCTGGCGGTTATGCTGTGGGACTCTATGCGACCATGAAACTTATCTTCGATGTTCAAGAAGACGACATTTTCTGGTGCACTGCGGATATTGGATGGATAACCGGCCACTCCTATGTTGTTTATGGTACTCTACTCGCTGGCTTGACGACTATAATGTATGAGGGCTCCCCGGACTACCCTGAACCAGACAGATGGTGGAGCATAATTGAGAGATATGGCGTAACAATTTTCTACACAGCCCCCACCGCCATCAGGATGCTGATGAAGTATCCTGAGGAGCTCGTCAAAAGGCATGATTTAACTACCTTACGAATAATTCACACTGTTGGTGAGCCAATAAACCCCGAGGCATTCAACTGGTACTTCAAAAATCTCGGCAGGGAAGATGTAGTGGCTTCAAGCACATGGTGGATGACCGAAACCGGCCACATCATCACTGGACATTTTCCAGGCTTTGGGAAAATCTTCCCATTAAAGCCTGGAACAAACGGTTATCCTCTACCCGGAATTATGGTGGACGTTGTTGATGACGATGGTAATCCGTGCCCACCGGGGGTCAGAGGCTACTTCGTGATCAAAACACCATTTCCTGGCATACTTGAGACACTTTATAAGAGCTCCCAAAGATACATTGATGCTTACTGGTCAAGGTTTAAGGGTAAAAATTACTTCTACACCGGCGACTTCGCTGCTAAGGATCAAGACGGATATATCTGGGTGCTGGAAGAGCCGACGACGTCCTAAAAGTTGCTGGACACAGAATCGGCACAGCTGAGATAGAATCAGCCATGGTTAGGCATCCAGCAGTTGCAGAAGCAGCCTGCGTTGGAAAAAGCGATCCAGTAAAAGGCCAGGTTCCCGTAATCTTTACAGTGCTAAAGAAGGGCTTCTCCCCAAGCGCGGAACTAGAGGCTGAAGTTAAGAAGTATTTAAGAGCAACAATAGGACCCATAGTGGCCTCAGACGCAACGATAATTTTCGTAGAATCAGTTCCAAAAACCAGAAGCGGCAAAATTATGAGGCGACTTTTAAGGGCTGTGGTTGAAGGAGCAAACTTGGGAGACATTACAACGCTTGAGGACGGCGTAGCCGTCGAGGAAGCTAAAAAGGCCTACGAAACAGTTAAAGTTGCAATCGAAACGAAGAAACTCCTAACCCTCTTTTCCTAATTTATAGTTAACTCTTTAGGGGTATATTCTTGTTATTGTTCTTGGGAAGGGTATAGCCTCTCTTATATGTTTGAGTTTGCAGATCCACATCACTGTCCTTTCGATTCCTAGACCGAAACCCGAATGGGGCACCGCTCCATACCTTCTCAGATCTAAGTACCACTCGTAGGCTTCCTTAGGTAAACCAAACTCTTCTATTCGCCGTTCCAGAAGCTTCAGGTCATGGATTCTTTGGCTTCCGCCTATTATCTCACCATAGCCCTCAGGAGCCATAAGGTCAGCGCATAAAACAACCTCCGGATTGTTTGGGTCAGGCTGCATGTAAAAGGCTTTGGCCTTCGCGGGATATCTATGGACAAAAACAGGTTTTTCAAATTGTAGTGAAATAAACCTTTCATGGGGAGCTCCTAGATCCTCGCCCCACTCTATCTGGAATCCAGCCTTCTGCAGCATCTCTATAGCTTCAGTGTAAGAGATCCTTTCGAAGGGGGGTTCAACCTTCTCTAAAGGCTTTGTGTCTCTCTTTAGAACTTCAAGTTCCCTGCGTCTTCTCTCGAGAACCCTTTTTACAATAAAGGTTACCATTTCCTCTTGAATCTTCAAGTTCTCCTCAAACTCGCAGAAGGCCATTTCAGGCTCAACCATCCAGAATTCGGTGAGATGCCTTGGAGTTTTAGACTTCTCAGCCCTAAATGTGGGGCCGAAGCAGTAAACCTTGCCAAATGTGGCTATTGTAGCCTCTACATAAAGTTGTCCACTCTGCGTTAAGTATGCTTTTTCCCCGAAATATGGCACTTCAAAGAGGGTTGTTGTTCCCTCGACGGCTGCAGGGGTGAATATGGGAGCGTCTGTCAAAACAAAGCCTCTATCATCCAAGAAGTCCCTGCAAGCCTTCACCACCTCAGCCCTTACTCTAAGGATTGCCATCTGTCGGGGGCTTCTTATCCAAAGCTGTCTATACTTCATCAGGAAATCTACGCCATGACCCTTTTTTGCAAGAGGGTAGTTTCCCTCTGCTAAGTGAACTATCTGAAGGTTCTTAATCCTTATCTCGTGGCCTCCTGGGGCCCTCTTGTCTTCCATAACTATGCCCTTAACAATAATGGATGATTCCTGCGCCAACTTATCCGCAGCTTCAAAGACTTCTGGTGGCACTTCATTTTTATGAATAGTGGCTTGAATAAGCCCTGTTCCATCCCTTACGATCAAGAATTGGACTCCACCGCTTGAGCGCTTGTTAACAAGCCAGCCTTTTATTTCAACCTCTTTTCCAGTCAGTTTTCCATCCAAGATTTCACTTATGCTCACGCTATGCAACCTCCCTCATACAATTTTAGGTACAGGTCCACGAAAGTTGAAGGACCCACTTGCATTTTAGTTAAGATTAAGGAGCTCACCTTACTTTAATACCCACATAACATAAACCTCAGAAATTTTAAATTTTTTGTTTGCGTCCATGAGGATTATCTTAGAATCTTTCACAATTCTTAAATCTCCGGTTTAAAACTGAGTTTGCTTGATAAACTTGCTTAGCGATAAAGGGAAAATTAGAGCTTTAAAAATTTCTTTAGCTGCCATAATCAGCGTCGTTATTGTAGAATTTTTACTAGGATTTGTTGTGGGAAGTTTGGCAATTTTAGGTGATGGTCTTCACGCGGCGTTTGACGCTTTAACGACGTTCATTCTAATAATTACTACAGCAGCTTCGCTTAAGCCTCCTGATGAAGAACATATGTATGGGCATGAAAAGTTTGAACCCATCGGCGGGCTTATTGGTGGAATAGCCCTTGTGATAACCAGTATGATAATATTTTATGAGGCATTTCTTAGGCTTTTTCAAAATGTCCCGATAAATTTGGAGTTAAGTTATGCGGGCTTTATTGC
>Ga0071330_1087287_pt1 | contig 43082 bp, 42 predicted proteins | sample GBScel77sediment_FD_63802 | JGI IMG/M metagenome (GOLD analysis project Ga0071330, IMG submission 63802) | Hot spring sediment microbial communities from Great Boiling Spring, Nevada - Cellulolytic enrichment Sediment 77C v2 (version 2) | ecosystem: Environmental > Aquatic > Thermal springs >...
TTAACTCCAAACTGAACTTTATCAGGAACTTTAGTAAGAGCAGGAATTATTTCTGCATTAGCTAAAATTCCTGATAATTCTTGTATCCGACCTTCTATATAGGCTTGTCTTTCCTTAGCTGCTTCATATTCAGCATTTTCTGAAATGTCTCCATGAGCCCTTGCTTCTTCTATAGCTTTCACTACCTTTCTTCTTTCAACCCTAATAAGATATTCAAGCTCTTTTTTAATTTTTTCTATACCTTCTGGAGTAAAAGGTATTTTGTTCATAGGGAACCCCTTTTTGTGTTTTTAAATTAGTGTCTAAATGCCCTTTGTCCAGTAAACATCATAGCTATAGGAGGATTGTATTCATTGCAGGCTTGAATTACTTCCCAATCTCTCACAGAACCTCCTGGTTGTAAAATAGCTGTAATACCTTGTTTTGCTGCCACATCTACGGAATCTCTAAAGGGTAAAAATCCATCTGAAATCATAACTGCACCAATAAGACCTGCTTTTTTTTCTCTGGTTTCTTCATCAATTTCTTCTTTTTGAATTTTTGGTCTTAAACCTTTTTCTATTTCTAACTCCAATTGTTTATAAGATATTTTATGTTTTTCGTAGCAGAGAAGATCAGCATATTTGGTATAGGCTTTAAAAATAGCTATTTCAGTGCAACCAACTCTATCTTGTTCTCCTGTTCCTATACTTACTGTACATTCATTTTTAACAAATAATACTGAATTGGAAGTAACTCCCATCTCAACAGCCCATCCAAAAATCATATCTTTTATCTCTCTCTCATCAGGTTCTCTAAGACATTTATATTCTACTCCATCTTTTATAGCTACTGCAGGAAGTAAATCTTCTTTTCTCCTAATTCTATTTAATTGAGAAACTTGAACAATTATACCCCCATCAATAAGACTTTTAAATTCAACCACTCTATATTTGGCATACTCTTCCAGCTTGTCCAATTTTTTAATTTTGATAATTCTTAAGGACTTTCTTTTTTTTAAAATCTCTATACTTCCTTCTTCATATTCAGGTGCAGCTAAAACTTCAAAATATTGTTCTGCTATAGCGGATGCACAAGCCTTATTAACAGGTCTATTTAGTGCTATAGCTCCACCAAAAGCAGCTATTCTATCTGCATTGTAGGCTTTTAAAAAAGCTTCTTCTATTGTAGTGCCGTAAGCAACCCCGGAAGGATTGTTATGCTTAACAATTACACAAGCAGGTTTTTCAGTTAAATATCTTAAAATATTAAGTGCATTATCTATATCGGTAAGATTAATTTTACTTGGATGCTTTCCAAATTGAATAAAATCACTTTCTTTTAAACTGGAAATTAAACCAAGCCCAGGTTTAATAAACTCACACTCTCCTAAAACTAAATTACCTGCAACTAATTCGTAGATTGCAGCTTCCTGATCTGGATTTTCTCCATATCTTAACCCCTTTTTTTCAAATACGCCAGGTTCTATTTCAACTTCCCATCTTTTCTTCTTATAAATAAGGGTCTGATCTCCAAAGGTAATTCTTAATTCTGAAGGAAAGGAATCTTCTACAATTTTTCTATACATTTTTTTAAGATCTTCAACCATAAACAAACCCCCCTCTACTTTCTCAAAATTTAATAAGATCAACTCTTTTTAAGAGACAAAATATACTTTATCATATCTTCAGCAATTCTCCAACTTGCTCCAAGAGGACCAATCAGCCTTTTTATAACGGAAAGCTCTTTTTTAACCTCAATTCTTGCTTCTTCATTTTCTACAAGCTCTCTTATTTTCTGGGTAATAGCTTTAATCTTATCTTTTTCTTTTATTATTTCTGGGTATATTTCCTTTTGCAGAATTAAATTAGCAAGACTAATATAGGGAACTTTTACCAATTTTTTAGCAATAAAATACATCCAAGAGGGCAAAGAATAAGTAACTATAGCAGGGGTTTCAAGAAGAGCAGCTTCTAAGGTTATGGTTCCTGAGGCAAGAAGAGCTACTGTAGAATATTTTAAAACTTCATACTGAGTATTTTCTATGACTTTAAGTTGGGATCTTGCTTTATCCCATAAAAAAGAATCTTTAAGACCAGGAGCTTTAACCATTATCCCTTGAATATGGGGATTTAATTTTTTTAAATTTTCAAAAATTTTTAAAAACATGGGTATGTGACGAGTTATTTCTCTTTCTCTACTACCTGGAAAAAAACTTACTAAGGGTTTAGATTTATCAAATTGATATATTTCATAAAAAAAATTTTCTGAGAGATTGGTTTTTATTAGGTCTAAAATAGGATGTCCCAAATAGATAGTAGATATCCCATAAGAAGAAAAAAATTCCTTTTCAAAGGGAAGAACCACATACAATCTATCTACATATTTTCTTAAAATATGAACTCTCTTTTTGTTCCAAGCCCATGCTTGAGGAGCTATATAATATATTACAGGATATCCTAACTTTTTAGCTAATTTAGCAACCTTTAAATTGAAACCCGGGAAATTTACCAATATTATTACATCTACCCTTCTTTTTCTTAAAAATTCTTCAATCTTTTTGTAAACAAACCAATATTTTTTAAGCTCAGAAAAACTTGGTAATCCCACCAAAGCAAGTGATTCAGCAGGGAATAATATTTCTATTCCAAGACTTCTCATCTTAGGTCCACCTATTCCAACAAATTGAAAAGCTGAGTTTAGATCTTTTATTCTTTTAATTAGCAAATATCCATAGATATCTCCAGAAATTTCACCTGTTATTATTAAAACTCGGGAAGAAGTCTGATAGTTCATAGATATCTTTTTAAATTATTCTCTACTTGCTTTTTTATTTGAAATGCAAGTTCAAGTGATTTTAAAGCAGATTCTCCTGTCACTTTAACTTTGTCTCCGTTAATAATACATTTAATAAAGGATTCAAGCTCCTCTTTTAAAGGATCACTTTCTGGGAAAGATTTTTTATTTAATTTATATTCCTTGTTTTGGAGATCTACTCTAACTTCTAAATAGCTTTTTTCTATTGTATCAATTACATAATAGGCTCCTTTTGAAAAAACTCTAAATTTTCTTTGTCTATTAAGAGAAATTCTACTTGCTGTAAAATTACAGGTAGTTCCATCTTCAAAAACTACTCTTGCATTCACAATATCTGGTAATTGAGTAAAAAGCGGGGCTCCTACAGCATGAATAAACTCAATTTTTTTATAGTTTTTCAAAAGTAAGGTAAGGTCAAGATCATGTATCATGAGATCTAAAATTACATCTATATCAAGGTTTCTTTCTGTAAAAGAAGATAATCTGTGAGCCTCTATAAAAAGAGGATCCTTTACATTTTGCAAAAGTTTTTTTACTGGTTCTTGAAATCTTTCAATATAACCAACTTGAAAGGGAAGATTTTTTTTGAGTGAAAGCTCAACAAGCTCTTCTGCTAAACCTAATTCATGAGCAAGAGGTTTTTCTAAAAATACAGGTTTTCCTGCAGATAAAAAATCTTTAGCAATTTCATAATGGGTAATGGTTGGAGTTGCTATGCTTACTGCATCAACTAAGGGAATTACCTCTTTATAGTTAGTAAAAGTTTTTATAGAGTGTCTTTTTTCTCCCAATAAATTAAGAGTTTCTTTAAGTCTTTCTGGATTTATATCAACTATAGCTAAGAGCTCTGCTTCTGGAATTTCAGTAAATTTTTTAGCATGAAACCTTCCTAAATGCCCTACTCCTATAACTGCTACTTTTACTTTATTCATTTTTATTCTTCTTTAAATTTGTATCCAACTATAGAAATATTATTTTTATCAGCTAATTTGATAGCGGATTCTTTTTGTAAGAAAAAGGTTTTCCCTGCTTCAAGAGCTAAAACTTTAGCTTGTGCTTTGATAAGTGTTTCTATAGTTTTAAGTCCAACTACTGGTAGGTCCATTCTTAAGTCCTGAATAGGTTTAGCTACTTTTATAACCACTGTATTTTTTCTAAGTTTACCAGCCCTTAGAATTGTTGCATCCGTTCCTTCCATAGCTTCTATAGCAACTGTCATCTTATTCTTTACTACTACACACTGTCCTATATCTAAGGATCCAATTACTTTAGCAATTTTAAACCCATATTCTATATCTTCCCATTCTTCTTTTGTAGGAGCTCTTTTAGTAAATATTTCTTCAGTAGTTAAAAATTCCTGCAAAAATTCTGAGGGACCCTTTATTATAAATCCTTCATTTTCTAATTCTTCTATAACTCCCTTCAAAATTGAATTATCTTCTTTAATTTTAAGCTTTCTCCATAAAGCTAAAGCTTTAAAATCTGGAATACCAACCTTTAAAGCATGACTTTTGTCTATTTTTCCTAAAAAAACAAGCTTTTTTACTTTATTTTCTTTAAAAATTTTAATAAGTTTCCCAAATTGACCAATAGAAATTTTAAAAACTTTAGGAGTAAACTTTTTTAGTTTCTCTTTCTGATCATTGGAAAAACAAATAGCAACAATTTCATAATTCTTATCCTTTAAGCTCCGGGCTAAAATAATGGGAAATTCACCTTCTCCTGCAATTAATCCTATTTTATTATCCTCTAAATCCATAACAAATAACTAAAATGCCTCTTCTCCTTCAAAAGGTTTCCTTCTCATTATACCCTGTTTTGAGGGTTTTTCCAAAAATAAAATAAGTCTTTCTATAACTGGATCCTCACCAAATATATCTCTCAATTCTGTAATTATTTCTTTAATGGTTGAAGGAGCATCTAAGAAATATCCAATTGCTTGGGAGATTTTTCGGATCTCTTCTTTAGTGAAACCTGCTCTTCTTAATCCTACAAGATTTATTCCTTGTATCTTAGCAGGAATACCAAAAACCTTTACATAGGGAGGAACATCTTTATCTACCCCACTCATAGCACCAATAAAGGCATAAGCTCCTATTTTGCAAAATTGATGAACTGCTGAAAAACCTCCCATAACGACTTTTTCCTCTACCCTTACATGCCCTCCTAAGGTGGCATTATTTGCCATAATTACATGATCTCCTACTTTACAATCATGAGCCACATGAACGTAACTCATAAGTAAACAGTTATTTCCTATATAAGTAATTCCGTCATCAAAAGTAGTTCCTCTATGAATAGTTACAAATTCTCTGATTATATTATAATCGCCTATTTCTACACTTGTTTCTTCACCTTTGTAACCAATGTGTTGAGGAGGTGTCCCAATTACAGTAAAAGGACCTATTTGATTGTATTTCCCTATTTTAGTATTGCTTTCAATATAGGAATGAGCCTTTATAATTGTTCCCTTCCCTATATAAACCTTTGGACCTATATAAACATTGGGACCTATTTCTACATCCTCTTCTATTTCAGCTGAAGGATCTATATAAGCTGTAGGTGAAATCTTATTCATTTGTTTTCTCCTTATTTAAAATTCCTGCTGTAATTTCTGCAGATGCTACTATTTTTTCATTAACTTTAGCAGTAATTGCAGTCTTAATTATATTTCCTTTTCTCCTAAACCCTTGGACTTCAATAATAAGTGTATCTCCAGGATAAACAGGTTGCCTAAATCTTGCTTTATCAATTCCTGCAAGAACGAAAAGCCTTCCCTTATATTCTGGAAATAGAGCCATAAGTCCTACTCCTGCAGCTTGAGCCATAGTTTCTAAAATTAAAACCCCTGGCATAATGGGATTTTCTGGAAAGTGCCCCATAAAATAAGGCTCATTAATAGTAACATTTTTAATTGCTTTTACATACTCCTTTTCTATATCTACCTCCACCACCTTATCAATCATTAAAAAGGGATATCTATGAGGTAAAAGTTCAAAAATTTCTTTTAATTTTATCTCACTTTTTTTCATTTTTATTCCCTCCAGATATTTATCTTCAAAGTTCATCCTATAATATCATAAATTTTTTATCCAAAAAGAGAAGTTTTCCATTGAAAAAAATAGATTTTATTGATAATTTTTGAACAATGGACAATCTTAAAGATAAAAAACTAAAAGAGCTTCTTAATTTTTTACAGAAAGATTTCCCCTTAGTCCCAGAACCATTTAAAATTTTAGCTGAAAAATTTGATCTTGAAGAAAAGGAAATTATAGATTTTTTAAAAAATTTAAAAAAAAGAAAAATAATAAGACATTTTGGAGCAACTGTAAATTCCTATAAACTTGGATATATTACCTCTCTATGTGCAACAAGTCTACCTGAAAATAAAATAAAAATAGCTTATGAAATAGCAAAACTTCCTGAAATAACACACGCTTATCTTAGAGAACATGAACTTAATTTCTGGTTTACAGTTATTACAAAATCAGAAAAGGATTTAAAAGATTTTTGTAAAAATCTGGAAGAAAGATTTAAGATAAAAATAAAACTCTTTCCAGCTATAAAGAAATTTAAAGTAAAAGCAGTTTTTGAAGTTTAATTTTACTGCATAGCTGCACCAGCCATAACTCCGAGAACAGTAATAGGTACCTGTTCTTCTACCCCCTTAGCAGCTCTATTAACACTCTTTAAAGTTTTTTTAGCCTCTGTATAAAGAGAATCATCTTTTAATAATTTCCCAAGAGTTCCTTGCCCACTTTCTATCTGAGCTGTTATCTTTCTTAAATCTTCAGAAATAGCTTTTAAATCTTTATAAAGTTTCTCATCTGTCATCAATTTACCAAGAGTTCCTTCTCCTTTTTCAAGTCTCTTAGAGACACTCTCTAAATTAGCTACAGTTTGTCTTAAGCTTTTATACAATTCTTCATCTTTAACCAATTTCCCAAGGGTCCCTTGTCCACTTTCTATCTGAGCTGATACTTTTTTCAAATTTTCTGCTGTTTCAGTTAAATCTTTATAAAGCTTATCATCACTTATAAGTTTACTTAAAGTGCCCTGCCCTTTTTCTATTCTTTCTGCAATAGTTTTAAAACTTTGAGAAGCATCTTTGATGTTTGCTACCAAAATTTTTAAATTTTCTTTGCCTTCTTCAGTACCAATTAATTCTTTTAAACCTTCTACAGTAGGACCAATACTTGCTAAGATTTCATCAACAGAAATTGCACCTTCTGTATAAGCTATCATAGAACCAGGTTGTAGATAGGTAGTAGAAAATCCAGGTTTAATATCTACAAATTTATCCCCTAAAACACCATAAGTCCTTACAGCTGCTTTTGCATCTTCCTGAATCTTATAGCCTTTATAAATTAAAAGCTCAACTTTGGCTTTCCCCTCAGGAGTTAGCTCAATCTTTCCTACCCTCCCAATAGGTATTCCTGCCATTTCTATTTTAGCTCCCTTTGTAAGACCAGAAATATTATCAAATACAGCATAAATTTTATAAACATCCTTTGGAGTAAAAGCCTCCTCTGCAAGCTTAAAAGTAAGATACAAAAGGGCTACAATTCCTATAAATACAAATATACCGACTTTTATTTCTGTTCCTCCTTTTATAGCCATTTTAAAACCCTCCTATTATTTAATTTTATAATGAAGCACTTTCTACAAATTTTTTAACAAATTCATTTGTAGATGCTTTTACTTCTTCAGGGGTCCCTACTTCTATAATAATCCCTCCGTGTAAAAAGGCAATATAATCTGCAAATTTAAAAGCAAGATTAAGGTCATGACTAACTATTACACAGGTAAGATTGTATTTTTCTTTAAGTTTTTTGATTAGATCTAAGATTGAAACTTGTAGAATTGGATCAAGCCCTGTAGTTGGTTCATCAAAAAGTACTACTTGAGGTTTAAGGGCAAGGGTTCTTGCAAGAGCTGCTCTCTTTTTCATTCCTCCAGAAAGCTCAGAGGGATATTTATCTTTAGCAGACAGTAAATCCACTGCAGATAGAAGTTCCTCTGTTATTTTTTCCATCTCAGATTTTGGCATTTTAAAGTGCTCTTTTAAAGGAAACATTACATTTTCTTTTACAGTCATGGAATCAAAAAGTGCTCCTTCTTGAAATAAGAAACCTATTTTTCTTCTTATTTTCTGTAATTCCTTTTCGGAAAGTTTAGTAATATCTTTATTTTCAAACCATATTTCACCACTATCAGGTTTTAAAAGCCCAACTATATGTTTTAAAAGTACACTTTTACCTGTCCCACTTTGTCCCATTATAAAAGTGACTTTTCCTTCAGGAATAAGTAAATTAACTCCCTTTAAAACTTCAAGTCCGTTAAAACTCTTTTTGAGTTCTTTTATAGTAATCATATTTAATTAAAAGAATAGAGTAGTTAATATATAATCAGATACTAAAATACCTACTGTGGAAATAACCACAGCTTCAGTAGTTGCTCTACCTACACCTTCTGCCCCTCCAGAAGCGTAATATCCTTTATATCCACAAACTGTTACTAAAAAGGCACCAAAGAAAATGGATTTAATTATTCCACTCATAATATCCTTTAGTTCTACCATATCTACCATTCTTGCTGTTAAAAGCCCAGGATCTATATTGAGTAAAAAGGTTCCTATTACATAACCTCCTGCAATACCTACAAAATCTGAAATAGCTGTTAAAAGAGGTAAAACTATTATAGCAGCCCATAGTCTTGGACTCATAAGATACTGAATTGGATTAATAGCCATAATTTTAAGTGCATCAATTTGCTCAGTTATTCTCATACTTCCTAATTCAGCAGAAATAGCTGATCCTGCCCTTGCAATAACAACTACTGCAGTAAGAACCGGTGCTAATTCTCTGGTTAAGGTTAAAGCAACTACACCTCCAAGTATAGTTTGGGATCCTACCTTAGCTAAAGCAATATTTACCTGATAAGCAGTAACCATTCCAGAAAAGAGAGAGGTTAAAATTACTACTAACCAGGATTTTACTCCAATAAATTCTATATGTTTTATAAGAAGTTTCACTCTATAGGGAGGAAAGAAGGAATAAATAAAGCTTTTTAGAAAGAAAAGAAAAATTCCACCACAATCGCTAAGAATCTTAAGGAAAGCTCTACCTAAGAGAGAAAGGGGATTCATTCTAAAATTGCTCCTTTAGCTCCTGATTGTACCAAGTTATAATATTTTTTCAATACTCCTTTTAATTTTTTTTGCAGAGGTTTCCATTTTTTTCTTCTTCTTTCTAATTCCTTTTCTGAAATCTTTAAATCAAGTCTTCTTTGAGGAATATCTATTTCTATAATATCTCCTTCTTCAACAAGTGCAATCGGACCTCCTTCTGCTGCTTCTGGAGAAACATGCCCAATACAGGCTCCCTGTGTTCCTCCACTAAATCTTCCATCAGTTATTAAAGCAACAGAATCACCCAACCCCATTCCTATAATTGCTGATGTAGGAGAAAGCATTTCTCTCATCCCTGGTCCGCCCTTAGGTCCTTCATATCTAATAACCACCACATCCCCAGGTTTTATCTTTCCCTCTAAGATAGCTTGATAAGCCTCCTCTTCTGAATTGAAAACTTTTGCTCTTCCAGAATATTTTAACATCTTTGGAACAATGGCACTTGTTTTTACTACTGCACCCTCAGGTGCTAAGCTTCCATAAAGTATAGCTATTCCTCCTTCTTTGTGATAAGGATTTTCAACTGGTCTTATTACTTCATAATTAAAAACTTTTACTCCTTTAAGATTTTCCCTTAAAGTTTTTCCTGTAACAGTTTTTACATCAAGATGTATTATTCCGAGTTTGGAGAGTTCTTTCATTACTGCTGGTATTCCACCTGCAAAATGAAGGTCCACAACCCCATGCTCTCCTGCAGGAATAAGTTTTGCAAGAACAGGTGTTTTTTTTGAAATTTCATCAAAGGTTTTTAAACTGATGTCTATTCCTGCTTCCTTAGCAATAGCTAAAAGATGAAGAACCGTATTTGTAGAACAACCTAAAGCCATATCAACAGCTATTGCATTTTCAAAAGATTCTTTAGTAATTAATTTTTTAGGAGTAAGATTTTTTTTGACAAGCTCCATTATCTTTTTACCAGTCTCTTTAGCAAGTCTTATCCTATCAGCAAATACAGCTGGAATTGTACCATTCCCAGGAAGAGCAAGCCCTATAGCTTCAGAGAGACAATTCATAGAATTTGCTGTAAACATCCCTGCACAGGAACCACATGTGGGGCAAGCACAGGCTTCAAGTTCCATTAGTTCTTCTTCAGTCATTTCTTTAGCTTTAACCTTTCCAATTCCTTCAAAAACTGAAATAAGATTAGCCCTTTTACCTTTATAACTTCCTAAAAGCATTGGTCCACCAGCTATAATAATAGAAGGTATATTAATTCTAAACATAACCATAAGCATGCCGGGGGTGACTTTATCACAGCTTGTTACTAAAACCAGACCATCAAAAGCATGAGCCATACTCATTATCTCTATAGAATCAGAAATTATTTCACGACTGGGTAAAGAATATTTCATACCTTCGTGATTCATAGCAATTCCATCACACACCCCTATAACACCAAACTCTACAGGAACTCCCCCTTCTTCTCTAACCCCCGCTTTTACTGCAGACACAATTTGCCTTAAATGAATGTGACCAGGAACTATTTCATTAAAGGAATTAGCAATACCAATAAGTGGTTTTTTTAATTCCTCATCAGTAAAACCGAGAGCTTTAAATAAAGACCTATGCGGAGCCCTCTCCAATCCTTTTTTTACTCTATCACTTCTCATAAAAACTCCTTAATCTTAAAATTAATTAATTTTAAATAAATGTGACCTTGCTGTCAAGAAAAAATGTATTAAATTTTTAAAAATCAAATATTAAACCAAGGAGGGATTTTAATGCTTAAAGATGAGGTTGAAAAAGCTTTATCAAAGGTTAGACCTTATTTACAAGCAGATGGAGGGGATGTAGAATTAGTAGAGGTTACTGATGAAGGTGTAGTAAAGGTAAAATTGAAAGGTGCTTGTGGATCCTGTCCCATGGCTCTTATGACTCTCAAAATGGGAATTGAAAGATATCTAAAAAAAGAAATTCCTGAAGTAACTGAAGTAATAGCTATTTAATAAACTTTAAAAATTGTAAAAAATCCAATTTGAGGTGACGAAAAATGGCAAGAATTACAGTGGAAGATTGCCTTAAAAAAATACCAAGTAGATTTAGACTAATTCATTTAGCTATAGAAAGGGTAAAACAGTTAAGAGAGGGGGCTCAACCTCTTATAGAATGTGATAATAAAGAAATTGTTACTGCTTTAAGAGAAATTGCTGCAGGATTAGTTACTCCAGAAAATATAAAAGAATTAAACAAAAAAGAAAAGGTCACCTCTCCTTATGAAATTTCTGAAATTTTAAAACAAAAAAGTTTAAACAAATAAAATGGTTTATAAGGATTATTATAATATCCTTGGGGTTCCAAGAGATGCAACTCAAGAGGAAATAAAGCGTGCCTATAGAAGACTTGCTCTAAAGTATCATCCTGATAGAAATCCAGGAAATAAAGAAGCTGAAGAAAAATTTAAGGAAATTTCAGAAGCTTACGAGGTTTTATCAGATCCAGAAAAAAGAGCAATATATGATGCCTATGGCTATTCTGGATTGAGATCCTCTGGTTATAGAGGATTTGAAGATATTTCTGATATTTTTAAAGCCTTTTCCGATATCTTTGAGGAATTTTTTGATTTTTCTTTTGAAGAAAAAGTCCACACCAGACCCAGAGACGGAGCTGATCTTTCTTATGAGATAGTTTTAGATTTTGAGGATCTTTTCCAAGATAAAAAAGTAAAATTGGAGATTGAAAAATTTGAAGTATGCGATTTATGTAAGGGCTTAGGTTATGATCCAGAAAAGGGAGTTAAAACCTGTGATGTATGCAAAGGTACAGGAAGAGTTACCTATACAGAGGGCTTTTTTAGAATAAGTTATACCTGTCCAGATTGTAAAGGAAAGGGAAAGGCTTATATAGCAAATTGTGAAAAGTGCAAAGGATCAGGTAAAGTTTGGAAGAAAAAAGAGCTTGAGGTTATTATCCCTGCAGGTATTGAGGATGGAAGTATTTTAAGAATACCAAGAGAAGGTGAACCAGGATTCTTTGGTGGAAAACCTGGAGATCTATTTTTAAGAGTAAAAATAAAACCCCATCGCTATTTTTATAGAGAAAGAAACGATGTAATAGGACAATTAAAAATTAACTTTGTTTCAGCCATTTTAGGAGACAAAATAAAAATTCCCTACTTTGGAGAAGAGTTAGAAATACAAATACCTCCAGGGATACAATCAGGAGAAGAAATAATTATTGAAGGAAAAGGGCTTCCTGATGTAAAAACAGGTAAAAAAGGTAATTTAATTTTGAAGATCCAAATAGAGACACCTAAAAAACTAAGTAAAGAAGGAGAAAAGTTATTAAAAAAATTTGCTGAGATAGAGGGAATTAAAAATTTTGATAATGAATTACTTTCAAACCCAAAGGTTTCTAAAAATAAGAAAAATAAGTTTTGGGAAAAGTTTATATTCGGAAATAAATAAGAGGTCCCCAAAATGTCTCAATTTTCTCATCTTACAGAAAAAGGCGAACTTCATATGGTAGATGTGAGTGAAAAATTAGATACAGAAAGAGTTGCTATAGCAAAAGCAGAAGTAATTTTCCCAGAAGATATTTATCCACAAATTATTTCTCAAGATATTCCAAAGGGTGATTTTTTAGCCTGCGCGAAAGTAGCAGGAATACTTGCAGCTAAAAAAACTTCTGAACTAATACCTCTTTGTCATCCCTTACCTATTTCTAAGATAGATATAGAATTTAATTTTATTCCAGAAAAATTTGCTATAGAAGTTACAAGTAAGGTTAAAACTGTAGCTAAAACAGGGGTTGAGATGGAAGCATTAATAGCCACTTCTATAGCAGCTCTAACTATTTATGATATGTGTAAATCCTTACATAAAGGTATAAAAATTACAGATATTCGTTTAATTTATAAGAGTGGTGGTAAAGGCGGAGAACTTATTTTAGAAGAAAAAGCTTAGGGGGTTTTTATGGAAAAAGAAAAACTTGATTTTTTTAAACAGTTACTCTTAAAAAGGAAAGAAGAAATTTTAAAGGAAGCTATGGAAACTAAAAAGGAATTGACAGAAATAGGAGAACCTCTTCCTGATGCCTTAGATCAAGCAACAAGAGAAAGTAATCTTGCTTTTGAATTAAGGCTGAGAGATAGAGAGCAAAAACTTTTAAAAAAAATAGAAAAGGCTTTAAGAAAAATAGAAGACGGAACTTATGGAATATGTGAAGCCTGTGGAGAAATCATAGATGAAAAAAGACTTATAGCTCGTCCTGAGGCTACTCTTTGTATTGATTGTAAGAGGGCACAGGAGCGAATGGAAAGAATCAAGGGCGAATGAAATTTGTTGAAGTTATTAAGGTCTCCCAAAATAATCTTAAAGGTTTTGATTTAAGATTACCTTTTTATAAACTTGTCGTAGTTACAGGAATTTCTGGAGCTGGCAAATCAAGTTTAGTCTTTGATACCCTTTATGCTGAAGGACAGAGAAGATATTTAGAAACCTTTTCTTCATATGTAAGACAATATTTTGAAAAACTCCCCAAACCAAAAGTAGAAGACATAAACAACATTCCTCCAGCCCTTGCTTTTCCTCAGGGAAATTATATTAAAACCTCCCGTTCAACAGTTGCAACACTTACTGAAATAAGCCATTTTACTAAAATGCTTTACTACAAAGCAAGTATCCCAAAATGCCTAAGATGCAATCAATATATCTACATAAAAGACCCACACTTGATTGCTAAAGAAATCATCCAAAATTTTAAAAACATACCTATTTACTTAATTTCTCCGCAAAAAATAAAAACAGATTTTAATTATCTTAAAGAGGGACTTCTTTCTGCAGGATTTAGTAGAATTCTTTGGGATGGGAAAATATGTGAGCTTGAAGAAATAGAAAAACCCCCATCCGCTGACGAAATAGACGTAGTTATCTATAGACTTAAACCTTCTGAAAGGGATCTTTCAGAAATTGCTCAAGCTATTGAGCTTGCTTTTAAAATTTCTGATCATGTAAAAGTGAAAACATTATATGGAGAGGAAGTTACTTATACTCGCGAATTGGTATGTCCTACCTGTGGATTCAAAGTTCCTCAAAAAACTCCAAATCTTTTTTCTTTTAATACCTCACAAGGAGCTTGCCCTGAATGTAAAGGATTTGGAAATCTTTTAGTAGTAGATTTTAAAGCCTTGGTGAAACATCCTGAAAAATCAATAAAAGAGGGAGCAATTCCTCTTCTTGATTATCCTTTTATGTTAGAAGTAAAATTTGATCTTATAGATTTTTTAAAAAAACAAGGAGTAGATCTAAATTTACCTTTTGAAAAATTTTCTTCAGAAATAAAAAGAAAAATCTTTTTTGGAGAAGGGGATTGGTACGGACTTAAAGAGGTTATAGATTGGCTTGAAAGTAAAAAATATAAACCTCATATAAGAATTCTTCTTTCAAAACTGAGAAGAGAAATAACCTGTCCAGTGTGTAAAGGGACTCGTTTTAATCCACAAGCACTTATTTTTTATATTCAAGACTTAAATATAGGAGATTTTTATAACTTAGAAATATTCCAAGCAAAAAAATTCATAAAAGAATTTATTTCTAAAAATAAACTACCAGCTGAAGAGAGACTTGCAAAGGAGATTTTAAAAAGACTTTCTTATTTAGAAGAGGTTGGACTTTCTTATCTCAATTTAAACAGAGCAAGTAAAACTCTTTCTGGAGGAGAAGCAAGTAGATGCCTCTTAACAAGAGCTCTTTCTTCTAATTTAGTAGAAACTCTTTATCTTATCGATGAGCCAACAACAGGTCTTCATCCTACTGACACCCAGAAGATACTTAAATTTATGGAAAATTTGGTATCTCAAAATAACACTGTAGTTGTAGTAGAACATGATCCAGAAATTATTACCCAAGCTGATTTTTTAATAGATCTTGGGCCTGAGGGAGGAGAAAAAGGGGGTTATCTTCTTTATGCAGGAGCTCCAAAGGAAATATTTGAAAAGGATACCCCCACAGCCATAGCACTTAAATACTTAAGCTCTCCACGAAAAGCCTCCTTTTATATTCCCGATTCTTACCCTAAAAAATTAAAAATAATAAAGGCTAAAAAGCATAACCTTAAAGAAATAACTTTTTCTTTTCCTGTTGGCGCTATTACTTCTATAGTAGGAGTTTCTGGCTCTGGAAAATCAACTCTTCTTGAAGAAATAATTTATAAAGGCATTACCGCTTACAAACAAAATTTAAGTTTTGATTTTTGTGAATCTATAGAAGGTTATGAACATTTTTCTCAAGTTCTTTTTATTACTCAAGAACCTTTAGCACGTTCCCCAAGAAGTATAGTTGCTACTTACATAGGAATTTTCCCTTATATTAGAAAACTTCTTGCAAGCACTCCGCTTGCTAAAAAATACGGGTATACTGAAACCTTTTTCTCTTTTAATTCTGAAATTTCACAATGTCCCGAATGTAAGGGTCTTGGTTTTGAAGTTATAGAAATGCAGTTTCTTTCAGACCTTGTCATTCCTTGTGAGGTATGTAAAGGGAAAAGATATAAAGATGAAGTCCTTGAAATAAAATGGAAAAATAAAAATATTGCAGAAATACTTGAACTTACAGTAGATTCTGCTGCCGAATTTTTTGAAAATCATCCCCTTATAAAAGGAACTTTAAATATCTTACAAAAACTTGGTCTTGGTTATCTAAAATTGGGACAACCTCTTTCAACTCTTTCTGGAGGAGAAGCACAAAGATTAAAGATTGCAGAAATTTTGTCTCAAATAAAAAGTGAAAAAGCACTTATTCTCCTTGATGAACCAACAGTAGGACTTCATTTAAAAGATATAGAAAACCTTGTCTCCTCTTTAAAATATCTTAAAGAAAAAGGACATACCATTGTGGTAGTTGAGCATCATCCTGAAATAATACTTTCCTCAGACTGGATAATTGAACTTGGACCTGAAGGAGGAGAAAAGGGAGGTTACCTTCTTTTTGAAGGCTCTTTAAAAGATTTTTTAAGTTTAAAAAATCAAAAAAGTAAAACCGCTTATTATTTAAAAGAATATTTAACAGGCTTAAAACTTAAAGAAAAAGCTGAAAAAGAAAAAAAATATCATTATGAAGATACTTACATAAAACTCAGAGGTGTAAGGCATCACAATCTTAAAAATGTAGATGTAGATTTACCCAGAGAGAAATTTATTGTGATTACGGGAGTTTCTGGTTCTGGAAAATCAACACTTGCTTTTGATGTTATTTTCACTGAGGGACAAAGAAGATTTTTAGAAACTTTACCTGCCTATTTAAGGCAATTTTTAAAACTTTATGAAGAAATAGATTACGACCTCATTTCTGGTATACCTCCTACAGTTGCTTTAGAACAAAAATCAGGAGAATTATCTCCCCGTTCCACAGTTGGTACCCTTACAGAAATATTGCCTTATTTAAGACTTCTTTATTCAAAGATAAGTAAAACCTATTGTCCAAAATGTAACTCTGAGCTTATACCTCGTTCAGAAGAGGAACTTCTTGAATTCGCTAAAAAACTTTTTAAGGAGGAGAACCTTGAAAATGCTGAAGTTTCTTTCCTTGCACCTATAGTGAGACATCGCAAAGGAATTTATAGAAATCTTTTTGAAAAACTTTTAAACTCTGGATATCACGAGGTAAGAATTGATTCAATTTTCTATAAACTTCCACCTATACCTTCTTTATCAAGATATAAAGAGCATACAATTGAAGCTGTAATAGGTAAGACTAATTTTAAAAAATCTAAAAATTTTGAAGAGCTATTTTTAAAAACTTTAAAGGAAGGGAAAGGAGAAGCTTTGCTCCTGTTAAATTCTAAGGAATTTCTTTTTAGTAAAAAGCGAGCCTGTGTGAAGTGTGGAATTAGCCTTCCTGAACCTGATCCCTTACTTTTTGCTTTTAATTCAAAAATTGGAGCTTGCCCTTACTGCCAAGGTCTTGGAAAAATAGAAGATAAGGTCTGTCCACTGTGTAAAGGAAGTAGATATAGGGAGGAGGTTTTTTACTATAAAATAAATGGTCTTTCTCTCCCTGAATTTTGCGAACTTAGTATTGAAAAGGCAATTGAATTTTTAAAAGGGCTTAAACTTGAAGGTAAGGAAAAAATTTTAGCTGAAGGACTTATTTCTGAAATTATATCCAGACTTGAATATTTAATTGAGCTTGGTGTAGGATATTTAACCCTCGGAAGATCGGCAGATACCTTATCTTCTGGAGAGGCTAAAAGAGTAAGAATATCAGCTGAAATAGGAAGCAATCTTACAGGAGTTGCTTATATACTTGATGAACCAACAATTGGACTTCATCCTAAGGATAATGCTAAGCTGATAAGAGTTTTAAAATCTTTAAGAGATAAGGGAAACACTATAATTGTGGTTGAGCATGATGAAGAAACCATTCTCTCTGCTGACTATATTTTGGATCTTGGTCCAGGGGGAGGGAAAAAGGGAGGAGAAGTCGTTTTTGTAGGAACTCCTTCTGAACTTCTTAAAAATGAAATTTCAGAAACTGCAAAAGCTCTTAAAGATATGAATAGAAAGAACTTAAAGAGTCTTAAAAGAAAACCCTCTAAATTTATTTTTTTAGAGGAAGCTTATTTAAGAAATCTTAAAAATATAAATGTATCTATTCCCCTAAATTCGCTCACGGTAGTAGTAGGAGTTTCTGGCTCTGGAAAATCAACTCTAATATGTGATCTACTTTATGAAAATCTAAAAAAATTTTTAGGTATGAAAAATAAAACAAAATTAGATTTATGGGGAGTTAAAAATATAGGAGGATTTGAAAATATAAAGAGTGTTTATTTAGTTGATCATTCTCCAATTGGAAATACGCCAAGATCTACCCCAGCAACTTATATAAATGTTTTTACTAATATCAGAGAAGTTTTTGCAAATACTCCTTTAGCAAGACAAAGAGGCTATAAGGAAGGCAGATTTTCTTTTAATACTGAAGAAGGACAATGTCCTTACTGCAAAGGACAGGGATACCTTAAAGTGGAAATTAAATTTTTACCAGAAGTGTATCAGGTGTGTGAGTATTGCGGAGGGAAAAGATATAATCCTGAAACTCTTGAAATTTATTTTAAAGGAAAAAACATTTCTGAAGTTTTAAATATGGATTTTTCTGAAGCAAGAGAATTTTTTAAACACTTCTCTTACATTTATCAAAAGTTAGATACTCTCTGTAATATTGGTCTTGATTATTTATCTCTTGGTCAACCAAGCCCTTCTCTTTCTGGTGGAGAGGCTCAAAGAATAAAACTTGCTAAAGAATTTGTCAAATCTTCAAAAGGGGGATCTCTTTTTATTTTAGATGAACCTACTACAGGGCTTCATATAAATGATGTGGAAAAGTTAGTAAATGTATTGCAAGGACTTATTAATAAAGGACATACTGTTATTGTAATAGAACACAATTTAGAGCTTATTAAATGGGCAGACTGGATAATTGAGCTTGGACCTGAAGGTGGAGAAAAGGGAGGTTATCTTCTTTTTGAGGGTCCTATTGAAGAATTTTTAAAAGCTAATACTATTACTTCAGAGATCTTAAAAGATTACTTGAACATTAAGTAACTTATTTTTGTATTTTTAAATTTTTGTGGTATAGTTTTCAAAAAAATTAAAAAAGGAGATTAACCTTATGAAGGTTAAGAACTGGATGATTACAGAAGTAATCACAGCGGGTCCAGAAGATACTGTAGAAACCGCAATACAACTAATGAGACGATTTTCTATTAGACATGTCCCTATAATAGAAAATGGAAAATTAGTAGGACTTGTAACTGAAAGCAATTTAAGAGCTTATCTTTCCTCTGAAAAATTGCAACTTCCTTTGAAGGAGGTTATGATTTTAAATCCTATTACTGTGGACCCTGAAACTTCAATTGATGAAGCAGCAAGGATTATATATAAATACAAAATTGGAGGACTTCCAGTAATTACAGAGGGTAAATTAGTAGGTATTATTACTATTACTGATATTTTAGAGGCTTTTATTGAATTGATGGGACTTCTTAAGTCCTCTTCCCGTTTAGATGTAATTCCTAAAAAAGATAATTTAGATGAGGTTCTTGAAATAATAAGAAAAAGTGGAGGAAAAATAATCTCTATTGGAATGGATGTTAATTTAAACGGAGAAAAAGTATATTTCATAAGGCTTGAAAAAATAGCTCTTGATAAAATAGCTTCAGATTTAGAAACTTTGGGACACAAGGTTGTATCTTTAGTTGAATAGGAGATTTAAGATGAATAATGAATTTAAAATAAAAAGAACCGTAGAGGAGATAAATAAAAAAATTGAAAAGGGAGAAGTGGTAGTATTGACTGCAGAGGAATTTTCCAAACTTTTAAAAGAAGTGGGACCTGTTCAAGCAGCTAAAGAAGTTGATGTAGTTACTACTGGAACATTTTCTCCTATGTGTTCTTCAGGTGCTTTCATTAATTTTGGGCACACTATTCCCACTATTAAGGCTTATAGAGTGTGGTTAAATGATGTCCCTGCTTATGGAGGACTTGCTGCAGTTGATTTTTATATAGGTGCAACTGAAACAAGAGAAGATGACCCACTTAATAAAGTTTTTCCTGGACAATTCCTTTATGGTGGTGGGCATGTAATTCATGATTTAGTAGCTGGGAAAAAAATATATTTAAGAGCTCTTGGATATGGAACTCACTGTTATCCAAGAAGGACCTATGAAGCAGAAATAACCATTCATGATTTAAAAAATGCAATATTATGTAACCCAAGAAATGCTTATCAAAATTATAATTGCGCAATAAATCTCTCAGATAAGATTTTATATACCTATATGGGAGTTTTAAAACCTAATCTTGGAAATGCTAATTATGCTACCGCAGGAGCTCTCTCACCATTGCTTAAAGATCCTTACTTAAAAACCATAGGTATAGGAACAAGAATATTTCTTGGAGGAACTAAAGGATATGTAATTTGGTGCGGAACTCAACACAATATGGAAGTAAAAAGAACCCCTAAGGGAGCACCTATTCAACCAGCAGCAACCCTTATGGTTATAGGTAATTTAAAAGAAATGAGTCCTGAATGGTTGGTTGGAACAAGTCACATAGGTTATGGATGTTCCTTAGCTGTAGGATTAGGAATACCTATTCCTATTTTAAATGAACAAGTTGCTGAATGGGCAGGGCTTTCTGATGAGGATCTTTTTACTCAGGTAGTAGATTACTCCTACGATTATCCTAACGGAATAAAAAGAAATTATGGAATTGTAAGTTATGCAGAATTAAAAAGCGGAAAAATAAATATCTTGGGAAAAGAAGTACCAACCTATCCCATATCAAGTTTCTTTAAAGCAAAAAAAATTGCAGAGATACTTAAAAATTGGATAAAAAATGGAGAAATGTTTATAACTGAACCTGTAGAAAGTTTACCTGGTGCAAAACTTTTTCCTATGAGATAATTTCGGAGGAATAGAAAAATGGAAACTTTTTTAATTGTATTACAAATGATATTAGCTATTCTTATTATTCTTATAGTTTTGGTAAATGTAACCAAAGGTTCTGAATATGGAGCAGTTTTTAGAGGAGCAGAGGCAATCTTTGGTGGTGCAGGACCTACTAATTTTTTAAATAAAGTTACCGTGATTCTTGTTCTACTTTTTTTCTTAAATTCTGTCCTTCTTACTAAAGTTTATACAGAAAAGCACAAACCCCTAATGTTAAAAACTGGTATTCCTCAAGCCCCGGTTTCCAATGAAACTTTACCTCCCATCCCTCCCTCTTTACCTATACCCCCAAAAGAACCTCTAAATTTTCCAGAAAGTAGCAAATAAAATCAATTCAGAATGAAAAACTTGGTAATCTTTGGAGCTACAGGTTCTATAGGAAAAGCAACTATAGAATATATTAAAAGCTTTTCTCACAAATTCAAAATTGTAGGTCTTACAGCAAGATCAAAAATTAAAGAACTTCAAAAACTTTCGGAAACCTTTAAAGTACCTTATATAGTTGTAGAAAAAGAGGAAGATGCAAAAATTTTAAACTCTTCTTTAAGCTATAAAGCTGAATTATTATGGGGAGATGAAGGATTAAAAGACCTTGCTTCTTTAGATTCTGTAGATACAGTAGTTATAGGAATTTCTGGAATAAAGGCTCTTATTCCCACCTACTATGCTTTAAAAACAGGAAAAAGGGTAGCTATAGCAAATAAGGAATGTATTGTATCTCTCGGAAATCTTTTAAAAGAAGTTGCCAAAAAAAACCAAGCTGAACTTATTCCTGTGGATAGTGAACATTCTGCTTTTTTCCAGTTATTGCAAAAAGAGAAAAAAGCACATGTAGAAAAACTTATTCTTACTGCTTCAGGAGGACCTTTTTACAAAACTCCCTTAAAAGAGTTCTTTAAAATAACACCTGAAAAAGCTATATCTCATCCTGTATGGAAAATGGGTAAAAAAATTTCTGTAGATTCTGCAACCTTAATGAATAAAGGCTTTGAAGTGCTTGAGACAATGATATTATTTGATTTCCCCTTAGATAAAATTGAAGTAGTTATTCATCCTCAAGGATTAGTTCATGGGATAGTTAAACTTATAGACGGTTGTTATTTAATGCATGTAAGTCCTGCTGACATGAAAATTGCTATAGCTTATGCTTTAAATTATCCAGAAAGAACTGAAGTACCTGTAAAAATTCTTGATCTTACCAAGGTAAAAAAACTTATTTTTAAAAAACCAAGTTTCAAAAAGTTTCCTTGCTTAAAACTTGCCTATGAAGCAGGAAAACTTGGAGGACTTTATCCTCTGATATTAGAGGCTGCAGATGAAGTAGTAGTTGATGCTTTTCTTTCTTATAAAATCAGTTTTGATAAAATTCCATATTTTCTTGAAAAAACCTTAAATGAATTTAAAATACCCTCTATTAATTTAAAAAATATTTACGAGGCTTTAGAACTTCACAAAAGAGTTTGCGAATTTACTAAAAATCTTATTGAAGGTAACTAATAAATGATTACTTTAATTACCGCTATATTAGTAATAGGTATTCTTATTTTTGTTCATGAATTGGGTCACTTTTTAGCTGCCAAATTAATGGGAGTTAGGGTTGAAATTTTTTCTTTAGGTTTTGGACCTCGTCTTATTGGATTAAGAACTGAAGAAACAGAATACAGGCTTTCTCTTATACCCTTAGGAGGTTATGTTAAACTCTATGGAGAACATCAAGAAAGTCTTCCTCTTTTAGAAAAACCTGAAAAAGCTTTTGCCTTTAAAACACCTTTACAAAAAGCTATTATAGTGGTTGCAGGTCCTTTAGCTAATTTTATTTTAGCTATTTTTATTTTCTGGTTTCTTTTTGCAGCTATAGGAACTTATATAGTGCCTGCTAAAATTGGTGAAGTCTTACCTAACTCCCCTGCTGAAAAAGTAGGACTAAAACCTGGAGACGAAATACTTGAGATAAATGGAAAAAAAGTTAAATCTTTTCAAGAGCTTGTCTTTTTTCTAAGAACTAAAGAAACTCCCCAATTAATAACCTTAAAAATCAAAAGAGACGATCAAATTTTTGAAGTGAAAATTGTGCCAGAACTAAAAGAAGATTATAATATTTTTGGTAAGAAAACCAAAATTCCTGTAATAGGAATTAAATCTGCTGAAGAAATTATTCACCAAAAGCATAACCTAATTTCTGCTTTTAACTTAGCTATTGAAAAAGTAGTAGAACTTATAGGCCTTATTTTTGTGGCTATTTATAAACTTTTCACAGGAGAAATGCCTTTTTCAACCCTTGGAGGACCTATTACTATTGGAAAAATGGCAGGAGAAACTGCAAAAATGGGAATATCCTATTTATTTTCGTTTACAGCTGTTCTTTCTGTAAATTTAGGTGTAATAAATATACTACCTCTTCCTATGCTTGATGGAGGACATCTTGTTCTTTTTGGAATTGAAGCCATAAGAAGAAAGCCTCTTTCTCTAAAAACTCAAGAACTTATCTTTAAAATTGGTCTTGTTTTAATCATTGCCCTTAGCATAGCAGTTTTTTATAATGATATTTTAAAACTTTTAAAAGGATGGAATCTCCCTTAATTCTTGCTATTGAAACTTCTGGGAAAACTGGAGGGATAGCCCTATTTAAGGAAAATCTTTTAGGTGAAGTAACTTTACTCTCAAAGGAATCCTATTCAAATATCATTTTTAAAAGTCTTCCTTTTGTTGAAAAAAATTTAAACTTTTCTTTAGATAGTTTAGATTACTACGCTATAGATATAGGACCAGGAAGTTTTACAGGTTTAAGAATTGGACTTTCCATATTAAAAGGGTTAAACTTGGTTTATCCAAGACCTGTTATTCCTGTTTCAAGTTTAGAAGTTTTAACAGTTAACTTTCTCAATTATCCCGGAAATATAGTAAGTCTTATTGATGCTTATAGTAAAGAAATATTTTTTGCTTCTTATAAATGGGAAAACTTTTATTTAAAAACCCTTATTGCACCTATGTGTATCCCTTTAAAAGATTTACCTCTTTATATAGATACTCCTTCTTTATTTTTAAGTGAGACTTTAGAAAAATGGAGGGATTTTCTTAAAAGCAATTTAGAAACCCTTTTCCTTGAACCTCCCTTTTCTCCCCATTTAAGTGCTGGTTTAGTAGCTAAGTTAGCTTATATAAAGTTAAGGCAAGGAGTAGCAGAATTAAAGTCTGCTGAATCTCTTTTACCCCTTTATTTAAAACCATCTGAAGCAGAGAGAAAAAGAGGATTAAAGATAACATGATTGCCTTTCTTTTAAAAAGATTTTTAACCCTTATAATTACACTTTTAGGAATAACTATAATCAGTTTTTCTATTATCCATCTTGCTCCAGGGGGTCCATTAAGTCCATTAACCGAGTTTAATCCTAAAATTACACCTGAGTATAGAGAAAAATTAGTAAAAATGTATGGACTTGATAAGCCTCTTTATATACAGTATTTAAACTGGTTAAAAGGAATTGTGAAACTCGACTTTGGAAAATCCTTTTCTTTAGATCAAAGACCTGTTTGGGACAAAATAAAAGAAAGACTTCCTATAACTATTTTTATAAATGCTTGCTCTTTGCTTTTAATTCTTTTATTTAGCATTCCCTTAGGTGTTTATTCTGCTGTAAAAGCAGGAAGTACCTTTGACAGAATAACTACCATTATTACTTTTATAGGATATGCTATGCCAAGTTTTTGGTTAGCTATAATATTAATGATGATTTTTGGAGTAAAACTCCAGTTACTTCCTATTTCAGGGCTTCATTCTACTATTGGTTATGATGAAATGAGCCTTTTACAAAAAATCTTAGATTGGGCTAAACATCTTATCTGTCCATTATTTGTAGCTACCTTCGGAGGAATGGCTGGAGTTTTAAGATATGTAAGAAATTCAACCTATGAGGTTTTAAAATCAGATTTTATACTTTTTGCCAGAGCTAAAGGTCTTCCTGAAAGGGTAATAATTTATAAACACGCTTTAAGAAATGCTCTTTTACCCCTTATAACCATTTTAGGACTTTCTCTCCCTGGATTAATTGGGGGAAGTGTTATATTTGAGACTATTTTTGGTATTCCAGGAGTTGGACAATTAATGTGGCAGGCAGTTATGGCAAGGGATTATCCTGTAATTATGGCAAATCTATTTTTAATCTCTTTTCTTACCCTTCTTGGAAATTTTCTTGCAGACATAGGTTATGCCCTTGCTGATCCAAGAATAAGATTAGAAAGCAAATGAAAGAAGCTTTAAAAGAACTAACAAAAAATAAAATAGGTTTTACTTCACTCATAATTATTTCGATTTTAGTGATACTTGCCTTATTTGCTCCATATATCTCTCCTTATGATCCTTTTGAAATAAATGTAGATAAAATTCTTCTTCCTCCATCCTTTGAACATCCCTTGGGAACTGATCTTCTTGGAAGAGATGTTTTAAGCCGAATGATTTATGCTTCAAGAATTTCTTTAGAAGTAAGCCTTGTTGCTGTAGGAATTTCTATTGGAATAGGGATATTTTTAGGTTCTCTTGCTGGTTATTTAGGAGGAATAATGGATCAGATTATATCTCGCTTTATAGATATAATGCTTTGTTTCCCCACTATATTTCTAATTTTAGCAGTAATTGCTTATTTAGAGCCCTCTATTTTAACCATAATGATTGTAATTGGAGCTACAAGTTGGATGAGTGTGGCAAGACTTGTAAGAGCAGAAATAATGTCTTTAAAAGAAAGGGATTTCGTTTTAATAGCTAAGGTTTATGGAGCAGGAACTTTTAGAATCATATTTAAACATCTTCTCCCCAATGCTTTACCACCTATTATGGTTTCAGCATCCTTGGGTTTGGGACAGGCTATTCTTATTGAGTCTGCTTTGTCCTTTTTAGGAATAGGCGTTCAACCACCAATTCCTTCTTGGGGAAACATTTTAATAGAAGGAAAAGAGACTTTAGAAGTTGCTTGGTGGCTATCTATTTTTCCAGGACTTGCAATTTTAATAACTGTCCTTGCTTTTACTTTATTGGGAGAGACTTTACAAGAAATCTTAAATCCTAAAAGAGAGAAAAAATGATTTTATGGTGCCGAGGGCGGGACTCGAACCCGCACGGACTTCCGTCCACTAGCCCCTCAAGCCAGCGCGTCTTCCAATTCCGCCACCTCGGCGTTAAATTTTAATATATTCTCAATTTTTTCTTTGTCAAGATAATTATTTTATTTACTTTTAATAGCCAATAAACCTAAAGTAAAAATAGTTCCAATAATAAAACTTCTGGCTATTACTATATTCCAAGTAATATTTTGAAAATATTGGGGTAACTTTATCAAAATCCAAAAATAAAAAAGAATTCCTATAAAGATTAAAGAAACTCCATAAAAACCATAAACCATTACTTTAGGAATTTTCAAAAAGGTATTTCTGGTTAATTCTTTATAAAAATTATCTACCCCAAATAACCAGACAAAAACCAAAATCTCTATAAAGGCAAAAAGAATTAAAAATACTGCTCCTGCCCAAAAATCTAACTCATCAAGAAAATCAGGAACAAAAGCAGAAAGAAAGGCACCCAAAGTTACCATAACCATAGAAAGATTAACTGCTAAATTATGAGAAATTTTCAATTCATCTTCAAAAAGCGCAACTAATGGTTGGATAAGAGCTAAAGAGGAGGTAAAAGCTGCAATAAAAAGTAAAAGAAACCATATAAAAGAAAAAATATACCCAAAGGGTAAACTTGCTAAAATAGCTGGCATACTCATAAAACCGAGCCTAAATGTTCCTTCTTGTGCAAGTTGAGGAATAGAGGCTGCTCCAAAAATGGCAAAAGCTGCAGGAATAGCAATAGAAGCACCTATTCCTATTTCCACTAATTCATTCAACCCTGCTGTATAAAGCCCCATTTTTACTACATCTTCATTCTTTTTTACATAACTTGCATAAGTAGCTATTGCTCCCATAGCTAAGGAGAGTGTAAAAAATACCTGACCAGAAGCTTCTACCCACACCTGAGGATCAGTCAATCTTGAAAAGTTAGGTTTAAATATAAAATAAAGCCCTTCCACTCCTTTCCAATTATTTATAGAAAGAGAAACTATAGACAAAAAAATACCCATTAAAAAGAGTAAAGGTATTCCAATTTTAGCTGTAAGTTCAATTCCATTAACAATACCTCTTTTTAAAATATACCAATTTAATACCAAAGTTATTAAAAGAAAAAAGATAGCTAAAAAGGAGGGTTGAGTATATTCTTTATAAAACTTCAAAAAGGGTATTAATGCAAGATTAGGATCAGTATATTCAATAGATTGAGGAAGTTTTTTAAAAAGAGATAAAAATGCAAAACCAAGAGTCCAAGATTCTATGTATATATAATAACAAACAATGAGAAAGGGGATAGCTACACCTAAACTTCCTATTATTCTTGGTAAAGAGCTTTGATTAAAAAACACCCCCATTATACCTACCATAGACCCGTGTCCTTTTGAGCCTGCATATCTCCCTATAACCCATTCTAAAATCATAAGAGGAAATCCTAACAAAAAAAGAGAAATAAAATAGGGAAGCATAAAAGCTCCCCCTCCATAAAGTGCAACCTTAGAGGGAAATCTTAAAATATTCCCAAGACCAATAGCATTGCCTGCAGCTGCTAAAATAAGACCAATTTGAGTTGCCCAGGTTTCTCTTTTTCTCATAATCCTAAAATTAATATTCCTTTAAATCACATTTGTCAATAACCTTTTTTATTCTTTATAAAATTTGATGTAGCAATTTTTAAAAAGCGGAATATATTTAAAATTATATGGAAAGTGTTGTAATTGATGGTGTAACCATATACCTTTCTCATCCTGATGAATTAAATATCCCTCTTTATCCGAGGAATGAGATTATTGAACAAATACTTGCTTGTTGGCTTGTTTTAGATGAAAAAGACCTTCCTTTAACTCCTCGTCTTATTGGGAAACCTGGAGTTGGTAAAACAACCCTTGCTTATGCAGCTGCAAAAAAGCTAAATAAAGAAGTTTATATTTTTCAGGCAACTGTTGATACAAGACCAGAAGACCTCATAATAATTCCTGTTATTTCAGAAGATAAAAAAATAAAATATGTAGCAAGCCCTATTGTTACTGCTATGATAAAAGGCGGAGTAGCCATTATTGATGAAGCTAATAGAATGAGTGAAAAATCTTGGGCTTCTCTTGCTCCTCTTCTTGATGCCAGAAGATATGTAGAATCTATTATAGCAGGAATAAAAATAAAAGCTCATCCAGATTTCAGACTTTGCGTAACTATGAATGAAGATGCTTCAACTTTTGAATTGCCCGAATATATTCATTCAAGACTACAACCTCAAATTTTTATAGATTTTCCTTCTTATGATGAAGAAAAGGCTATCTTAAAAACTAATTTGCCCTGGGCTGATGAAGGACTTCTTGAGTATATAGTTAGGTTTTTACAAATGGCTCACGAATATGGAGAACTTTATAGTGTAAGAGATGGAGTAAGTATAGGACGTTATGTGCTTAAAAAAATTAAATTCTCAAATAAATCCCCTAAGGATTTGACAGATCTTTTACCACTTCTTAAAGAGGCTATTTCAGTAATACTGGGTCCTCAAGCTTTAATATATTTGAAAGAACTTTTGGAAAATAAGAAATCAACTAAACCTTTACTGCGTCCTTTAGATTAATCTAAACATGCTTAGAATTGAAAAAAATTTTAAGAATAAAACTTCAATTTTATATTTCTTGCCCTTTTTTTCCAGTAATCTTGAAATTACTCAAAGCATTATAAAACTTTTAGCTGAAATTAAACCCTCTGCAATAGCGATTGCTCTTCCTTTTTTTATAAAAGATAAATGGGTACTTGCTGTAAAAAGTCTTCCTACCATCTCTGTTCTTTCTCTTACCTATAAAACTCAAGAAACTGAATATTTAATTGTAGAACCTTTATGCCCTTTAGTTGAAGCAACAAGGTATGCCATTTTTTTGGGTGTTCCTATTTTTTTTATAGATTTCCCAAAGGAAGCACCACAAGAAGATTTGTCCAATTTTACTCCTCTACCTTCTTATCTCATTAAAGATTTAGGATTTACTAAATATGTAAATTTAACTCTTTCTTTTTTTGAAGAACATATCACAGAAAGGGAAAAATACATTGCAGAAAAGATTCTTGAAATTTCTCAAAAATATGAGTCTATCGCTATTATTTTACCCTTTTATCAAGTAAAGGGAGTAATAAGTGCTTTGGAGACAGCGGAAGGGTTACTCTATCTTCCCAAAAATATACCTAAGGAAATAGAAATTTATACTTTACACTCTAAAAGCTTAAGAGAAATTCTTTTTGAGCCAGGATACATTCAATGTATTTATGAAAAAAACAGAAAAAAATTAATGGAAAGTAAAAATTTTACTCTTGATAGAATTACTTTGTTTGAAGAAATTTTTGAAAAGGCAAAGCAGAAGTATTATAAAGAAACAGGAACAGAGCTTTCTCCTAAGGATCTTCAAGTTTTTGGACAATTTTTAAGAAATCTTCTTTTAATAAAAGGACAGTATATTCCTGACCTTTATACATTAATTTTAGCAGTAAGAGGAATAGGAGGAGATGAATTTGCATTCTGGTTTTGGGAGATTGCAACTTTTTATGAATTTCAAAGAGAAGAGCTTTCCCCTTTTCCTATTATAAATCTTTCTCTTGAAGATTTAAGACTTCCCTCTAAAAAACTAAGAATTTCAAGAAAAATAAAAAGCATAAGAAATAACTTAAGTTTCTTGCAAAAATTTACTACAAGAGAAGAAAGGAAAATTTTTAAGAAAGGTTTTACTGGAAAGGTTATTTGCTCTTTTCCTCCAGAAGATGTAGTAGTTGAAACTTTTGGAAAAAAGGTAATGGAAAAGGGACTTAAAGTTATTACAGAAAACTTAAGAAAAATTGAACCTTTTACAGTTTCATTAAAAGATGGTTTAGATCTAAAGGAAACAATAAGAAAGTGGTTTTTTGAAGAAACTCCTTATGTTAAAGAAGAACCCCAAGCTCATGCCAAGGCAGGTTCAATAGTAATAATTTTTGAAGAAGATCCTGATCCATTAACAGGAAAAGAAAAATATCCTTGGAATTTTACCTGGCACGGAGAACATCACCAAGAATCGGATATGGCTTTTTATTCCACTGATCCAAAAGAAAATGTAGTAGGTCCTGGTATTGCTAAAGCTAAATATGGAGGTTTCATGCTTACCTATCCTCCTATGAGAGTCTATGACATATGGGAAGACTCCTATTTTGATATAGCAATAAATAAAGCTGAAAGACTTCTCTTAGCTGGAATAGATTATAGTTTAGAAAAATATATAATTTATGTTGCTAAAAGACCTCCCAGTAATCTTGCAAAAAAATTTGCCTCCCTTCAAGGTAAAAAAGTAATTTTTCTACCTATTGGCTCATTTTCCAAAAACTTTCTTGAAAAGATACGAGTATTTCATGTTCTTGAAGGACACTACGTAAGAAAATATGCTCATAAATATATAAAAAATAAATAATCAAAAATTTGACATATCTGTCAAAATTGTGATATAATTTTTAATATGTTTCTTTTAGAAACCCGAAATCCACAAATGAAAAGAGTTTATGAGTTAGCAAAAAAAGTAGCTCCCTCCTCAAGTACAGTTCTTATTCTTGGAGAATCAGGAACAGGAAAAGAGGTTTTGGCAAAATATATTCATTTTTGTAGTAAAAGAAAGGGCTCCTTTGTCCCTATAAATTGTGCTGCTATTCCAGAGGAACTTTTAGAAGCTGAACTTTTTGGATATGAAAAAGGAGCCTTTACAGGAGCTATAAGAAGTAAGCCTGGCAAATTTGAGCTTGCAAACCAAGGAACCATCTTTCTTGATGAGATAGGAGATTTAAGTCCCAAACTTCAAGCCAAACTTTTAAGAGTAATCCAAGAAAAACAAGTAGAAAGATTAGGTGGTGATAAGGCTATTAAAATTGAAGTAAGAATTCTTGCAGCAACCAATAAGGACTTAGAAAAAGAGGTTAAGGAAGGAAGATTTAGGGAGGATCTTTTTTTTAGATTAAATGTAATTCCTATAAGACTTCCTCCACTAAGAGAAAGAAAAGAGGATATCCCTTTATTGGTAAAATTTTTCTTAAAAAGATTATGCGAAAGAGAGGGAATAGAGGAAAAAACTATTACTCCTGAAGCTTTAGAAAAACTTATTAATTATCACTGGCCTGGAAATATAAGAGAATTGGAGAATTTAATAGAAAGGTTGTTAATACTCTCAGAAAATAATACTATCGGGGTTGAAGACCTTTCTATATCCTCATTAGATTTAAAATTCACCATGAGAGAAGGTTTAATTAAAAAAAGAGAGAGATGGGTTAAATATACACTTCCGGAAATATCTGAAGAAGGAATTGACTTAAATAAACTCTTAAGAGAAATAGAAATATATTATCTTAAGAGAGCTCTTGAAATATCAAAAGGAACCAAAACAAAAGGAGCTAAATTATTAGGATTAAACCGCACGACCTTTATAGAAAAACTTAAAAAATATAACCTGGTATAATTTTTGATACTTAATTAATCAAATGAAAAATTTAAATTTTTTGGTTATTACTCTTATAGTCTTTTTAAGTTTTTTATTTATTTTTATTTTCTTTTCTATTTCAATTTCTGAAAGCCCAAAAGATTTGGGCATTATTTTATTTTCTTTCAACAAAACTGAAGAAAGAGAAGCTGAAGTAAAAAAGGCTGAAGAAACTGTACAAAAAATAAAAAATGCCTATAATCAAAAACTTTATGAAAAAGTAATAGATCTTTTAAAAGAATTGCCTCCTGATTTTTCTCTCACCCCTGAAGAAAATCTAATTGTCTCTGAAAGCTTTCTCAGATCAGGTTTTCCAGAAAGGGCTTCTGAATTTTCCGAAAAAGTTATCTCAGTAAAAAAGGGAACCCATGAAGCCTGCTTAGCAAATTTAATAAATATAAAATCTTACGTAATAATAGGTGAGTACAAAAATGCTAAAAAAGATTTGAAAGATTTTTTAGATTCTTACTGTGATGAAAATTTAAAAAAGGAAGCTAAGATTTTACTTTATTTTATTAAAGAAGTTTCTGCAGAAGAAATTAAAGGATTAGATAAAGATTTGATTAAAAAGAATTTAGGAGAAATTTACAAACTTAGAGGTCTTTATTTTATTAAAAAGGGAGACCTTAAAAGAGCTGAAGAGGATTTTTTTACTTTTATAAATATATACGGAACTTATAAAGAGGCTCCAGAATTAATATACCAATTGGCTGAAGCTTATTTTAAAAAAGATGAAGAAAAGGCAAAAACATTTTATGAATTGATTATTACTAATTGGGATGGAACTAAAGAAGCTCTTTTTTCTAAATTTAGACTTTATCAAATAGCTTATGAAAAGGTCTTAATTAAAGAACTTCTTCCTGAAAAAACTAAAGAGGATTTAATTTCCTTTGCTACTTTAATTAGAAGTAAATATCCTGAAGAGAAAATAGCCGAAGAAGCAAGTTTTATGAGTATTAAAGTTTCCTTTGAAGATAAAAATTATTTTTCAGCAAGAAAGAATGCTATAGAATTTTTTAAAATCTACGAAAAAAGTCAGTTAATTGATAAAGTTGAAACCTATTATTGTAAAAGTATAAGTTCTCTTTTTGAAGAAAATTATGAAAAGAAAAATCTTTCTTTAGTAGTAAAACTGGAAGGGGAAGACAAAGAACTTTTTGAAAAAACTAAATGTGGAGAAGCTTATTATACACTGGGAGATATTTACTTAAACTATAACTTTTACACTAAGGCTTCTTATTGTTTTATTAGAGCTTACGAATTAAGTAGTAGAGAGGAGCTTATTCCTAAGGTTTTGCTTAAAGTGGGATTATTAGCTTTGGAAGATAAAAACTTAGATTTATTTAATGATATTTTTAATTTTTTAGATAAAAGTAAATATAAAGGCTTGGAAAAAGATCCCTATTATTTTTATTTAAAGGCTTTTTATGAAGGACAAAAAAACTTAGGTAGTGGTGATTATTATTTAAACTTAGTTTTAAATTCAACTTTATCAGAAAAATATAAAGAAAAACTTCTTAAATATTTTCGTGATAGAGCTCTTTATTTAAGACAGTATAGTAAAGCTTTAGCCTACACGAATAATCCCTTTTTTAAAGCAAAAGCGGATGATTATGTTCTCTTACTTTTAGAAACCTTTTATACTGATAAAGGTGTCTTTGAAAATACTTTAAAATATGCTAAAGAAAAATTTCCTGATAATTTTAAAATAAAATGGTTAGAAGCTTATTACTTAGAAAGGCAAGGAAATATTAAGGCTTCCACAGAAATATGGAAAGAGCTAACAAAAGGAAACTTTTTAGAAAGTGAACTTGCTAAAAGTTATGAAAGAATGAAAATTCTTATAGAAAGAACTCATCAAACGGTATTTTAATAATTATATGAAGGGAAAAATATGTTTAATTGGAGATAGTTTAGAAGCAAAACTCCTTAGAGATTCTCTCTTAGAAAGGGGACTTGAGGTCTTATTTTTTAAAAAGTCTGAATTTGATTTTCAAAAAGTTCCTTCATCTATAGATATAATGGTTTATGAACTTTCTTATGAAGAAACCAAGAATCCTTCATTAGTTGACAGTTTTTTTAAGTTAGGATTAAAATCCATTGTTTTTTTAGCTGAAAAAGCGGATTTAGAAGATGCTATTGAATTCATTAAGAGAGGAGCCTACGATTTTAAGCTTCTTTCAACACCTTTTGAAATAATGGAAAAAACTATTCTTTATGCCTTAGAAGAAAAAAAGATTTTCTGGCAAGATTCCGCTTTCATTACTAAAAACCCATATATGCTTAAAATTCTTAAAAAATTAGAAGAAGTTGCTCAAAGCAAAGCTCCTATTCTTTTAATAGGAGAAACTGGCACAGGAAAGGAACTTCTTTCCAAATACATTCACCAAAAGAGTCCCAGAAGATTTGGTCCTTTTATTGCTATAAATTGTGCAGCCTTACCAGAATCTCTCTTAGAATCTGAACTTTTTGGCTATGAAAAAGGTGCCTTTTCTGGAGCTAACTTTAGAAAAAAAGGGAAAATAGAATTAGCCGATAAAGGAACTCTTTTATTAGACGAAATCACAGAAATGCATCCCCATCTCCAAAGCAAACTTTTAAGAGTCCTTCAAGAAGAGGAAGTGGACCGTTTAGGTGGTTATCAACCTATAAAAGTAGATATAAGACTCATCTCAACTACTAACAAAGATATTGAAAAGGAAATTGCTGAAGGACGTTTTAGAAATGATCTCTTTTATAGAATAAATGTTATTACTGTCAAAATTCCGTCATTAAGAGAGAGAAAAGAAGATATAGAACTTTTAGCTTTTTATTTCCTGGAAAATTTTTCCACTTTTTATCGTAAAAATATAAAAGGATTTACAGAGAGGGCTATTTCTTTTTTAAAAAACTATCCCTTTCCTGGAAATGTAAGGGAATTAAAAAATATGATTGAACGTGCTGTTCTCACCTGCGAAGAAACCCTAATAGACCTGGAAAATCTTATAGATCCTTTTTCCCAAAGTTTACCTTTTTCATATACAGGCACAGATTTTGCAAAAAATTTTATAGAAATAAAACCTCTTTCAGAGCTTGAGAGGGAAGCTATTGTAAAGGCTTTAGAAATGTGTAAAGGAAATAGAACAAAAGCTGCTGAGCTTTTAGGAATTACTGTTAGAACTTTGAGAAACAAGCTTAAACAATACGAAAAGGAAGGTTTATTGTAGGGAGATAGAATATGTTAGGAGTTTTTGAAAAAACCTTTAATCTCGTAAAAACCGCTTTAAAACTTAGATCTTATAAACATTCTCTTCTTACTTCAAATATAGCTAATGTTGATACCCCTGGATATAGAAGAAAAGACATTCCTTTTGAAAAAATTATTCAGAGTTATCTTTCTGAAAAAACTCGTCTCAAAACTACTCATCCTAAGCATTTTAAGGGATCTTTAAAAAGTATAAATGAATTTGTAAAGGCCTATGAAGAAGAAACCTTAGGAACTCCAAATAATGTTAATCTGGAAGAAGAATTGGTTCAACTTACAGAAAATCAAATGTTATACGAAGCCACACTGCAAGCTCTTTCAAAAGAATTAGAAAGATTAAAAGAAGCAATTACTGAGGGAGGTAGATAAAAATGAATCTACTTAAAATATCACAGATAGTAGGTAGTGGACTTTTAGCTCAGAGAGTAAGATTAAATATTGCTGCAACCAATATCGCAAATTCCCAAGTAACAAGGACTTTAGAAGGAGGACCATATAAAGCTAAGGTTGTAGTTCTGAGAGCTGTCCCTGTTTCAGAAAAAGATCCTGAACTAAAAGCTGTAAAAGTAGAAAAAATAGTTGATGATCCCTCTCCTTTTAAAGAAGTTTATGATCCTGGGCATCCAGATGCTGATGAAAGGGGAATTGTAAAGTATCCCAATGTGGATGTAATTACCGAAATGGTTGAGCTTTTATCTGCAGGAAGAGCCTATGAAGCAAATTTAACCGTCCTTTCTACTACTAAAAGTATGACTCTAAGAACCTTAGATTTATTAAAATAAAAATGGGGGTTTAAAATGAAAATTAATTTTAATCCCAATATTCAAATCAAAAATTTACAACACCCTCAAAATAAAACTCTGGAAAATAAATTAGACTTTAAAAATTTTTTTCTTAAAAAAATAAAAGAGATAGACAATTCTCAAAAGGAAGCTCAAAAAATGTTAGAAGCTTTAGCTAAAGGTGAAGATGTAGATTTTTCAGAAGTTGCACTTGCTATTTCTAAGGCTGATTTAAATTTTAAACTTCTTTTGAGAATAAGAAATAAAGTTTTAGAAGCTTATCAAGAAATTATGAGAATGCAAATTTAAAATTTTAAAAGTAATTTTTATAGGAGAATTATATGGATTTAAGAAGAATTCCTGATCAACTGAGAGATTTTTGGAAGAGACTGGACAAGAGGCAAAGGATACTTTTTATAGGTGGATCTATAGGGATTACTTTATTCTTAATATTAAGTATTTGGTTATATACTCAAGCTAATTGGGGACTTCTTTATAGAGGTCTTGATGAACAGACAACTGGGCAGATTGTGCAGTATCTTAAGGAACAAAAAATTCCTTATAAAGTGGAATTGGACGGAAGTATTTATGTACCTAAGGATAAGGTTCCTGAAGTAAGAATGGAAATAGCAAGTAAAGGATTGATTGGCGGAGGCGGTCCTGGATTTGAACTTTTTGATAAGGAAAAAATGGGTCTTACAGAGTTTCAAGAAAAAGTAACCTATCAAAGAGCTCTTGAAGGAGAACTTGCAAGAACCATCACAGGAATAAAAGGAATAAAATCTGCAAGGGTTCATCTCGCTTTGCCTAAAGAAACCGTGTTTATAGAGGAAGAAAAACCTCCTAAGGCTTCAGTATTAATAGAATTAACCCCAGGGTATCAATTAACCCCTTCCCAAATAAAGGGAATTGTTAATTTAGTAAGTGGAGCTGTCCCCAAACTTGACCCAAAAAATATAACTGTTGTAGATGCTAACACTGGAAAAAGCCTTTATACTCCTTCAGAAGAAGAAGAGGTACCAGTTACTAAATTTGCCTATAAAGAAAAAGTGGAAAAGCAATTAAGATACAAAATAGAAGAAATACTCTCAGGAGCTTTAGGCTATGGAAAAGCCATAGCTCAAGTGTGGGTAGATCTTTCCTTTGATAAAGAAAGTATTACAGAAGAAATCTATGATCCTGAAGGGATAGCTATTGTTTCTGAAGAAACAGAAGAAGAACAAAAAATAAGTAAACTCCCTGATGAGGGTGGAGAGGCTGGTGTAAAAGGAACTCTTCTTCAGAAAATGGAAGCTACTTCTCCTCAAATTCAAGGAGAAACATATTCTAAAAAAAGAAGTCTCAAAAATTATGAAGTTAGTAAGAAACTCAGAAATCTTGAAATTTCTCCTGGAAGTATTAAAAAAATAAGTGTAGCTGTTTTGGTAGACAAAAATGCTTTAGGAGAAAATGCTACTGCAAAACTTACCTGGATTGAAGAATTGGTAAAAGGTGCTATAGGATACAATCCTGATAGAGGAGATGAGGTAAAAATACAAGCTGAAGAATTTGTAAAAATTCCCATGCCAAAACCTGGTATAATGGATTATGTATCCCAATTTTATAAACCCTTTTTATTAATTGGTGCCTTAATTCTTATCTTTCTTTTTATTATAAGACCTCTTATTAAAGCTCTTACACCAAAGCCTGTTCCTGTAGAAGCACCACCTACTCGTCCTGGTATACCCATTCCTCCTGAGGAAGAAGAATTAGGTCCTCTACCTCAAGAAATTGCCTTGGGAATTATTAAAAGTCAGCCAGAAAGAGCTGCCATGCTTGTAAAAAAATGGCTTTTAGAAGAAACATTAGAAGAAAGGAAAAAAGCTCTATCTGAGGCTGGATATTAAAAATGGCTAAAATAGACCCCAACAAATTAACCGGACCACAAAAAGCAGCTATTTTCCTTATGTTAATGGGTGAAGAATTTACTTCTGAGGTATATAAATACTTAGATGAAGAAGATATTAAAAGAATAGGAATTGAAATGGCTAAGATTGAATATATACCTGCTGAAGCAGTTAAAAAAATTTTAGAAGAAGCTAACATAGAAGTAAAAGAGATTTTAGGAAATATTAATGTTTCTCCAGAAGAATTTTTGAGACAAAGTTTATTAAGAGCTTACGGAGAAAAAGGTAAAGAGCTTTATGAAGAAATTAAAAAAGAAATTGGACCTGAAATTTTTAAAAAACTGAGAAAGCTTGATCCTAAAACTATTGCAAGTTTCCTTGCTAACGAACACCCCCAAACTATAGCTATTATTTTAGTTCATCTTGATCCCTATTTGTCTGGACAGGTTTTACAACTTCTTCCAGAAAGAATAAGAGGAGAAGTTCTGTTGAGAATTGCTCTGTTAGATAAAGTGGATCCTGAAATTGTAAAGGAAATAAGTGACTCTTTAGAAGCTGAATTGCAAAGTGTAGGAGGAGCATTAGGGAAAAAAATTGGAGGGCCTGAAAAGGCTGCAGAAGTTTTAGCACATGCAGGAAGAACTTTGGAAGATGAACTTTTAACTGAAATTGAGGACGAAAACCCTGCTTTAGCTGAAGAAATAAGAAAACACCTCTTTACTTTTGAAGACTTTCTTAAGGTTGATGATTTTGCAATACAAACTCTTCTTAGAGAAATCTCAACCGATGATTTAAAATTAGCTCTAAAAGGTGCTTCACCTGAAGTGAAGGAGAAATTCTTTAGAAATATGAGTAAGCGCGCTGCTGACTTACTTAAAGAGGAATTAGACTTAATGCCTCCAGTTAGAATTACAGAAGTTGAAAAGGCTCAGCAAAATATTATAAGAACTGCTAAAAAATTAGAACAGGAAGGAAAAATAGTTCTTACAAGAGGAGAAGAAGAATTTGTCTAAAATTTTAAAAACTAAAAAAAAGAATGACATTTCTGTTATTAAACCTGATTTATCACCTGCAGAAAATGAAACTTTCCAATCTATCTTCGAGGTAAACTTAAAGGTCAGTTCTAAAGCAAAAAATAAAATTAAAGAAGAGGGATCTGAAAAGGGTTATAAAGAGGGCTTTAACAAAGGTTATCTTGAGGGATATAAAAAGGGACATAAAGAAGGGTTTGAAAAAGGAAAAAAGGAAGCAGAAGAAAAATATAAAAACTTGGCAATAAAATTAGAAACAGAATTTTACGAAAAAATTAAAACAGTAGAAACCTTTTTAAAAAATATAGAAAAGGAGACTCGAGAATTGATTATAAATATGGATAAAGAAATCTTAAACTTAGCTTTAGATATAGCCAATAAATTAACCTTAAAAGAAATCAAGACAGACCCTGAAATCCCACTAAGAATAATAAAAGAAGCTTTAAATTATATTGCTGAGGGAACAGAATTAAATATTAAGGTAAATCCCGAAGAATATAAATTTTTAGAAGAAAATCTGTCAAAGTATGTCCCTCCTTATCAAAAAATTAAATTAATTCCTGATGAATCTATTTCTAAAGGTGGGGTATTTATTGAAACATCCTTAGGGGTCATTGATGCAACCTTTGAAAAAAGATGGGAAAAATTTTTAGATAGTCTTTTAAAAGATGAAAGTTAAAAGCTTAGAAGGATATAAAAAAGAAATTTCACAAATGATTCCTTTTGAAATTTATGGATACGTTACTAAACTTATTGGCTTAACCATCGAAAGTAGCGGACCCTTTTTAAAGGTAGGAGATCTTTGCAAAATTGAAGGACAATATACAAGTTTAATTGCAGAGGTTATAGGATTTAAAGATAACAAACTTTTGCTAACAGCCTTAGGTGATATAAAAGGAATTGAAGTAGGAGCAAAAGTCTTCCCTATAGGTTCTTCTTATGCACCTGTGGGAGAGGATTTTCTTGGAAGAATAGTAAATGCTTTAGGAGAACCCTTAGATAACAAGAGAAAACCTAAGATTTCAGACTTTTATCCCCTTTACGGAGAACCTCTAAAGCCTTTAGAAAGAGCTCCGATAAAAGAAATTTTAGATGTGGGAATAAAAGCTATTAATGCACTTCTAACCATAGGAAGAGGACAAAGAGTAGCCATAATGGCAGGTTCTGGAGTAGGTAAAAGTACTCTTCTTGGAATGATAGCAAGATATACTAATGCAGATGTAAATGTTATTGCCTTAATAGGAGAAAGAGGAAGAGAAGTAAGAGAATTCATAGAAAGAGATCTAAAAGAAGACGGATTAAAAAAATCAGTTGTTGTAGTAGCAACCTCTGATGAAGCTCCCTCTATAAGAATAAGAGCTGCCTATTATGCTACTTCGCTTGCTGAATATTTTAGAGACAAAGGATACAAAGTGCTTCTTCTTATGGATTCTTTAACCAGGTTTTGTATGGCAGGAAGAGAAATAGGTCTTGCCTCTGGAGAACCTCCTACAGCTCGTGGATATACTCCCTCTGTATTTGCAATGCTTCCTAAACTTTTAGAAAGGGCTGGTCCAAAAATTGGGGCAGGTGATATTACCGGAATATATAATGTTTTGGTAGAAGGGGATGATCTCAATGACCCTATAGCTGATTCAGTAAGAAGTATAGTGGATGGACATATTGCACTTTCAAGAGATCTGGCTCATGAGGGACATTATCCTCCTATTGATGTTCTTGCAAGTATAAGTAGAGTAATGAGAGATATTGTGCCAAGTGAACATTTAGATTTAGCATATCAAACTATTGCTATTTTAGCTACTTATAAAAAAGCTGAAGATCTTATAAATATAGGAGCTTATGTTAAAGGTTCTAATCCTGAAATAGATAAAGCTCTTTCTTTAATAGGAGAGCTAAAAAATTTTCTAAAACAACCTGTGGAAGAAAAATATTCTTTAGAGGATTCAGTTAACTTATTAAGAGAAATTTTTGATAAAAAATTATGAGAAAAAAATTAGAGATTTTAAAACTTTTGACTTGGTACAAAAGCCTTCAAGAAGAACAGGCTAAAATAAGAGTTATAAACTGTAGAATAAACCTTGAAAAATTACTACAAGAAAAAGAGACAATTATTGCTCTTAGAAAGAATTATTACAGTTCCTTAGAAAAAAAATGCATTTTTAGTGCTGAAGAATTCAAATATAGGTTATTTCAGATAGAAAAAAACAAAGAATTTGAAAATATATTAAATAAAAAAATTGATATGCAAAATGAAGAATTAAAAACTCTTCTTAAGCTTTTAGAAAAAGCTTATAAAGAGCGAAAATTAATGGAAATTTTAAAAAATAAGGTCAAACATATATGGGATTTGGAAAACATTAAAAAGTTTTATAAAGAGATGGATGATTTAGTTCTTCTAAGAAGAGGAAGAGACTATGTATAAGCTTTTTAAATTTAAAATAAATTTTAAATTGAGAATTAAAAATCTTTTTTGGTTTTTGATGTTTTTAGGAGTAACTAAATTTATGTTAGTAACTGTATTAATTTTCTCAGAAGTAAATAGAGTTTCTGCAAGAGAGGGATCTAATCTTGCATGCCCTCCTGAATTTTTTGAAGTCCTCGATTTAGAAAGAGCGAAACTTTCTGAGAAAGCTAAAGAAATAGAATTAAGAGAAAAGGAATTAGAATTAATGGAAAAAAGGATTCGTGAACAAATGGCAGCTTTAAAAGATTTAGAAACTACCATAGATAAAAAACTAAGTAAAATTGAGGCTATACAAGATGAAAGAACTAAACTTTTAGCAAGAGCCATATCTGAAATGAGAGCAGGAAAGGCTGCTGAAGTTTTAATAAGTATGGATAAGGATATGGCTGTAAAAATATTAAGTCAATTGAAAAGCCAACAAATAGCAAGTATTTTAAGTGCTATGCCTCCAGATAAAGCTGCTAATCTTTCTGAGGCTCTTTCTGGGTACCCTCCAAAGGAGTATTAAAAACATCTAAAGTAGTCTCTGATTTTTGAATAAGCTTACTTAAAAATAAACCAAGTTCAAATAATATATATAAGGGGATCGCAAGAAGAGACATATTAAAGGCGTCTGGAGTAGGTGTAACTAAAGCTGCAATTATCACTATCGTAAAAAAAATCTCTTTTCTAAATCTACCAAGTTTTGAAGGATTAATAATTTTTCCCATAGATAAAAAACAAATAAATAAGGGTAATTCAAAAATTAATCCAAAAGCAATAATAAAAAAACTAAAAAAATTAACAAAGTGACTAAGAGAAATAGCAGGTTCAATCTTTTCTGTTTTAAAGGAAATAAGAAATTTTATCCCAAAAGGAAGAGTAACTTCATAGCAAAAAATTATTCCCAAATAAAACAAAAAAATTCCTAATATATAAAACAACCAAAAATGAATTCTTTTAAAGAAATAAAGAAAATTGAAAAAAGAAATTAGTAAATACCAAAGGAAAGGAAATAAAAGTATAAAGGTCAAAACTAAAGAAAATTTTAAAAGTGACACTAATGGTTCTGAAACACTATAAAAAATAAATTTTTGATTATAGTTGGTTTGAAAATATTTTAAAATATAAGGAGATAGCCAGAAAAAGGTTAAATAAATAGTAATTAATAAAAATACTATTAAAGCACCTTTTTGTTTCCATAATTTTAAAAATCCTTTTAAAAATTGAGCTATTTTTTTAGAATTCATCAAAGAATATTAGTTTTTGCCCATTCTACAGCATTTTTAAAAATATAAAGTCCTTGTGCTAATCTATTTTTTTCTCTGGTCCAATGGGGATGATTAGTCCAATGATTAAAAGCCTCTGGATGAGGCATGAGTCCAAATATTTTTCCTGAAACATCACATATACCTGCTATTGCTTCTTGAGAACCATTAGGGTTAAAGGGATATTTTAAAGTAGGTTCTTTGGTTTCAGGATCTATATATTGAAGGGCAATTTGGTTATATTTTTTAAGTTCTCCCAAAACTTCTTTATTTTCAGCTACAAAATTACCCTCTCCGTGTCTCACAGGAAGATAAAGTTCTTCAAGCCCTTTTAAAAACACACAAGGATTGTTAGAATTCACTTTTAAATAGACCCATCTGTCTTCAAATTTACCAGAAATATTATAAGTAAGGGTCGCTTTTCTCTGTCCTAAATATTTCCCACCAGGAAGTAAGCCCATTTTTACTAAAAGTTGAAATCCATTACATATTCCTAATATAAGTCCACCTTGATCTAAAAACTTTAATAATTCTTCCCAAAGAGGTATCTTTCCTTTTATTTTAAGAAACCTAAAACGATGCGCACAAGCTTGAGCACTACCCAGATGATCTCCATCTAAAAAACCACCAGGAAAACATAAGATATGATAGTCAAGAATTCTTTTTTCTCCAAAAAAAATTTCAGATAAATGAACTATCTCAGGTTCTGCTCCAGATACTTTAAAAGCATAAGCAGTTTCTGCCTCACAGTTTATTCCATACCCCCAAAAAACGAGAACTTTAACTTTTTTCATATTTCTTTACAAAATTAGATTTTCTTAGTATAGTAACTTTGTTATTATATTTCAAAAAATTTATTTTTCAAAAAATTTTATCTTCTATGAGGCTTTTTACTTATATTTTATTTTTTCTGGCTCTTTTTTTACCAAATCTTTCCTTAGGAACTCCTCCTCTTTTTAAAATAGAGTTAGAACTTTATCCTGAATTAAATCTTCTTAAAGGCTCACTTTTTATAGACAATTTAAATGGAGAATATAAATTTATAACTTCTGATCTTACTATAAATGAAATTCAAACCTCTTCTGAGGTTCTTTTTTTTGAACAGGAAGAATTTTTAAAGGTTTTTACTAAAGAAAGAAGTTCTTTATATATATCTTTTGAAAAAAAGCTAAATCCCCATCTTTTACCCATAACAATTGTTCACCCTCCTTTTCCTTATCCTAATAAACCCTTTACTTATCAAATTAACCTCAAAATTCCTGATAATTTTGAAAATATGGAAATTTTAATTCCTTCAGAAGAATCAGAAATAGAAAGAGATAAAAACTTTTTGCTTTATACCTTTAAAACTCAAAAACCTCTTTTAAATCCTTGCATAATTATAATTAACTTTAAATTAGAAAAAATA
>Ga0071330_1036144_pt1 | contig 43024 bp, 39 predicted proteins | sample GBScel77sediment_FD_63802 | JGI IMG/M metagenome (GOLD analysis project Ga0071330, IMG submission 63802) | Hot spring sediment microbial communities from Great Boiling Spring, Nevada - Cellulolytic enrichment Sediment 77C v2 (version 2) | ecosystem: Environmental > Aquatic > Thermal springs >...
CACAACCCCCGCGCGGGCCGCCCTTGTGGACGAAGAAGCCTTGGCTGAGGCCCTGCGTTCCGGTCACCTGGCCGGCGCAGCGGTGGACGTTTTCTCCGTAGAACCTCCTGCATCTGACCACCCACTGCTTGCGCTCCCTAATGTCATTGCTACCCCTCACATCGGCGGGAACACCGAAGAAGTAGCTTCCCACCAAGGCAAAATTGTGGTGGAGGACTTGCGCCGCTTCCTGGCCGGAGAACGCCCTCAGCACATATTGAACCCGGAGGTCCTACAGCAATTTTCTTGGATAAGCCCTCGCCGCGAATTGGGAGAAGAGGACCTGGAGAAACTCGCAAAACGGCCAGCCCCAGCTGTAAGCGACCTCCAGCGAGAGCAAAAAGTCCCTGCGGTTAAGGAGGAGCGTATGGAAAAAACTGCCGGAAGCCAGATGGAGCGCATTATCCACCGCTTCTGCGAGCTGGCCGCGGCGGACCCAACCCTTAACCAGTTCGCCGTCAAAAAGCGGGTCACAACCCATTACGTCATAACTGACCTTGGGCTTGAATTCTACATCGGGTTTATGGACGGAAAAGTTCTGGCTGGCCTGGGTGCGCCTCCTTCCCCGGCCGAAGTTCGGATGAAAGCGGATGCTGAAACCTTGGACGGCATCCTGACTGGGCGAATAAGCGGGACCAAAGCGGCCATGAGCGGTAAGCTTGCCTTCAGCGGCGATGTCCGACTGGCCATGGGCCTTCAGCGGATTCAAGGTGAGCTCATCCGGCTTTACTCTAAGGCCCGGGAGGAGGCCGGTGGGATTGATTTTGCCGCCATTCAGAAGCCAGTGCCCGCCCCTTCCCTTCCTCCAACTGAAGACCCGCGAGCGGAGATGGTCCAGGCCATAAACGAACTGTACCAGCTGGGCTTGATAACCGCTACCGGAGGCAACGTGAGCGTGCGGATAGGGGGTAGGGAGGAGTGCTGGATTACCCCCAGCCAAATCTACAAAGGAGCTCTCAAGCCGGAGCTGATGGTCCGAATAGACTTTCAAGGGAACGTGCTGGAGGAAGGCTCCCCTGCCCCCTCATCGGAATGGCCAATGCACACTGCCATTTACCGTGCCCGGCCGGATGTTGGGGCTATTGTCCACGCTCATGCTCCTTATGCCACCATCTTAGCCTTAGCGGACTTGCCTTTCCTCCCAATCACCACTGAAGCCGCTTTCTTAGGGGAAGTGCCGGTGGTTCCCTTCATAATGCCTGGAACCAAGGAACTGGCGGAGGCGGTGGTGAAGGCCCTGGGTCAGAAGAACACAGCATGTTTACTCCAGAACCATGGGGTTGTAGCAGCCGCTGCGGACTTACGAAGGACCTGCAACATCGTGGAAGTGGTGGAGCGAACAGCCCAACTCATTTGGGGTTGCTATGCTTTGGGTAAGAAGCCCAAAACCCTGCCTAAGGAAGCCTTGAAAGCCATTCGGGAAATTGGGAAAATGATGGGTTGAAAGTAGCCCCTTCAAGCTTTGGCCTTCAAAGCGGCTAGAGCTGTTGTCCTGCTACCGATAAAGGGGTCAAGGACTACTTCTCCTTCAAAACAGTGTGGAGTCATGGGAAACCCTTGCCGGGCTGCCAAAGGGGCTTGTCCTTGACTTCTTTCGCCTCATCGCTTTGCTCACCTCCCTAATCCGATTGCCAATAGTAAAGCCACCGTCTATAAGGTGCCAACAATGCTTCCCTAAATCCAACTCAGGAGGGCGTTGCCGGCTTGAGGAAACGTGGCTTCACCAGACTTGCAAATCTGCTCTTTGATTATAGCACACGAGCGGAAGCTTATAAAACCAACCGAACTAAGACGGCATTGAGCACATTCACTTCCCTATCCCGCCCAGAAGGCTTCCGTACGCACTGATGGGCCCAAAAACTTACCACGGGATCCCGTATCGGGTTTGACAATTCCTGCGATTAAGGCCATAATTTGGTAAAAGCTAAGAAAGGCGGCAGGGGATGGCGAAGGAAGAGCTCGCTCTGGAAGCCAGAAGGCTGGGGATGGTCGTAGGAGGTTCCCTCTCCGGGGGCCTCACAGTTAAATTAGACCCCGGAGCAATGATTGAAGGGGTGGCCGTAGGAAGGTACGTAATTGTAAAAGGCCAAAAAAGGCGCTTCTTCGGCCTTATAACCGATGTCTCCCTTGATAGCACTAACCCCTTCTTGGAGAAAAGCCCACCAGATGTATCCGACCCCTTCATCTCCGAAGTCATCTCGGGCACAGGAGTCTTCGGCAAGCTTAGCGTCTCGGTACACTTGGTCTTAGAGGAAGGCTCAAAAGAGCCAAGGCCAGCTCGAACCATACCCGCACACTTTTCCCCGGTTTACTACGCCACCCAGGAAGACGTGGAAAAGGTCTTCGGAAAAGAGGGAACTCCAGGCCGCCACTTTTTCTACATAGGAGAACCCATTGATATGGAAGGGATAAAGCTTACGATAGACATGGGGAAACTGGTAGAGCGCTCCAGCGGCATCTTCGGGAAATCCGGAACCGGCAAAACTTTCCTTACCCGCTTGCTTCTTGCTGGAATCCTAAGGGAAAACGTCGCCACTTGCTTGGTCTTTGACATGCACAGCGAATACGGTTGGGAGGCAGAAGGGGAGGGAGGAATAAGGGTCAAGGGTTTGCGCCAGCTTTTCGGAGACAAGGTGGCGATATTCACACTGGACCACGAATCCACTTTAAGGAGAGGCATAAAGCCCGATGCCGTTGTCCGCATACCATGGAAATCGGTGGAGCCGGAAGACATAATCGTGCTCCAAAGCCTCCTGGACATAACTGAGGCTGGCGTTGGGGCAATATATGCCATGAGGAGGGCATGGAAGGAAGAATGGCTGGAGCGATTTTTCAACCTTACGGATGAAGATTTTGACGAGCTTGCAGAGAAATACCGCCAGACCTCTTCCATCATAAACGCTTTGCACCGTAAACTCAGTAGACTTCAGGAGTTACCATTCTTCTGTGCCGACGCGCCGGAGGATTCGGTTAGGCTTATGCTTGATTACATCCTCAGCGGCCGGAGCGTAATACTGGAGTTCGGCCGTTTTGGGAGGGATTTGAAGGCTTACATAATCGTGGCTAATTACATAACCCGAAGGATACACGAGGAATTTGTCCGCCTTAAGGAGAATGCGCTCGGAGGTTACGGCCCGGAGCCCCCACAGCTGGTGATTGTAATTGAGGAAGCACATAAATTCCTTGACCCTATGGTAGCCCGCCAGACCATATTCGGTACCATAGCTCGGGAGATGCGCAAATACAATGTGACCCTCCTTGTAGTGGACCAGCGCCCCAGCGGGATAGATGAAGAGGTCATGAGCCAAATTGCCACGCGCATAACTTGCCTTCTGGACAATGAAGCGGACATAAGAGCGGTTCTGAGCGGGATACCTGGGGCCGCTGGGCTCAGGGATGTTCTCGCAAGGCTTGAGACTCGCCAGCAAGCCCTTGCTTTGGGCCACGCTGTCCCTATGCCCGTTCCGATAAAAGTCAGAAGCTACGGCACTCCTGAATTTTACGCCTCCTTCCAGAAAGCCCCTCGTGCTGAGCTAAAAGCTCTGGTTTGGGGGCAAGAAGAAGATAACTTTTGAGGAGGGACCTATGGAGCTCAAAGTAGTCAAAATTGAGAAGCCCGCTAACGTCAACATAATCCTGGGGATGAGCCACTTCATAAAGACAGTTGAAGACATCTACGAGGCCATGGTCAACACCGTCCCTGGGATAAAGTTCGGGGTCGCCTTCTGCGAATCTTCGGGGCCGGCTTTGGTCCGCTACGCCGGGACCGATGAGGAAATGATAGAGCTTGCTAAGAAGAACGCCTTTGCCTTGGGAGCAGGCCACAGCTTCATCGTTTGCCTTGCGCCTGGCTTCTACCCGATAAACGTCCTAAATGCCATAAAGAACGTGCCAGAAGTCTGCCGCATCTTCTGCGCCACCGCCAATGATGTTGAAGTCATCATCGCCGAAACCGAACAAGGCCGGGGAATCCTCGGGGTTATTGATGGCCTCAAGAGCAAAGGCATTGAGACGGAGAAAGACATAGAGGAGCGCAAAGCTTTCCTGCGTCGGATAGGGTATAAATTTTAATGGGCAAAATCCTCTTCATTTTCGCAGATGGCCTTGGCCTTGCCCCAGAAGGGGAACATAACCCCTTTCGCAGGGCTTCAACCCCATTCTTAAGAAGGTTGCTGGGCGGGGCATTTACCCTGGAGAGGGTCCAGGAGAGGGATGGGCTTGTCTTAAAAGCGCTTGATGCCCAGCTTGGGGTTGAGGGTATACCTCAATCCGCCACAGGCCAGACCGCCCTTTTTACTGGTGTTAACGCTCCCGCCTTAGTGAACGCTCACCTCCATGCTTGGCCAACTGGCCGATTGGTGGAAATCCTCCAGGAGCAGAATTTCCTCAAAAAAGCCAGAGAAGAAGGGTTCAAAGTGACCTTCGCCAATGCTTATACCCCGCTGTACTTTGAGTTAGTGGAGAGCGGGAAAAGGCCTCACTCTGCCACAAGCTGGCTAACCATATCGGCCGGGATACCTTTCCGCACCCTGCAGGACCTCAAAGAGGGCAAGGCAGTCTACTGGGATATAGTCCACGAATACTTGGTTAATTACCTGAAAATCCCCGGCATAACCAAGATTGAACCAGAGGAGGCTGGGCGCAACTTGGCCCGTCTGGCCCAGGAGCACGATTTAGTGTTATTTGAGACATTCCTATTGGACCTTGCAGGCCACAGGAAACTGCCTTGGAGTGTGGAGGAAACTTTGGACCTCTTTGACCGCTTCCTTTCCGGGGTATTGGAAGCCCCTTCTTTTACCTTGGTGCTCTCCAGCGACCACGGGAATGTAGAGGACGATTCGGTCAAGGTTCACACTGCAAACCCTGTTCCCCTCTTGGCGGTTGGGCCTTTAGCCTCACTCTTTTCTCGCTGCCAGGCTATAACCGATGTAGCGGAAGCAATCCTTGAAGCGCTGAGAACCTCTAACGGCCGAGGATAACGCCGCTTTCTCCTGCTCCGTGGCCTTTCAAAGAAGGGCCTTCTTCCTCTTCTGGCTCCTCCAAGAGCTGGAGGAGCTTCTCCACATCTTCAGGGAAAAGGCCGTAGCGGTTTTTAAGGTCCAGCAATTCTTGAGCTATGTCTTTCACCAAATATTTCCTCAATTCCCTGGCATCTTTGAAGACTTTCCACTCAGCCTTACTCACCCTCAAGAAATACTGTGCGGAAGGGCTGTATCTAACGTCCTTGCGGTAAGCCAGGGTAGGCTTTCCCAAGCGGCGGGCGAGCTCCCACTCCAGGCCGATGGGGGCCGAAGCATCCTGCCCGAGGATGATGAGGTAAAGGTCTGCTCTCTCAACCGCTTTCGTTATGGATTCCAATGACTCCCCGCCGTGAACCGTGTGGCGTATTTCCCACCCCCTGGATATTGGCAACTCCGCCACCACTTGCCCGACTATTTCCCTTTCCGCTTCCAGTTCGCGGCTGGAGCTAACGAAAAGGCAAATCTTCCTACCCATGGCCCCTCACCCATTATGAACTTTTAGCACAAGCTGGAAACAGGTGTCAAATATCAAGGGGATTGAGGTGAGAACCGTCCTGGTGTAGTCAAACTTGCAGCGATTGGAGCACAAAGCCTTGCAAATTTCTTCAGGCGAACCCCTTTGAGCAGGCTCTCTGGGCTAAGCCTTCAGGGCATGCTGCTTAGCGTCTTCATCTCCTTTTCCAAGAGCAGTGGAGGGGCGGGCCTATCCCAGAGTGTAGGGAATACCCCCATTCAAAATAAGGGGGTAAGCTGCAAACTCCTGAAACTCGCCCACGAGTGAAGCCCTAACTTTTGGCAAGCCTTTAGGCCCAATGAGGCGGGAAAAAGGGCTTAAGGAGCGAGGCCCCATGATAGGGGGCGAGTTCGCCTGCCTCGGCAGACTCGCCCCCGGCTTGGACCTAAAAACATCGGTGGACCCGAAGCCCACAATTTACTTCATTTGCAGGAGCATGTGCCTACCAGTGTCCACCAGCAAGAGACAGTGCAACATCCTGTTGGGCAATAATCGGGATGGTTACAACAACGTTGACACCAGTACTCCCAGTACAAACGGTTGATGCAGTCACAGAACCCATACCACTTCTCGTCCCAGCGATAAGTATTTGGTTGCGGTGGAACAGCTAAGGTGGGAAATTCTTCTATCCTGACGTTCTCCCAGAAGTACTCAAGAGGGGCAGGTTGGGGAGTGGCATTTGGCGAATTGGAAGGGTAGTATACTTCTTTTATTTCAAACTTTTTGAGGGAGCCTTGGCCTTGGGCCCAAGCAGTTTGCATTGAAATGCCTACAAATGCTACCCCAATCGTTAAGATGACAATCAGAAAAGCAATGGTTTTCTTGTTACTCCTAAGCATTTTAATCACCTCCTTTCTTGTGGTTTCATAGATTTAGCAATTTTGAGCATTTCTTCAACTGAGAGGTTGGAAAGCATTTCAACCTTTATCTCACCCACATACCAAGTAAGCTGTTTGCCGTTTACATAACTGTAAACAGGCAAAAAGAGGCCGTGGCCTTCCATTTTAAAGTCGGGGATTGGCTTAAATTTACCTTGCAAGCCAGTTTTCAATGTGGCTGGCAACTCATTGATGCTCACTTTTTGCCCGCTGGGAAGTGGCTTATAGGCAGAAGCCTTAAGTTGAACGATCTCTACGAACCAATCTTTACCCCCATATACTTGCCGGAATGCCTTTGCTCCTCTGACCCCACCTTCCACGGTGTAAATTAGACCAGACGGCAAATAAGTTGGGTAAAGGGGGTTAAAATCTAATTCGGAGGAAGGCAGAATTATTTTAAATTTAGGAGAACCTGCTGGGGCTTTAAGATGCAGCCATTGGGCTATTATTCCCTCGGCCTGCACTTTAATGGAGGGAATAAAAACTAAAGCTCCTACAATGACGAGCAAAACACCAATCGCAGCTAAAATCCCCCCTTGTTTCAAAGCCAACTTTCCCTGCGGCAATAAAGCTTGCTTAGCCCGTGCTAAAGTCACTATTAAGCGTTGGAAGAGGGAAAGGCGCAATGCTTCGCTTAGATTTGCCTCTAACCGGCTCCAAGCTTGGGGGGAAGGGCTTAAGTTGGAAGCTTGGACTTGAAAATGCTGGGAAATGCGCTCCCGCAGTCTAGATAAAATAGCCAATTCCTGGCGGCAGGCTTCGCATTCAGCCAAATGCGCCTGGATTAGTGCACGGTCTGATGAGTCAACTTCTTCATCCAAATAAGCTAAAAGCAGCTCTTTTACCTTATCGCATCTCATCTTAGCACCCCCCTTGTTTCTAATTCCCTACGCAGGGCTTTAAGGGCAAGGTTAAGCCGCGATTTAACTGTACCAACAGGAATGTTTAAAGCCTGAGCAATCTCGGCATATGGAAGCTCCAAATAGTATCGCATTATTACCACTGCCCGTAGTTTCTTATCCAGCCGCTGCAATGCTTGGTGAATTGCTCTCTCCTCTTCCTCCAATTCCAATTGGCCTTGAGGTGAGGAATTCTTATCTATCAACAAAGGTGAAGCTTTTTCCAAACTAAGGGCAGAGAAATTTCGTTTGCGCCTTTGGCTTAAGCAATAATTCATTGTGATGCGTGAGACCCAAGTTGTAAAAGCCGCCTTTTGGGAATCAAAATTGGGCAATGCTTTGTAGAGGCGAAGGAAAACCTCCTGGAGCGCATCTTCGGCCTCTTCAGCATCTCCCAACATGAAATAAGCAATTTTGTAAACCATGTCCTTATATTGCTGGAAAAGCATTGCAAATGCCTCTTTATCCCCAGCCTGGCAACGCTCTATAAGGTCCATGCCTTTTGCCTTAGAATGTGCTTCCCAAATATTATACGCACCTTACCCCCTAAAAGTTCACCCTTCTCAAGCCACTTAAGTTTGCCATGCCGCTGGATTTCCGTTAAAATTTGGAGGGCTAAAGCTTTTCCTTAGGGAAGGGTCATGGAAAAGAACGAAAAACTGGGCAGGGTAGAGATAACCCCTAAAGCCTTGATTGAACTAATAGCCATCACAGCCCTGGAATGCTATGGCATTGTCGGCCTTGCTAAGAAAAGCATTTGGCCAGGAAGTTACCCTTACGGTGTTGAAATAAATTGGGCAGGGCCTGAGCTCATCGTTAACCTCTACGTAATCATGGAGTACGGGGTCCGCATAACCGAGGTTGCTCATAACTTGATGGAAAGGGTAAAATACGTAGTGGAGAAAAACCTCGGAATCCCAGTCGCTCAAGTCAATGTTTACGTGCAAGACCTTAGGATAAACACCTAAAGGTTAGGGGGAAAGAGTGGAGAATTTGGCTTGGGATGGCATAACGCTCAAAAATCTCTTCAAATCCGCCACTGCTTGGCTTGAACGAAATGCCAATTTCATAAACGCTCTCAACGTTTATCCTGTGCCTGATGGCGATACCGGAACCAACATGCTCCTTACTATGCAGGCCTGTGTCAGGGAAATTGAGGGGGTAAAGGAGAATTCTGCCTGGATTGTGGCCCAAAAAGCAGCCTATGGCGCTTTGATGGGAGCCAGGGGCAACTCTGGCGTTATCCTATCCCAGATATGGAGGGGGTTTGCCAAGGCTCTGGACAAAAAGGATGTGATAAAGGTCCAAGACTTGGCTGATGCTCTGGCCGAAGCTGCTTCCACCGCTTACAAAGGAGTTATAAAGCCAGTAGAAGGCACTATCCTCACCGTCATAAGGGAGATGGCCGAAGCCATCCAAGCTATCCGAGACCAAACCGATGACCTCGTGGTAGCTCTTGAGCATGTAGTAGAAGCGGCCAGGATTGCCGTCGCCAAAACCCCTTCCCTCCTTCCCATCCTCAAAGAGGCGGGGGTGGTGGATGCAGGAGGGCAAGGGCTCCTGGTCATAATGGAAGGGTTCCTAAAACACTTGCGAGGTGAAAAATTGGAAGAGAAAGTCACCCTTGAGGAAACAGCGGTAAGAACCGAAGCCTTGGAAGGAGAATACGGTTACGATGTCCAGTTCATAATCAAGGGCCAGAACTTAGACGTGGAGGAAATAAGGAAAGCTCTTTCCACCATGGGCGATTCGGTCTTGGTAGTGGGCGATTCTACTATGGTTAAAGTCCACCTCCATACCAATGAACCTGGCACACCCCTAAATTACGGGGTAAAGTGGGGTTCCTTGGTGGATATAGTAGTTGAGAACATGCAGGAGCAATACCGCGAATTTGTCCTGGGGCGCGAAGCACAGCCCGTCCCACCCCAGCCCCCTAAGAGAGTGGCTGTGATAGCAGTAGTGCCAGGCAAGGGCTTGGCCGAAATCTTCAAAAGCCTTTCCACTGATGCCACTATCTCCGGCGGCCAAACTATGAACCCAAGCATAGAGGAAATACTCCAGGCTATCAACTCCTTGCCGGCTGAGGAAATCATAATTCTCCCTAACAACCCCAACGTGATTTTAACCGCCCAGCAAGCGGCCGAGCTTTCTTCAAAGAAAGTAAGGGTCATTCCTTCGCGCTCTATCCCTCAGGGCATAAGTGCTCTCCTCTCCTTCAACCCGGAAATGTCCTTGGAAGAGAATGTGGAAAATATGAGCGAAGCCTTAAGCCACGTTCGCACCGGAGAAGTAACCGTAGCCGTGCGCTCCACCCAAGTGGAGGGTATAAAAGTTAAAGAAGGCCAGCTCATCGGCCTCTTGGACGGGAAGCTTGTGGCAGTCGGAGAAAGCCCAGAGGAGATCGTGCTGAGACTCCTTAAAGAGATGAAGGCCGAGGAGGGCGAGCTCCTTACCCTCTACTACGGAGCAGATGTTAAAGAAGAGGAGGCCCAAGCATTAGGGGAAAAGGTTCGGGAAATTTTCCCCAACCTCAATGTGGAAGTCCTCTGGGGTGGGCAACCTTACTACCACTACATCATCTCCCTGGAGTAAACCATGATAAAAGTCATAACCGACAGCGGTGCCATATTTGAGGACGAATCCGAGGTCAAAAAGCTTGGGATTACGGTAGTGCCGTTGCGGATAAGACTCAAAGACAAGGTCTACTACGAGAATGTTGACATAGATGCCAATGGCCTAATCCAAGAGATTGCCCGCACTAAGGCTATCCCTTCCTCCTTGCCACCCACCCGCGATTACATGGAGAAGGTTTACAGGGACCTGATAAAAGAGGGGGACGAGATAATTGGGATTTATACTTCCAGCCACATAAACCCAGTAGCTTTGGTAGCCAGGGAAGCGAGCATCCCTTTCCTGGGGCGGGCTCGCATCACCATCATTGATTCTGAGGTTTCCTCTTACGCTTTAGGCATAATGGTAAAAGAAGCAGCCAAGGCAGCCCAAAGGGGCCGCTCCTTAGACACAATCGTGCGGGTTGTCCGTGGGATGATTCCTTACATGTACATCGCCTCTTTCTCCCAGGACTTAAAGTTCCTCCGCCACAAAAAGATAATAAGCCCTTCCCAAGCCATCCTGGGGACGATGATGGGGATTAAAGTCTTCCTCATCATTGAAGATGGAAAATTCATCCCTCTGGAGAAGGTCCAAACTGAGGAGGAAATGGCGGAGAAGCTGGCGGAATTTACAGCTGAGTTCGTAAGCATAAAGAGGTTGGCGGTGCTTAAAAGCGATATGGACGAAACAGTAAATGCCTTCCTGGAAAAATTCTCCAGCCTCTCCTTCAAAATTAAGCCTTTAATCCTCCCCCTTAACCCTTCCATGATTTGCTACCTTGGCCCCAGAGCAATAAGCCTGACGATCCAGGAAGGAGGCGTTTGAGCATGAATAACGAGCGCCTTGAAACTTTGGAGAAAATCCTCAGGCAGGAAGCAAGGCTTGGCTACAAAGATAAAGCTGTATTGGGGGGATTTCGGAAGCTCGCTGCAACTTGGGGGGATGAGGCCCTTAAAGAAGCCGGCACCGAACAGGAAAGGGCCAGGATAAAGGAAATCGTCTCCCTCCTTTCCCGCTACTCTTCCCTCACTTCCGTGGAGGAAAGAAAAGCGCTCCTTGAAAAAATCCACGAACTTATCCTGACCCCAGTGCTTCCCGCCCCAGTTATCCCGGAGCCAGCCCCTACCCCTGTGCCCAAACCGCAACCAAAGCCACGGGAGAAGAAGCCTTCGGAGGCCGCGGCAAAAGGGTTCGGCCTTGACTCACCGGTAATCAAGCTCAGCGGAATCGGCCCCAAAAACGCCGAGCGCCTCAAAAGGCTGGGGGTTTACACCGTCAGAGACCTTCTCTACCTCTTCCCCAGGCGATACGTGGATTACAGCAACATAAAGACCATAAACCGCCTCCGTTACGGTGAAGAAGTCACCATAATGGGCAATGTGTGGGATGTAAGCGTGCGGGAAGCCAAAAGTGGCCTTACCATTGTTTCTTGCCTCCTGGCCGATGGCACTGGAGTTATAGAGATAAGTTGGTTCAACCAGCCTCACCTTGCCCAGCAACTCCGGCCTGGAAAGCAAATAGTGGTAAGTGGCCGGGTGGATGAGTTCATGGGCCGCCTTACCATGACCTCGCCCGAGTGGGAGCCTCTGGACAAAGAGCTTGTGAGCACCGGCCGCATAGTCCCAATATACCCTCTAACCAAAGGCCTAAGCCCGCGCTGGCTCCGCCGGCTAATGCTTAAAACCACAAAATATTGGGCCGATAAAGTCCCGGACCCTCTGCCTGATAGGATTAAAGAAGAACGGAAGCTTTTGGATTTGGGCACGGCTCTGGCCCAAATCCACTTTCCCGATAGCCAGGAACTATTGAAGGAAGCCCGACGCCGTCTGGCCTTTGATGAACTTTTGCTCCTACAATTAGGCGTAATGCGCCAAAAATTTGCCTGGCAAGCTAACCCTGGCCGAGCTATTGAAGTAAACCCAGCCTTTGTGGAAAGCATAATCTCCTCCTTGCCCTTCAAACTTACGGAAGCCCAGCGCAGGGCCCTCAGCGAAATCTTGGGAGACCTTGCCGGAGATAGGCCAATGAGCCGGCTCCTTCAAGGGGAGGTTGGCTCTGGCAAGACCGTGGTTGCCCTGATAGCGATGCTGGTCACAGTAGCTGCGGGCTACCAGGCGGCCATGATGGCTCCCACTGAAATCCTGGCCGAGCAGCATTACCAAACCATAACTTCCCTCTTAGAAGGGATGAACCTGAGGCACCCTCGCACACAAGCGCCTTTCTCCCCCAAAGTTCGCCTCCTCATCGGCAGCATGAAGTCTTCGGAGAAGAAACAAATCCAGGAGGAAATTGCCTCCGGCGAAGTGGATATAGTGGTAGGGACCCATACCCTTATCCAAGAGGGGGTTCAATTTGCGAACTTGGCCTTGGCCATAATAGACGAGCAGCATCGCTTTGGAGTCCGCCAGAGGGCTTCCCTCCGCCAGAAAGGCTTCTTCCCCCACGTCTTAGTTATGAGCGCTACCCCAATCCCCAGGACCTTGGCCTTAACCATTTACGGTGATTTGGACATTTCCACCTTGGACGAAATGCCGCCGGGAAGGCAAGGGGTTAAGACTTACCTCATAACTCCTCTGGAGCGGGAAAGGGCCTATAGGTTCATCCGGAGCCAGATAGAAAAAGGCAGGCAGGCTTTCATAATCTACCCGATAATAGAAGAATCCGAAAGTTTAGACATCCCCTCCGCCGTAGCCGAATACGAACGCCTCCAGAAGGAGGTCTTCCCAGATTTGAAGCTTGGCTTGCTTCACGGTCGGATGAAGGGTGAGGAGAAGGAGAAAGTGATGGAGGCTTTCAGACGAGGGGAGATACAAATCCTCGTTTCCACGGCCGTGGTGGAAGTAGGGGTTGACATTCCCAATGCTACAGTTATGATGGTGGAAGGCGCTCACCGCTTCGGGCTGGCCCAGCTCCACCAATTCCGAGGAAGGGTGGGCAGGGGGACTGAGCCTGGCTACTGCATTTTAGTAGCCGATTCAGAATCACCCGAAGCTTTTGAACGCTTGAAAATCGTGGAGACCATCCAGGACGGCTTCGCTCTGGCCGAAAAGGATTTAGAGATGCGCGGGCCGGGGGAATTTTTGGGGACAAGACAAAGCGGCCTTCCGGAGCTGAAGCTTGCCCGCTTAACTGACCTTAAAATGCTCAATGAGGCCAGGGAAGTAGCTATGGAGATATTCCGAGAGGATCCGGAGCTTTCAAAGCCCGAGTTTCGCTTGCTCAAGGAGGCTGTTTTGAGGCTATGGCAGCCCGGCGTAGTGGATATAAGCTAAGTTTTCCCAAAGGAGGGGGAAATGAACATTGCTGTTTACCCTGGAACTTTTGATCCCATCCATAACGGCCACATAGACATAGCCACAAGAGCAGCGAAGCTCTTTGATAAGCTAATAGTGGCCGTCTACGAGAGGCCTGGGAAAAACGTCCTCTTCTCGGTGGAAGAGAGGGTAGAAATGGCCCGCAAGGCTTTTGAGAACAACCCGAAGATAAACGTGGAGAGCTACAACACGCTTACGGTGGAATTTGCTCGCTCTAAAGGGGCGAAGGTCATAATCCGCGGCTTAAGGGTCATCTCCGATTTTGAGCTGGAGTTCCAGATGGCGCTTATAAACAAAAAACTGGCACCAGAAATTGAATTCCTCTGCCTCATGACCAGCCAAGAGTATGCCTTCTTGAGCTCCAGCATCGTCAAAGAGATAGCCGCACTTGGAGGATGCCTGGACTCAATGGTACCCGCGCACGTGAAAGAAGCGCTCTTCCGCAAGCTGAAGGAGACGTCGTTTGGGGTACCGGTTATTTCGCTGAGGGATTAAGGGGGACTCATGGAGGCTTTTTTCCTGATAGACCGGCTGGAGGCTTTGCTGCAGAAGGGGCGTAGAGTTCCCTTTACCCCTTTTGTAATCCTTAACGAGGATGAAGTCCTGAACCTCATAGACCGGCTTCGCCTTTCTCTCCCCCAGGAGATTGAAGAAGCCAAGCGGATAGTGGAGGAGAGGGAAAACATATTAGCCGAAGCGCAGGAAGAAGCGGAGAAAATCGTGAGCAGGGCCCGGGAGAAGGCTTTGGAGATATTGAGCGAGCACGAAATTGTTCGGAAAGCAGAAGCGCGGGCCAGGTCTATAGAGGAAAAGGCCATTAAAAGGGCGCAAGAGCTAACCCAAAGCGCCGACCAATATGCGTTGGAGGTCCTGCAGAACCTTGAAGCCCAGCTTCTGGAGCTTTTAAAAGTAGTTAGGAATGGGATGGAGGAATTGCGGAAGGAGGGCAAAGGTGAGGGAAAGTGAAGTGGTTTTAACGAATGAGGAGATTTATCGGTACAGCCGGCATCTTTTAATTCCGGAGGTCGGCCTGGCTGGCCAGAAGAAGTTGAAGGCCGCCAACGTGCTCATTGTCGGGGCGGGTGGCTTGGGTTCCCCCGCAGCCCTTTACCTGGCCGCTGCTGGGGTCGGGCGCATCGGGCTGGTGGATTTTGATGTGGTGGACGAGAGCAACCTTCAGCGCCAAATCCTGCACGGCACCTCCTGGATTGGCAAGTCCAAGCTGGCCTCAGCGAAGGCACGCCTGTTGGACCTGAATCCGGGCATTACCGTTGAAACCTATGAGGTGGTGCTGACCAGTGCCAACGCCTTGGAGATACTCAAGGATTACGACATCATCATTGATGGCACGGACAACTTCCCCACTCGCTACTTGCTTAATGACGCCTGCGTGTTCTTGGGTAAGCCTTTGATTTACGGCAGCATCTTCCGGTTTGATGGTCAAGTCACCGTCTTTGATGCCAAGGTAGGCCCCTGCTATCGCTGCCTCTTCCCAGAGCCTCCACCTCCTGGCTCAGTTCCCTCTTGCGCGGAGGGAGGGGTCTTCGGCGTATTGCCTGGGGTAATTGGGGCCATCCAGGCCACCGAAGCCATTAAACTTATCATCGGCCGGGGCAAGCCATTGATTGGGCGGTTGCTCCTCTACGATGCTTTGAGCATGTCTTTTGAGGAGATTGAGCTGCGCAAGAACCCGGCCTGTCCAGTGTGTGGGGAGAACCCAACCATACGGGAGCTTATTGATTACGAGGCCTTCTGTGGGGTGTCTATCCAAGGGCATGAAGTGCGCACTGAGTTTGACATCACACCACAGGAGCTCAAAGCCATGCTGGAACAGGACAGGCGGAGAATTGTATTGTTGGATGTGCGGGAACCCAATGAGTGGGAGATTTGCCATTTGGAGGGAGCGATCCTAATCCCGCTTCAGGAGCTGCCAGCGCGCCTTAATCAACTGGATCCCACTCGGGAATACGTGGTCTACTGCAAGACTGGAAACCGCAGTGCGCAAGCGATTCGAATTATGCAAGCCGCAGGGTTACGGGCCTACAACCTTCGTGGAGGCATAAACGCTTGGTCACGGGAGGTTGACCCCAGCGTCCCACTTTACTAAAAGAACAGGGTAAGGTTCCAGTTCAAATGCGTAAATCGTAAAAGTTAAGAGGGTTGGAGGAAAATTCTATTTCTCTTAGAGCTTCCTCCACTATTTCCCTTATGGAATCATCTCCTTCGGTGAGGAAATTGATCAGGATGTTTCGGGCTTTGTTTCCACCTATGCTTCCCAAGGCCCAGATAGCTGCTTCCCTTACTTCGTAGTCTCTATCCTTGGCAAGCTCGGCTAAAATTTCCACCGCTTCCTTTAAGCCCATCTCTCCGCAGGCCCTTGCTGCTTCGTAGCGGATTGCTGCCCTTGGGTTTCGCAGCTCCTTCAGGATGAATGGCCGCCATCTGGGGTTAGCGTTTTTGCCCATAGCGTAAATGGCGCTGGCCTTCATTTCCTCATCGGGATGATAGTAGGCATCTTCAATGAGCTTGAGCACCCTTTCATCGTCTGAAGGAGAGCAAGCGAGAGCCTCTATAGCTCGCCGACGGATTTCCAGGTTCTCCACTTCGGCGGCTTCCAAGAGAGCCGAGTAAACCAGACGAGCGTAGTAATCGTCAAGCTTACTCGTTCCAGCCCGCAGGAGGAAACGGCCGAGGGAGGAAGCGGCTGCTGCTCTTACCCTTAAAGATGGATCCTTCTTAAGGAGCTTAACCAAAGGGACAACAAGGCTTGGATCATCATCTTCCCAGAGGCCTTCCAAGGACCGGAGGCGGACTTCCTCATCTTCGTCTTCTAAGCAGAGGCGGAAAAGGTAGGAGAAATCAAGGCTGCTATCGTTTTCGCTTGCTTCCACTAAGGCGCTTATAATCCTCCTGCGGGTTTCAATCGGCAGAGTCTGCCAGGTTTTTTGGAAGCTCAGAGCTTCCCTGCGGCTTAACCCGGCAAGGCCCGCAAGGTATCGGGAACGCCATGGCTTTTGGTCTTCCGCCAATTTCTTCAGGATCACCTTTACATCCAGCATTTTGCTTCCCTTCCTTGAATCATTATACACCAGCCAGGGCCATAAGTAAAGGCCTTAAGGTAGAAAATCCTTAAGTTTACGGCTGCGAAGGGGATGGCGGAGCTTGCGCAAGGCTCTGGCTTCTATCTGCCGCGCCCTTTCCCTCGTTACGTTAAGCATTTGCCCAATTTCTTCAAGGGTTTTGGGTTTCCCATCCTTAAGGCCGAAGCGGGCCTCCAGCACTTCCCGCTCTTTGTCGGTCAAGGTCTTGAGGACTTTCTGGATTTCTTCCCTCAGGATTTCTTTAAAAGCCTCATCGGTCGGGGCTGGGGCGGAGGTGTCTTCAATGAAATCCCCAAGGAATGTATCCTCATCAGCACCGATGGGCGTTTCCAAGGACATAGGCTCTTGAGCCGCCCTAATTATGCTCTGGACCTTAGCAGTCGCTTTCTGGAGTTTCTTTTGGAGGTCCGGAGGGATTGGTTTGTTCTGCTCCATAGCCTCTTTTATGGCCTGGACATCGGCTTGGTCCAGTAATCCCATCTCCAGGGCAATTTCTTCCACTGTGGGTTCTCTCCCCAACTTTTGAGTCAATTGCCTGTGGACATTGAGCTCCCGCTGGATGTTTTCCATCATGTGGAGGGGGATGCGGATAGTGCGGGCTTGATCGGCGATGGCTCTGGTTATAGCTTGCCTTATCCACCAGGTAGCATAAGTACTGAAGCGGAAGCCTTTGCGGGGGTCAAATTTATCCGCTGCCTTGAGTAGGCCGACATTTCCTTCCTGGATTAGGTCAAGGAAAGATAAACCACGGCCCAGGTAGTGCTTGGCTATGCTCACCACAAGGCGGAGGTTGCTTTGGACTAAGCGGCGCTTGGCCATTTCCCCCGCCCTGACTTGAGCTTCCAGCCGGGCTTTCTCTATGGGGGAAATGTCGCCTTTTTTAAGGCGGTGCATGGCCATCCGGCCCCTTTGGATGAGGACCCCCAGCTCTTTTTCTTCCTCAGGGGTGAGCATGGGGAATTTGCTTATCTCCCTCAGGTAAATCTGCAATGCGCTATCCCCAAGCTCTTCCCCAGTATACTCTTCTTTGTCCTCAAATTCCGGAAACTCTTGGCTCATCAAACCTCCCGCTGCCGGCTATGATAACGAGACATAACCCGGTGGATGGAGGCTAATTCCTCGGCTTGAGCCTTTATTAAGCTTCGGTAATGGCTCAAGCTTTCTTCATCGCCTTGCTCCCGTGCTTCTTCCTGGAGGAAGCGCAGCTCTTGAAGGTAATAGCGGATGCTCTGTTCGCGCAGGCGCAAGGCACAGTAGAGGATTTCGTCCTCAACCATTTCCCAAGGTGTTGGCGGGGAAAGTTCTACCTTCGCCAGAATGGCGGAAGCACTTTCCCTCAAAATGGGGTCCAAGCTTTCCAGAAATTCCTCAAGCTTTCCCCCATTTTTGCCCAAGGTTGCCTTCCAAAGGCTGAAGAGGATGCGGTTATTGGACTCGGTGAAATCGGACTCGCTCAGTGGGTAGAAGCCCATGGCGGCCATTTTTTCATCCAGGAAGGTGAGGAGAGGAGGGTTCGTCATTAGCTTGGCCAGGGCATATTCCTCCAGCCCAAGGATAGTCCCGGGGGCTTTTTTCCGCGAGAGGGGACGGGTTCTCGCCAGGGCCCCCAATTCCCTCCTTATCACTCCTTCGTCCACCTTTACCAGCCTGGATAGCCGGTAGATATAGTGCTCCCTTTCCACCTCGCCCTTTATCGCTCTCAGGATGGGGACGAGGGTCCGGACAGCTTCTGCTTTGCCTTTGGGAGAAGAAAGGTCAAACTTCTGGGAAAGGAGCTGGAGGAAGAATTCAGTGACAGGGGAGGCCTTTTCCAAAGCTTCCCGCCAGCTATCAGGTGATTCCCGGATTAAATCGTCAGGGTCTTGGCCGGAGGGTAGGCTTAGGATGAAGATTTCGGCATTCAAGCGTTCTTCAAACCGAATGAAGCCTCTGGGGTCAAATGTGGGTTCGGCTTCCTTATCCAGAACTTCTTCGGCCATCTGCAAGGCCCTTATCGTAGCCTCGCTCCCGGCCACATCAGGGTCAAGGGCGAAGACGAAGCGCTTGGTGTAGCGAGCTAAAAGCTTGAGCTGGGCTTCCGTTATTGAAGTGCCCATGGAAGCCACTACGTTCTTGAAGCCTCTTTGGTGGGCCTGGATGACGTCAAAGTAGCCTTCTACTATCACGGCCATGTCTTGAGCTCTTATGGCATCTTTGGCCATGTCCAGCCCGAAAAGAAGCCGGCTTTTGTCAAAGATGGGGGTTGATGGGGAGTTGAGGTATTTCGGAATGCCTTCAGGGTCCAGCGTTCTACCACCGAAGCCAACTATACGCCCAGCTTCGTCCCTTATCGGTATCATTAACCTATCCCGGAAGCGGTCATAAAAGCCCCCCTCTTCCCTCTTTATGATAAGGCCAGCCTCGTAGATTAGGTCCCGCCTGTAGCCGAGGTTTACCATGAATTCTTCCAGAGCATGCCACTCTCCTGGGGCATAGCCCAGCTTGAAAGCTACGATTGCCTCTTCATTTATTCCCCTTTTTTCCAAATAGCTCCTCGCCTTAGCCCCTTTTTCTGGGTGGAAAAGAAGGCGATGGAAGTAATCGGCGGCTACGGAGTTGATTTCCCGGAGGAGTTTTTCCTTTTCTATCTCTTTTGGTGGCTTTTCTTCCAGCTTTACTCCTGCTCTTTCGGCCAGGACCTTTAAGGCTTCCCTGAAGTTCAACCCCTCCTTCTTCATGAGGAAGGAGAAGACATCCCCGCCCGCATTGCAGCCGAAGCAGTGCCATGTCTGGGTGTGGGGGAACACGTAGAAAGAGGGGTCCTTTTCGGTATGGAATGGGCAAAGGGCTTTGAAGTTGCGTCCCGCCTTCTTCAGAGGAACGTATTGCCCTATTACGTCCACTATATCCGTCCTGGCCTTTACTTCATCAACAACGTTCATTGCCCCCTTCCTCCGGCCCTTTGCAGCCTAATTTTAAAGCAAGGGTTGGGAGATGTCAAAAGCTTTCCAGGCCGGTGAAATGCAAGGTGGAGCCAAATGGGGCAAAACCTCTCTTGGCCTTTGGCGGGTGCGGCCAAAATTGTGGAGGAATCCCCTTTTTAGTCGGGTTAAAATTTCTCCCTTAAGCTTGCCTTGTGCTATAATGGATTTGTGGAGGACATAATGGTCATTGAAGTCCGCAACCTGCTCAAAAGGTACGGCGAACTTGTAGCTATAAAGGGCCTTTCTTTTGAGGTCAAAAAGGGGGAAATATTTGGCCTTTTAGGCCCAAACGGTGCCGGTAAGACCACTACCATCCGCATCCTAATGGACATCCTCAAGCCGGACGAAGGCGAGGTTAAGGTTCTGGGCCGCAACCCAAGTGAGGTCAAGGAAAAGGTAGGTTACCTCCCTGAAGAGAGAGGACTTTACCAAGGCCTTGGTGTCCTGGAAACTTTGGTCTACTTTGCCGAGCTTAAAGGGGTGCCCAGCTCCATCGCCAAGGAAAGAGCTATTTCTTTTCTGGAAAAAGTTGACCTTTTGGACAGAGCCAAGGGCAAAGTTAAAGAGTTAAGCAAAGGGATGCAGCAGAAACTCCAGTTCATAGCCAGTATAATCCATGACCCTGAAGTCGTCTTCCTGGATGAGCCGTTCCAAGGCCTGGACCCGGTGAACGTAGAGTTGATAAAAGGCCTTATCACTGAGTTGCGTGACCAAGGCAAAACGGTGGTCTTGAGCTCCCATCAGATGAACCTGGTAGAAGCCCTCTGCGACCGCATCTTGTTGATTAATAAAGGAGAAGCAGTTCTGTATGGTCCTATCCGGGAGATAAAGAAGCGATTTACCCCCAATACTATCTTGGTTAAAAGCCCGCAATTACCTCCCACTATAAAAGGCGTGCAATCAGTTGCGAAAAAGGACGATGCTTTTATGCTAACTTTGGCCGAGGGGGTATCACCCCAATCGGTGATAAAAGCCCTTGTGGAAGAAGGGGTTGAGCTTGAGGCTTTTGAAGTGGCCCCGGTGCCCCTTGAGGACATCTTTGTGAAGGTGGTTAAGGAGGGTAAAGCTTAATGCGCTTCTCTAAGGTCTGGACCATAATTAAGCACGAGTACATAACCAATGTCAGGAGGCCAGGGTTCATCATAATGACGGCCATAGTCCCAGCCCTGGCTTTGATCGGGCTGCTTGTGGGGGCCTACGGAGGTGGAATCTTCAAGGGCATGGCCCAATCTCTGGCGGACTTTTTTGAAGGCACTTCCAAGAGGATAGGGGTTGTGGATGGGACTGGCTTTTTTACCCCTTTGCTCCCGGAATATGAAAACAATTTTGTCCTTTTCGGGGGCGAGGAGGAGGCCCGCAAGGCCTTGGAAGGCGAGAAATTGGATGCAGTATTGGTGATACCCTCAGATTACATTGAAACTGGGAAGGTAAAGGTTATAACCAGGGGAAGTGGTTTTGAGGCTGTTGCCTTTGAGGATTCCGAGTGGTTCAAAGGTTTCCTCGTTTCCCACTTACTCCGAGGCAAAGTGGAGCCAGCGGTAAGTCGTAGAGCTGCGGACCCTGTAAAAGTTGAACCCGAAGTTTTGGGGGAAAAGGGCAAGGTTCAAGGCGGTGGGCCTTGGGGCATACTTTTCACCTTCATAATCCCTTATTTCCTCGCTTTTATGCTGATTATGACCATTTTTGTCTCCTCTGGCTACTTGCTCCAAGGAATCGCTGAGGAGAAAGAGAACAGGGTAATGGAGATAATCGTGTCCTCGGTTTCCCCTTTGGAGCTATTGGTTGGGAAAGTCGTAGGTTTAGGGGCAGTTGGCCTGACCCAGGTTTTGGTTTGGATTCTTTCCGCGCTTGGGTTTACAGGCGGAGCTGTTCTGCTCCTTACTATCTCGGCTTTTTCGCTTCCGCCATCCACCTTAGTGCTCTTAGTCATCTACTACGTCCTTGGCTTTGCGATTTATGCCTTCCTCATGGCCGGAATCGGTTCGCTGGGAACTACTATGCGGGAGAGCCAACAGCTTGCAGGGATTTTCTCCATGTTCGCTGCTGCTCCTTACATGCTCAGCGGTTTTCTCATGGCGAACCCAAACTTGACCATAGCCAGGGTCTTGAGCTTCTTCCCCTTAACTGCTCCTACAATGATGCTTTTCAGGTTGCCCTTGGCTAAGGTCCCCTGGGTGGATGTGGCCGGCAGTCTGGTTGTCCTCAGCCTCTCCCTCTTGGGAGCCATATGGTTGGGGGAGAAGCTTTTCCGGGTGGGGATTTTGATTTACGGTAAGAGGCCTTCTTGGAAGGAAATTTGGCTTATCTTACGCAGCTCTTGAGGGGATAGGCATGACCAATTACTTCTTGATTTTCGCCAGTGCTCTGGTGATAGCTTTCGCTGGGACTCCCCTTGCGCGCAAGCTTGCGCCCAAGCTCGGCTTCATGGATTACCCATCCCCCCGAAAGGTTCATTCGCACCCGATGCCTAAGCTGGGAGGGATAGCTATTTACGGGGCTTTCATCATTGCCATACTCTTAGCGGGGAATCGCTTCTACATCCCCCAGCTCTTCAGCATATTCCTTGGCGCCACCATTGTCTCCTTCATGGGCATTTGGGATGACCGGTGGGGTCTCAGGCCTTTGGTTAAACTGGCGGTTCAAGTCATCGCAGCCCTGCTCCTTTACTTCACGGGGGTGAGGGTTCAAATTTTCCCCCACCATTACCTTAACCTTCCCATCCATCTGCTCTGGGTTGTGGGCATAACCAATGCCTTGAACCTATTGGACAACATGGATGGCCTTTCCAGCGGGGTAGCGGTAGTGGCATCGGCCTTTTTCCTTCTTTTGGCGGCGATGAACGGGCAATACCTTGTAGGAGCGCTGGCGGCTGCCCTCTTGGGCGGATGTTTGGGCTTCCTTTTCTACAACTTCAACCCCGCCACTATATTCATGGGCGATTCGGGGAGCCTTTTCATCGGCTTTGTGTTGGCGGCGGTAGGGATAAAGCTGCGCTTCCCGCATAACATCCCCGCTGTCACCTGGATGGTTCCGGTCCTAATCCTTGGAGTGCCCATATTTGACACGACCCTTGTGGTAATCTCTCGCCTCCGCCGGGGTTTGAACCCATTGACCAATCCAGGTAAAGACCACTTATCTCACAGGCTTGTAGCGATGGGGATGAGCAAGAGGGAAGCGGTAATGGCTATTTACCTCATAAGTGGGGGGCTTGGCCTGCTGGCCCTCTTCATCACCCAGGCTTCCCTTACCGAAGCATGGACTATCCTGGGCCTTTTGGCAGCCGTAGCTTTATGGGCCCTTTGGAAATTGGAAAAAGGATGGCAAGGAGGTGGCTATGGAACCTTTGTACATAAAGATAAACGCCAGGAACCTTGAGGTAACGGAAAGGCTTAAGGAGTATTTGGAGAAAAAGCTTAGGAAAATGCCTCGCTACCTTCCCGACCTCATGGAAGCGGAAGTGGAGCTCTCTCGCCAGAGCACCAAAAACGCTAAGGACAGTCACCGGGTTGAGATAACTCTGCGCGGCGCAAGGGCTCTCATCAGAGCAGAAGAGAGGTCCGCAGATATTTTCGCTGCCGTTGATGCCGTAATTGATAAGCTTTCCCGCCGGATAGAGCGCTACAAAGGCAAGCTTTACGAGAAGGGCCGAGGCCGCGCCCAGGAGGAAATCCTGCCCGAAGTTCCAGAAGAGGCCCCCAAAATCGTTAGAGTTAAGACCTTTCCCGTTTCCCCAATGTCCGAGGAGGAAGCTATTGAGCAAATGGAGCTCTTGGGCCACGATTTCTTTATCTTCCTCAACCCTGAGGATGGCCAGATAAACGTAATTTACCGCCGCAAGGACGGCAATTACGGCCTCATAAAGCCTGAGATAGCCTAAGCGGGGGCTTCCTCTCTACTCAGGGGCTGATGTGTCTTCTTCCATTCTTCAAATAGCTCGTCAAAGTGCGCTTTGTGCTCAACATAGAATCGGTCAAAAGTGTCAAAGACGTTCTGCACAAGTTGCTCAAATCTCTCCCTGGTTATTATGCTTTTCACCAAGGTTAGGTCAAAGTTGCCGATTTTGTCAGGCAGCATGGCATAGATGGAATCGGCGATTAGCTTTTTATCAGCCCCGCGAAGGCGTTCATATCCTTCATCTACAGCCCTCTCCCCCAGGCGGTAGGCTGCGCATATACCTTGGAAGATTATGGGAAGAAGCGCTGCTTCTATCTGGGCTTCTAAGGGATAGCCTTGCCTTTTGCTTTGGAGCCAGTTGTAAGTGACTATTAGCAACGCAAATAAGGAAAAGGCTATGGCTATGGTGGCCAATATGATGATGGCGGCATTAACCATGCTCTTCCTCCTTTTGGTAAAGTTCTAACAAGACACCGTGCAAGCTTTTGGGGTGGACGAAAGCCATTTTCCGGCCGTGAGCGCCAAGGCGGGGCTTTTCGTCTATGAGCTTAATCCCTTTGCTGGCAAGCTCGGCCAGGGTTTTTTCCAAATCTTCAACTTCAAGGCAGATGTGGTGGATTCCTTCACCTCTCTTTTCCAGGAATTTAGCCACGGGGCTTTCAGGGGAAAGGGGCTCTAAAAGCTCAAGGCGAGTATCCCCCACCGGCAGGAAAGCGACCCGAACCCCCTGTTCGGGCACTTCTTCCTCCCCTTTCAGCTCAAGGCCGAGGACGTCTTTGTAGACCCTGAGAGCTTCTTCAAGGTTTTGGACAGCAATGGCTATGTGGTCAATTTTCACAACCATTTTGCCCTCCATTGTTAAGCCTATTGTCTAAGGTAGGGTATTGTCTGGGGGCCTTCGGGCAGGATGCAAACTTTGGCCCCAGGGCCGTATTTGGCTAAAAGCTCCCCAAGGGTTTCTTCAATTGAGGGGCAGGGCTTGAGGAGTGCTTCCCTTATCTGCCCTTCCGTAAGGTAAGAGCTTTTGACGTAAACATCGGCTTTAAGTTGTATGAGGGCCTGGATCTGAGCTTCCCATTGGTCCTGAACCAGGAAGCCAGGCCGGCGGATTATTTCCAGAAGTTCGGCTGGGGAGGAGGCCATCTTGAGGATGTTTTTGTACTCCCCATGCTCTGGGATGCCATCCCGGCACTCAGCGGCGATGATTATGCTCCCGCCTTCTTTAACCACTCGCGCCGCCGCCGACATTCCCTTTACTGCCTGGTAGAGATTTATGTCCAGAGGATAACCGGAATTGGAGGTTATGACGATGTCAAAAGGCTCTTCCACTTCTACCATGGCCGAAGCGGCGGCAAACTTTACCCCTTGGGCATGGGCTTCCCAAACGTTACCAGCAAATACACCCGTTATCTGCTTTTCCCGATTCAGGGTTACGTTGACTAAGAATGAAGGCTGCGTTTTGTAGGCCACTTCCCTTATCTCTTCCCAGATGGGATTGCCTTCCGTCACCCCCCACGTAGCTTGGGGGCTGTCTATCATCTCGGCTCCGTGGTTCAAGAGGATGGTGTCTATACCTGCTATGCCGGGAAGCACCGCTTTAGGCCCTCCGGAGAAGCCAGCAAAGAAGTGGGGTTCAATGAAGCCGGTGAGGATTTTCACAGAGGCTTCCATGTAGGCCTTGTTGACCCAAGCTGGATGGCCAAAGCTCGTTTCCCCAAGGTAGTAGAGGGCCGATTTGTCGTGGCAATCGTGCTGGATGATTGTGTAATTGGAGACCACTTCCGGCCCCAGCATCTCTTCCAGTTCTTGGCGGGTCTGAGGCCGATGGGTTCCAAGGGCGTTTATGAGGACAATGTTCTGTCTGGGGATGTGAGAAAGTTCTTCCAGGATTAAAGGTATTACCCGACGGTTAGGCATTGGGCGGGTTATGTCGCTGAAGACTATGGCTACAGTATCGGAGGGGCGGACCAGCTCCCGCAGAGGGGGCGAGGCTATTGGTTCCCTCAAGGCTTTTCTTATGGCTGCTTCCTCGTCCGGAAGGCCAGGGACGAACTTTGGTTCTATGATTTTTACTTCCAGCTCCTCGGGCAAATCAACCCAAAGCCCTTCTTTGCCGTAAGCCAAACGCACTTTCACGTCTTTCTTCCTCCCGCTGATATTTTGGATACGGCCGCTTTTATGGCGTCAATTATCTGGTAATAGCCGGTGCAACGGCACAGGTTGCCAGCGATGGCTTCTTTGATTTCCTCATCTGAAGGGTTAGGGTTTTTGTCCAGCAAGGCTTTGGTAGACATTATGAAGCCAGGGGTGCAGTAGCCACACTGGGCAGCAAAATGCTCTATGAAGGCTTCTTGGATGGGGTGGAGTCTACTGCCTGAGGCCAGCCCTTCAATTGTCTCAACGTGAGCTCCGTCTACCTTCATGGCCGGGTAAATGCAAGAGGTAACGGTTTTGCCGTTGACGATTACGGTGCAAGCGCCGCATTCTCCTTCCTCGCATCCTATTTTTGTGCCTATAAGGCCGAGTCTTTCCCGGAGCAAGTGAGCAAGGGTTTCAAAAGGCTGGATTTCAACGGTTTGTTCTTGGCCGTTAAGGGTAAAGGTGATTTTGGGCATAGGTCTACCTCCTTTTGCAGAGGATTTAGGGGGCAGGGGACACTCCCACAGCCCACGCCAGGGGGTTTCATCCCCTGGGCCCCCCTTCCAGATAAGGCTAAAAAGCCCGGCTTTTACTTCGGTTTTAGTGTTAAAGTGGCCTCGGCAAAGCGTTGCACTTGGTCCTTGTCCCAAAGCATCGGGTGGTATTCGCCCTTGGCCCATTTCATTATGAAGTCGCCATAGTGAGGGTGATAGGGATGACCAGATTGGCCGGTGGTGTGGATAGAAAGGGAGTTGCCCCAGGCTCCAACATCTATGATTTGCCTGTAAGAGGGAAGCACTATCACTTCAAAGGGGCTCGCAGGATTGTAAAGGTTATTGTTCACTGTTTCGCAGCTACCACTTACAGGCACAGGCCCACGGTTGAATAGGGCTTCAATGGGCTTTATGCCCGATTTGCCAAGGGTCTCGTTCCGGAAGGTGGCTGTGTGGACTTTGCCCCATTGCCATTTGTTCATGTCCTTGCCCAGGCGCTTTGTCAGCTCGTCTACGGCTTCCTTAAGGGCCTTGATAAGCACTTCTTCTCGGGATTCGGCCTTGGGGGTATATATGTTGTCGTACCAAGGAGACTGAGGATTGGCTAAGATGTTGGCCAGGACTTGCATGGTTAGGGATTCGGTGTCCAGGAAGGCTTTGAAAGCTTTTTCGCCAAGCTCGTCGGCCAGGATGTTGCGGAGCAGGCTCAGCCTCACGGCTTCAAAAATCGTGGCCCCTACGGATTCCGGAACGGCCCGGCGATCCCATTGCTTTAGGATGTCCAAGGCCTCTTTGAGGCGCGGATCGTCTGGGGAAAGGGCTAAGAGGTGAGGGATAACTTCTTCGGCATGCAGGATGTAGGAATCCATGTGGATGGCTTTGAAGTCCTCAATGCTCAGCTTATCCTTGGAGGTTATGAGGTCAACTATGCGCTGAGCCCGGTAACCTCGGTTCCAGTCGCGGGCGATGAAGTAGGGGAAATCGGGCTTTACTACAGCGTTGTTGGCTGTAACTACGTAGCCTTCGGGCGGGTTGAAGGTGCGGGGCAGTTCGTCAAACGGGATGTAGCCGGTCCACTCGTATTCGCTGTTCCATCCTGGAACGGGCATTGAGCCATCGCCCTTCTTGCGGATTGGGACTTTGCCGGGCATCTGGTAGCCAATGTTGCCCTCGGCATCGGCGTAAACGAAGTTCTGGCTTGGGGCATCCCAATATTTGAGGGCTTCTCTGAATTCTTGCCAATTGCGGGCTTTGTTGAGTAGGAGTACGGATTTCACGACAGTGCCAGGCTCAAGTGCTGTCCAGCGGAAAGCCAGAGGCTGCCACCCGTATGCCCAGGCCTCCTCAGTTCCGCCAGCTATATCGTTTATTATCGGGCCATGGCGGGTTAAGCGGACTCGCACCATCACTGGCTCTTCTTTACCCCGCACTTTTATTTCTTCCCAGATTATCTGCATGTTTTCCCACTTGCCATCTACTTCGTACTGGTCGGGGTTTTCGGGGTTGAGGCGCTCCACGTAAAGGTCCTGGACATCGGGGTTGACATTGGTTACACCCCAGGCTATGTAGGCATTGTGGCCGATTATGACCCCTGGGCATCCGGCGAAGGAAGCTCCGACGACGTTAAATGGGCAATCTTCGCTCACGGGCTCGCAGTGCAAGCCGATTTCATACCATATGGCGGGCATTTGGATGCCTAAGTGGGGGTCATTGGCCAAGAGGGGGCGGCCAGTGGTGGTGCGTTTGCCTGAGACTACCCAGTTGTTGCTCCCGATGCCTGGACCCATGCTGAGGAATTCCAAAGCCTCCCACGGTATGCTCTCTAAAGTGGCTTCGGTAAGAAGTACGGGGGTTTCAGGAGCCGAAGCAGGCCCAGTTTCAGGGTGAGGGACTATAACCGGGCGATTGGGGGGATAAGGTAGGTCTATGTCTTTAAGGCGTGCGGAGCCTATCCTGTTTAAGAGCATAGCCCTGAAGATTTCATTTTCCCAGTTTCCTCCCAGGTTCCAAGCCATGACTTTGGCCCAGGTCAGGGTATTGTAAGGAGTCCAAGGCTCGGGCTCAAATTTAGCCCCTATAAGGCCGAGGATAGTGAATTCCAGGCCAAGTTTCCCTTTGTTTTCCTTAAGATAAGCGTTAACCCCTTCGGAGTAGGCTTCCAAGATGGCTTTTACTTCTGGGTCCAGCTGCTCAAGTTCTTTGGCGGCTGTCCTGTGCCAACCTAAGGTGCGTATGAATCTGTCAGCACTGAGGGTGGCTTCCCCGAAGATTTCGGATAGGCGACCGCTTCCGATCCTCCGCCAGTATTCCATTTGCCAGAAGCGGTCCTGGGCATGGACGTAGCCTTGGGCGAAGAACAAGTCATGGGCGTTGGAAGCGTAAATGTGGGGCACACCCCATTTGTCCCTTATTATGGTCACTGGGGCTTTAAGCCCTTCTACGATTATCGTTCCGCTGGTCTTAGGCCATGGTTTACGGATGGTGTAATAGAGGAAACCTGAAAGAGCCAGCCCCAAGAGCAGCAATATAGCTACAATTATGGTTACAGCTTTTAAGGCTCTGCTCATAGAGATCTCCTTGTCATCTGATTTGTTTTAGGGGCCCATCCCCCCTAATAAGCCCTATCTATGATTTTATGCGCCGGAGGATGCTTTCAAGCCTGGCAGTATCTTGATAGAGAAGTTTGGTCAGTTCGCGACCCGCATCTACCAGGAAGTAATGCCCTTCCTTCCCAAGGGAACTGGCTATTCGCCTCAGGGCTACAGCTATGACATCATCGGATGGGATGCCGGGGATGTTGAGGAGGGTTCGCAGGAAGTTGAAGCCGGAAAGGGCAAATTCTTTGATTTCTTCAGGGGAGGAGGTTTCTACTATGCTAAAGGGCAGAGGGGGTTGCGGTGGTGGCTCCTGGCGGATTAGGCCGCGCCGTTTGTATCCTACCACGGCCACTGAAAACTCCACGGGAAGGAGCCTGTTCTCTATTTGGTCCTTTATGTACTCCTCTGGCAAATCCGGAGCTGTGATGAGCTGGCGCACAGTTGGATCGCTCTGGATGGCTACGTTGTAGATAAAGCCGTAAATTATGCTGCCATCTTGGGCTATAACCCGGACAAAATCGCCGAAAGAGGGGATATCCTGGAGCATCATCCGGCAGCCGGCTGTAAAATTAGTAGTATTAGCCTGAAGGACCCTTCCTATTTCCTGGCCCATTTTATATCAACCTCTTCCACCTCTCTTTGGGTGAAACGATTGGGCTCAGCCCTCTTCTGAACATGGCTCGCTCTATCATTTCCTCAAGGCTTCTCCTTTCCGAAGCCCTTATAACTGCCAGTTCGTGGGCCCTTTCCAGGACGTAGGGATAGCCTTGAGTGTTTTCGCTCTGCTTGAGAATCGCCGCATGCACTAAGTTTACCAAATCGGGGCTTTGGGCTATCCAGCCTGGGATTTCAATCCTGGCAATTTCTCCACCAACATTGAGGTAAAAGAAGAAGATGCGGCTTTCCCCGTAGTAATCGTTCAAGGGGGAAGGGCTTTCAAAGAGAGCGGAACGCCAACCGATGGGCAGGAAAGAAAAGACAGCGGCATCGGTCAAACGTCCCCAAGGGCGTCGGTGGGGTGGGTGGGAGAAAGGCTCTTCCCCAAAGTGCATCAGCCTCAAAAGGTCCACCACTTCAGTATAACGGGGGCGGCTTATGAAGCCGGCCAAGAGTGCCCCAGCCTCTCGGATTTTCTCCATCTCCTCCACATAAGCCCTGATTTTATCCAGATGTCGGCTCCTTTCCTCTTCCAATACCCAAAGGAGCAAAGTTCCGTCGGCTAAAGCTAAGATGGGGATTTTTCCCTTTTCGGCCTTTTCAGCCACCTCCTTTACCCTGGCCGAAAGTTCCCGAAGCTCTGCCAGGGCCCTTCGGACATCAAGCAAGTTTCCTTGAACCAGCCGGTTCCCTTCGTAAAGGTCCTCGTCCTTGTAGTAGAGGTAAGGGGTGCTTTTGGGGATTGGGGTTTCACCGCTTCCCTCTTTAAGCACAATGCTCCCCACGTTTATCAAGTAGTAGAGGGCAATGCTGTGGCGATCGGGCTGAATTTGGGAGCCATCGGCGGCGATAGCGAAAAACCCCTCTTTTAGGGAGGCGGGGGGTACAGATGGGCTACTGTGGTCAATCGGCTCCTGAGAGGGGATTGCAGCTCCAAATTCTTTGGCCTTAGTCTTGAAATCAAGCGCCGAGAGGGAATAAAGGCCGAGGAGTTCCTGGACTTTCCCCAACACCTTATGGCGATGAGCTTTTTCTTCGGCCAATTCTTCGGCCATCTTTTCCACTTGAGGGATTAGATGCGCTAAGGAAAGGGTCATTTTCGCCCCCCAGCGAGCCTTTTTAATTTTATCACGAAGCAACAGTTTTGGGAAAATTTGCCTAACAAATCAGCCTTTTCCGGCCTTTGGCCGAGGGCCAGCCTGCGCCGACCCCCCGTAACCTCCTGCAAGGGGGATACTATCCGCAAGTGAGCCCCAAAATCTTGGCGAACCCTAAGCCAACGGGGGTGGGGAATCCCCATAGCCCCCTGCACAAAAGGGGTATGGGAGTCCAAGGGGGCTTGGGAGTGTCTCCCCAAAGTTTCAAAATCGGGAGCGAGTTGCGAACCCCGGCAAACCCACACACGAGTGGGGCAAACGGGGGTGGGAACTCCTATTGAAGCTGCCTGCGTTTGAAAAACTGGAAAGCCCCGGCAAGTGCTAACTTTCATTGACACCATCCAGCTTTTGAGCTAAAATGTTCTTAAAATCGGAGTCGGGAGGGAAAGGATGCTTAGTGCGGAGATAAGGAGAAAGTTTTTGGATTTCTTCGCCGAAAATGGCCACACTGTGGTCCCAAGCTCTTCCCTTGTGCCAGAAAATGACCCAACCCTTCTTTTCACTAACGCTGGTATGGTTCAATTTAAGGATGTGTTCCTGGGGCTGGAAAAGCGCCCTTACACCCGCGCTACTTCTTCCCAAAAATGCATGAGGGTAAGCGGAAAGCACAATGACTTGGAGAACGTGGGACCTTCCCCACGCCACCATACCTTCTTTGAAATGCTGGGCAACTTCTCCTTCGGCGATTACTTCAAGAAAGAGGCAATAGCTTACGCTTGGGAATTTCTGACCCAAAGGCTTGGCCTCCCCAAAGAGCGGCTCTGGGCTACTATCTACGAAGAAGACGATGAGGCATGGGAGCTCTGGCAGAAAGTGGCCGGAATGCCTCCAGAAAGAATCGTGAGGATGGGTAAAAAAGACAACTTCTGGGCTATGGGCGATACTGGCCCTTGCGGCCCCTGCTCCGAAATTATCTACGACCGCGGAAAACAGTACTGCACTTGCCACAGACCCGACTGCTCCCCAGCTGTTGAATGCGAGAGGTGGTGGGAACTTTGGAACTTGGTCTTCATGCAGTATGAACTACACCCCGATGGCTCCATGACCCCCTTACCCCGCCCAAGCATAGATACCGGAATGGGGTTGGAAAGGATAACAGCCGTAATGCAAGGGGTTGAATCCAATTACGAAACCGACCTTTTCTGGCCCATTATCCTCAAGACCAAGGAACTGCTTGGCCATTCCGATGAGCAAGTTTTGGAGAACATCGTCTCCTACAGGGTAATAGCTGACCACGGCCGTGCTATAACTTTCCTCATAGGGGATGGGGTGCTCCCATCCAACGAAGGCCGAGGGTATATCCTGAGGATGATTCTGAGGAGAGCGGCCCGACACGGCCGCAAAATCGGATTCAAGGGGCCTTTCCTGGCTCACATCGCCGATAAAGTCATTGAAATCATGGGCCACCACTATACCGAATTACCCTTACGCCGTGACTTCATCAAAAACCTCATAACCCAAGAAGAGGAAAGGTTCCAGCAAACTTTGGACATCGGCCTAAACCTCCTTGATACCCTCATAGCCGATTTGGCCTCCAAAGGCCAAAAGATTATCCCAGGCGAAGAGGCTTTCCGCCTCTACGATACCTACGGCTTCCCACTTGACTTGACCAGAGTAGTAGCCCGTGAAAGGGGGTTTGAAGTAGACGAAGAAGGGTTCAACCGAGCGATGGAAGCCCAGAGGGCAAGGGCTCGCGCCGCCACAGTGTTTGAACTGGGAGAAGAAGAACTTAAAAAGGCCGAATTTTACAGCAACCTTTACGAACAGCTGAGACGAGAAGGGGCTATTCCAGAAAGCGGGGTTGAACACCTCTACGAAACGGAGATAGAAGTAAGGACCAAAGTGGCTGCCATAATCAAAGGAGGGCAAAGGGTAAGCGTAGCGCACAAAGGGGATGAAGTGGAAATAGTCCTGCCCCGAACCCCATTCTATGTAGAAAGCGGCGGGCAAGTAAGTGATACCGGCTGGATAACGTGCACCCGCTCCATTAATGGCGAAGAAACGGTTTGGGAAATGGAAGTGGAAGACATGCTTCGTCCCCTCCCCGGCCTTATAATCCACAAAGGCAAGATTGTAGAAGGCGTGGCAAGGGTTGGGGACGAAGTCTGGGCGACTGTAGATGCCGAAAGGAGGATGGATATCTCTCGGAACCACACCGCCACCCACATCCTCCACAGCCAGCTACGCCGCCTCCTCGGCCGGCACGTCTACCAAACCGGCTCTTTAGTCGCCCCCGACCGCCTACGCTTTGACTTCACCCATACCGGAATGCTTACCCAAACCCAAATACGCGACCTGGAAAAGATGGTGAACGAAATAATCTTAGCCAACTACCCAGTCCAAGCCATCCACACCACATACAAGGAAGCCATAGCCCAAGGGGCTATCGCCCTCTTTGAGGAAAAGTACGGCGAAGAAGTAAGGATGCTGGTAATAGGCTACCCGGATGAAATCATAAGCAAAGAGCTCTGCGGAGGAACGCACGTCTCCAACACCGGCGAAATCGGCTTCTTCCACATCCTCTCAGAACAAGGGGTTGGAACCGGGGTAAGGAGGATTGAAGCGGTCACCGGACGGTACGCTTTGGAATTGGCCATGGAACGCCTGCAAGTCCTTGAATCTACCGCCGCCTTCCTCTCCTGCCCACCGGAGGAGGTAGACCGACGAGTCCTGGCCCTGATGGGGGAGCTTCAGAACAAGGACAAAGAAATCCAAAAGCTACAAAGGGCTCTGGCCCGCAAGGTTTACGAAAGCTTACTGGATAAAGCCATAAAAGTGAAAGATGTTAACGTAATTGCGGCTAAGGTTGAAGAGGTAGAAAACGAGGATATACTGAGAGAAATGAGCGATTGGCTCCGGGAAACCTTGGGCAGTGCCGTGGTCATCCTGGCTACGGTCTTGAACGGGAAGCCTTTCTTCATAGCAGCTATCAGCGAAGATTTGGCAGAGAAGGGCCTTCACGCCGGCCACTTGGTGAAGGAAATAGCCAAGGTAGTGGGTGGCGGCGGAGGAGGCAAAGCCACCATGGCCCAAGCCGGAGGCCGGGATAAATCCCGCATAGAAGAAGCCTTGCGCTTAGTTCCAGAACTGGTAGCTAAAGCCCTCAAGGACTGAACCCCTGTGGAGAGGATTGAGATTGATAGGGAAGAGGACATAATTTCAATAAGGGAGCGGCTGGATTGGCTCAGGACCAACCAGGTTGTCCTTATCGTCCCGCCGGGGCAGAAAGCCCTTTCTAACCCCATAAACCTTAAACTCCTGAAGCGCAAAGCCCACGATTTGGCCCTGGACCTCGTTTTAGTCACAAAGGACCCGCTCATCCGCTCCTTGGCTAAAGAAGTTGGCCTTAAAGCTCTAACTTCTGAAAGCAAGGCCCTCAAAGCACCTTCCCCTCAACCCGCTCAAGCGGAAGAGATATCACCCTTAGCCCTGCTCTTAATAACCCTTCCTTTTATCCTCGCCATCCTAATCGGGGTAGCTCTTCTGGTCCCATCCGCCAGGATAGAGCTTACCCCCATGGCTCAGACGGTTGAAACCTCTTTCCAATTCAAAGCCGACCCTGGCATAAACCGCTTAAACCGAGCTCAAGCAGCCGTTCCAGCCAAGAGGCTCCGCGTTGAACTTTCGGGCAGGGGCTCAATCCCAACTTCAACCCAGAAGTATGTGCCCGACCAAAAAGCCTCCGGAACAGTCATCTTCATAAACAAGACAACGCAGGAAATTACCATACCGCCAGGGGTAATAGTTTCCACCTCTACAGGGGAAAACGTGAAATTTACCACCGTGACTACTGTCACCTTGCCCGCTTTCTACCAGAGCCAAGCCGAGGCCAGGATAGTTGCTATAGACCCCGGCCCCCAGGGAAATGTGGGAGCATACCTTATAAACAGGGTTGAAGGGGCGTTGGCATTCAAAGTCCAAGTCTACAACCCATCACCCACCTCCGGCGGAACCCTCAAGCCGGTCAACGTAGTTACCAGGGAAGACAAGGAGAGGCTCAAAGGTTTAGTCCTCCAGAACCTCCACCAAGAAGCCTACCAAAATTTTCTAAGTCAACTCCCCCCTGATTCTTTCCTCATACCCCAATCCATAACCGTAGTTCCGGTCCAAGAAAGCTACGATCATTTTGTGGACGAAGTAGCAGACCAACTCAGCCTGGAGCTAAAGGCCGTGGCTGTGGCTTTAACTGTGAGCCGAAGCGACCTCAGGGCCTTGGCCAGCGAAGCTTTATCGCCACAAATCCCACCCGGTTACGAGCTTCTGCCAGAGGAAATGAAATTTGAGGCTGTGGAAGCTCAGGAAGAAGAAGGTAAATACCAAGTGAAGCTAAAGGTCAAGGCCTTCGCTGTGGCCAAGATAAACAAAGATCTGGTCCGAGACGAAGTCCGAGGCTTGCCCATACCCAAGGCAGTGGAGAAACTGAAAGCCTTGCCCCTCCGTCAGGAACCTTCTATAGAAGTATCACCGAGCTGGTTCAGCAGGACCCCTTGGCTCCCCTTCAGGATAGAGGTGAAAATAAAGGCCGGATGAAGAGGATAGCTGCTCTGGATGTTGGAGAAAAGCGCATAGGCGTAGCTTTGAGCGACCCCGAAAGGAGGATGGCTTTCCCCAAGGGGCATATCTTAATGGAAAAAGCCCTGGAAGAAATTCCTGCCCTTTTCCGCCAATGGGATGTTGAAGTAGTAGTTGTGGGAATCCCTTTAACTTTACGCGGAGAAGAAGGGCCGCAAGCAGCCAAAGTCAAGGGGTTCGTAGCTTCTCTGGAGGAAGCACTAAAGGATGCGGGGTTAGAGGTAAAAATTGTGCTATGGGACGAACGCCTTTCTACACTCCAAGCCCAAACCATCCTCCGCGAAGCTGGCTACAAAGGCCGTAAAATTCGCAAACAAGTGGATGCGGCCTCTGCCGCCTTAATCCTACAAAGCTTCCTTGACTTCAGCCGAGGCGACAGTTGCATGCATGATTTGTCATAGGCCAAAGGAGTTAGGGGCTGAACACTGGTTATGGTGTGCCTGTGAAAGCCCAGCGGCACCCCCAATAAAGCCACACGTGGAATTCAAAAAAGCCTCGCCCTGTGGCCTTTGCTAAAACTCACTGACAAATCGTGTGTGTACCTCCCTGACAAGAAAGTTGACAGGAGAGCAATTATGATGTAACCTGGGTATAAAGCATTAGTGTTTACAGGAGGTATGCATGAAAGATACAGTACGGGTTTCTCTGGTTTTCCCTCGCGGACTATGGGAGGAGGTCAAGCGGCTGATCCCCAGTGGGGAGCGTTCACGAGTGATCGCCGAAGCGACGGAGCGGGAAATACGGAGAAGGCGGCGATTGGAGAGCATAGAACGGCTCCGGACACTCCAAGAAGAATTTCGACAGAAGTATGGCGAGATGCCCAGTTGTGTTGAGGACATCCATGAGATGCGGGAAGAGCGAGATGACGAGCTCGCTGGTTTGCGTTGATGCTAGTATAATCGTTGCCCTCGTGACTGCCGAAGCTCAGAGCGCGAGGGCCTTGGCCCTATGGGCCGAATGGATGCGGGGAGATGTCCAGGTAATTGCCCCACCCCTACTTCGCTACGAGGTAACCTCAGCTCTGCGGCGCAAGGTAGTGCGAGGTGTGATGTCTTTGCCAGATGCCCGGCGTGCTCTGGAGGAGGCCCTGTCCCTGGATATCAAGCTTCTCGATCCACCTGAGCTTTCCCTACGTGCTTTTGATTTGGCTGCTCGCTTCAACCTCCCTGCCGCTTACGATGCCCACTACTTGGCCCTGGCCGAGATGCTAAATGCCGAGTTCTGGACGGCTGACGAGAAGCTTTACAATGCTGTCCGGGAAGATTTCCCCAATATTCACTGGCTCGGGGGCTACCATTGATATGAGGATACGGAGCGTGCCCCCTCTCTAGCCTATTGGCTGCATGAAAAGATATTTTGCCTTATCGCTTACGCTCTACCTGCAAATAACAAGAGAACTTGTTCGTGCCCGATGATAGATAACGAGCAGGTCCAAAGCGGATCCAGGTCTTTGAGCTGGAAGCGAAGAAATATTTGACAGTTCCCTCCCCTTTGGGTTATAATATTTTGCGCAAAGCCCTAAACTAAAGGAAAGGGGGTGCTTATTTAGAATGGCTGTAATCCTCAGGCCTGGAGAAACGCAAGAAAGCCTTCTCAAAAGGTTCCGGAAGGAAGTTGCGGAGGAAGGCATCCTCAGCATTGTTCGGAAGAAGAGGTGGTACATCTCCAAAAGCGAGATGAAGCGCATAAAATTACGCAAGGCCATCCGCAAAGCACGTCGCCGTATGCTGCGGCAGCTCAAACGAGAAGAGTAACCTCAAAAGCAGCTTTAGCCCTTAGGGAAAGAGGAGGAAATTCCTTTCATGCAAGTTGATACTGTAAAAATTCGCCAACTCTTGGAAAAAGAGCTGGAAGAAGCTACCAAAGAGCTTGAGGAATTGGAGAAAAAGCTGGAAGTAAAGGGCGATTACGGCCTTGGCATAGGTGACCCTAACATAATCCAATGGGAGCTTAACCTCGCCCTCAGGGATAGAGCTGCCCGAAAAGTTGAAGATATAAAGAGGGCACTGGATAAGCTGGCTAAAGGAGAATACGGCTTCTGTGAAATTTGCGGTAAGCCCATAGAAGAGGAAAGGCTTGAACTTTTGCCTTACACAACGCTGTGCAGCAAGTGCGCAGCACAGCACCGGAGATAAAAGTGAATGGAAATAATCCTGACCCACGAGAACGCCGATTTCGACGCCGTAGCTTCTCTGTTAGCAGCAGCCAAAGTATACCCCCCGGCTATCCCCGTCCTCCCACACCGCCTAAACCGTAACGTCCGGGATTTCCTGCACTTGTACGGGGATGAGTTCCCTTTCTTCTCCCCAAAAGACCTCCCCCGTTTGCCCATAACCAAAGCCATAATAGTGGACACCCAAAGCTTCGTCTCCCTAAGAGGCATGAGCCCCCAGACCTCTTTCCTCTTCATTGACCACCACCCCTTATCCCGCGAGCTGGGAGAGAGGATGGATTACATAGGCGGGGACACAGGGGCCACTACCACCATACTGGTGGAAAAAATCCAGGAAATGAAAGTCCCCATAACCCCCATTGAAGCTACCCTTTTCCTACTCGGGATATACGAGGATACCGGCTCATTGTCCTACGCCAGCACAACCCCCAGGGACATAAAGTGCGCGGCTTGGCTTCTGGAAGTGGGAGCAGACATCTCCGCAATAAATTCCTTCCTACGCTACCCCCTATCCGAGGCCCAAAGAGAACTTTACAATAGGCTCCTGCAAGGCTCATATCCCTACGAGTTTCACGGCCATTCCATAATAATCTCCACTGCCTCCTTCCAGGGCTACGTGGAGGAAATTTCAACCCTCGCCCATCTCCTGAGGGACCTCCTGGAACCTGATGCCCTCTTCCTCTTAGTGGATATGGGGGACCGAATCCAAATGGTAGCCCGCAGCTCGGTTGAAAGCGTAGATGTGGGCCTTATCGCGGCCAAAATGGGGGGAGGCGGGCACCCCAGAGCTGCCGCCGCCTTCCTCCAAGGGCTTACCTTATCCCAAGCCCGCGACAAACTTTTGGAAGTAATCCGCTCCTCCGTAAAGCCCGGAATCACTGTATCGGCCATAATGTCCTACCGAGTTCACACCCTATCCCCCGAAACCACCGTAGACGAAGCAGCTGAGGCCATGAGAAAATACGGCCATGAAGGCTTCCCCGTAGTAGAAGACGGAAAAGTCATCGGAATCTTAACCCGCCGAGACATAGATAAAGCCATCCACCACGGCCTTGGCCAAAACCCCATAAAGCTCTACATGTACAAGGGCGATGTCAGCGTTTCGCCCGATGACCCGGTGGAGAAAGTGCAAAAGGTGATGCTGGAACACGGCATAGGCCAAGTGCCAGTAGTCTCGGAAGGAAAAGTAATCGGCATAGTAACCAGGACGGATTTGATAAAACTCTGGAGCGGTGGGATAACCGTTAAGCAAGCCCCCGAAATCGCCCGCAAATTGGAAAAGGCTTTGCCCAGCCCCCTATTGGACATCCTAAGAAAAGCCGGAGCCAAGGCGCGGGAATTAGGCTTCTCCCTCTACATCGTTGGCGGGTTTGTCCGAGACCTGCTTTTAGGCATCCCCAACCTTGACCTGGACCTTGTAGTTGAAGGGGATGCTATAGCCTTAGCTAAAGCCCTGGCCAAGGACTTCGGAGGTAGAGTCAGGAGCCATACCAGGTTCGGCACAGCTAAGCTTATAATTGAAGACCCGCAGAAGCTCGCCTCGGGTTACCCCCACCACCTGGATTTCACCTCCGCCCGCATTGAGTTCTACGAACATCCCTCTGCCCTGCCCGAAGTGGAAATGAGCTCAATAAAGCAAGACCTATACCGGCGCGATTTCACCATAAACACCTTGGCCATATCCCTGGACCCAGAAAGGTTCGGAGAACTCTACGATTTCTACGGCGGGCTAAAGGACTTGGAAAGAGGCCTTATCAGAGTCCTCCACAACCTAAGCTTCGTTGAAGACCCAACCCGTATCCTGAGGGCTGTGCGGCTTGAACAGCGCCTGGGCTTCAGGATAGAAAGCCGAACCCTGGAACTGGTGGAAAGCGCTTTGGACCTATTGGACAAAGTCAGTGGCGAAAGGATATACCACGAGCTTCGCCTTACCCTCCAAGAAAGCGAGCCCGAAAAAGCCTTAAGGCGCCTTGAGGAAATAAAAGTCCTCAAGAAAATCCACCCCTCCCTTGAAGGAGATGGCTGGATAACCGAGAAATTCCGAGCTTTAAGGGAAGAAATGCCTATCGCCCAAGAGCTGGGGTACGACCTATCCCCGCCTTCCCCAAGCCAAAGAGCCCATTATGAGCCAATAGGAGCGCTCTACCTTGCTCTCTTGACCTATAGGTTGAAGCCAGAAGATTTGGAAAATCTGATAAAGCGCCTGCATCCACCCCAGGGCGATTCATCCCTCATGCGGGAAGTGCAAGCCTTCAAAGAAATACTCAAGCAGCTCTCGGAAAGCGAGCTATCGCCGAGTGCCATCTACAAGCTCCTTCACCCCTACTCCGACCGAGCTCGCTTCCTTGCCCGCATCTTAACCGATTCATGGCTTGCCCGCCAACGCTTGGACCTATACCAGCGAAGCCTCCGGTTCATCCACCCTGAGATAGACGGCCATTACCTCCAAGAAGTAATGAAGATACCACCTGGCCCTATATACCGCAAGATCCTCTCAGTCCTGAGAGAAGCAAGGCTTGACGGGCAAGTCAGTTCACTGGAAGAGGAGAAAGCGCTGGTGGAAAAAATTCTGTCATCTGCAAACCCGCCAACAAATGGGGCCTAAAACCTTTCTTGCAAACCCACAAAAGCAAACCATCAGCAAACGGGGGTATGGTTAAGAACGCATCCAAGATGCCTTCTATGGAAGAAAGAGCCTCAATCTTAGCGGTAGGAGATATAAATCTGGACATAATCGCACCTATACCTTTCTACCCCCAAAAAGGCGGGGAAGGAGTTACCGATCGGGCCGAAATCCACCTTGGAGGTTCAGCCACCAATACCGCAGTCCTACTGGCTCGCTCCGGCTTTAAAACTTACCTTCTGGGGAGAATCGGGGAAGACCCATTCGGAGAATACGCCTTAATGCTTCTATCCAGCACAGGGATTGATATAAGCTTAGTCCAGCGGGACCGAAGCCTGACCACAGGGATAATGTTCATCGTTGTTACCCCCGATGGAGAAAGGACCATCTTCGGTCAGCGAGGTGCTAACGTCAATTTAGAGCCCATTTCCTTAAAAGATGCCACCCTTGCAAACTTAAGCTGGGTCCACGTATCTGGCTACTCCTTCCTCCAAGAACCGCAGCGTTCTACAGCTATGAAAATCTTGGAAGAAGCCTCAGCTTTGGGGATAAGCACAAGCCTGGATGTAGGAATATGTGCGGCTTTCCGGGCGCGGGAGGAAATAGAAAAAGCCCTACGCTACGTCAAAGTCCTCCTTTTAAGTACGGAAGAAGCCCGTGCCCTCACAGGCCAGGAAAACCCCGACTCGGCCATTGAATACGCCCAGAGCCGGGGCGTAAAGAAGGTAGCAGTAAAGCTCGGAGATAAAGGGTGCCTGGTGAGCGATGAGCAGAACGCTTATAGAATACCAGCTTTCCCAGTCAAAGTGGTGGATACTACCGGAGCTGGCGATGCCTTCAACGCTGGCTTCATCTTGGGGGAACTCTCCGGCAAAAGCATTGAAGAAAGCGGGAAAATGGGCAACCTATTTGGCGCCTTGGCCTGCACCGTAATCGGAGCCGGGGAACGTCTACCCATTCCTGATAAAATAAGTCATGTTTGACCTGATGCCTTCTTAGCGTATAATAGTTAAAGAAAGGGACCCCTTGGCAAGAGGGTTTGGAGGATGGGCCCTCAAAAATTTGATTATGGAGGTGAGTAGATATGCTGATATGGGATCCGCTTTACTTCATATTTGCCCTGCCAGCTTTGCTTTTGGCCCTTTACGCTCAATTCAAAGTGCAAAGCGCTTACGGACGTTACTCCCGCATCCGTAACCGCTTGGGCATTGAAGGAGTTAGGGCTGCTGAAATACTCCTCAGGCACAATGGCTTATATAACGTGAACATTGAGGGAGTTCCGGGCTATCTAACAGACCACTATGACCCTCGGAGCAAGACCCTGAGGCTTTCCGCAGGCGTAGCGAGGGTGCCTTCAATTGCGGCTCTGGGGATAGTAGCCCATGAAGTAGGCCACGCTACCCAGGATGCTGAAAATTACTTCCCTCTAAAGCTTCGTGCAGGCCTTGTCCCTGTAGTTAACCTTGGCTCTTGGCTCGGCCCTATCCTCTTCATACTTGGCTGGCTCTTGAACGCTTTTGACCTGGCTGCTTTGGGCCTCATCCTCTTCTCCCTCGGGGCCGTCTTCGCCCTGGTTACCCTGCCTGTGGAGTTCAACGCCTCCAGGCGAGCGCTGAAAATGCTCCAGGAAACAGGCCTCGTCTCCCGCGAGGAGCTCAAAGGGGTGAAGAGCGTGCTTTCAGCTGCTGCTTTGACCTATGTGGCTGCATTGGCTCAAGCCATTTCCACCCTCCTTTACTACGCCTTCTTGCTGATGGGACTTAGGAGGGAAGACTAATAGGCGAGAAGAGAAAGCTTTTGGATTTGAAATACAGCGAATTAGAAGACCTCCTGGCCGATTGGGGAGAGCCATCTTACCGCGCGGGGCAAATTTGGGAATGGGTTTACAAGCACCTGACTGACGACTTCCAAAGCATGACGAACCTTCCCAAGGAACTCCGCCGAAAGCTTGAAGAAAGCTTCTACATCAAAACCTTGGAACCCGTGGAAACCCTGGAATCGGCCGATGGCTCAACCCGCAAGGTCCTCTTTCGCCTCCTGGACGGAGAAACCATTGAAAGTGTCTTCATGCTCTACCAGCGCAGGAGGACCGTCTGCGTTTCAACCCAAGTGGGCTGCCCCATAGGCTGTTCCTTCTGCGCCACCGGACGGAGCGGCTTCCGGCGCAACCTTAAGCCTGGCGAAATAATAGAGCAAGTATTGCATTTCGCCCGCGAAACTCGCAAGAACCTCGGCAACTCCATGAAGCCTATAACCAACGTAGTGTTCATGGGCATGGGGGAACCCTTCCTCAACTATGAAGCTACCATCCAAGCCATCAGGACCCTGAACGACCAGAAAGGGTTCAACCTGGGAGCAAGGCGCTTCACCGTATCAACCGTAGGCATCGTGCCTGGGATAAGGCGCCTGGCCGAAGAAGGGTTGCAAGTAGAATTGGCAGTTTCCCTCCACGCTCCAAACGATGAAATCAGGGACCGCTTAGTTCCTATCAACAAAGGCTATCCCATCAAACGGCTCCTCATAGCCTGCCAAGAGTACATAAAGCGAACGAACAGGCGCATCACCTTTGAATACGTCCTCATAGATGGCGTAAACGATAACATCAGGCATGCCCGAGAAGTGGCTTCGCTCCTTGGCGATATGCTCTGCCACGTGAACCTCATCCCGATGAACCCTATCCCCGGGGTATCCATGCGGCCTCCCCCCAAACATAGGGTTTTGGCCTTTGAGGAGGAACTTAAGCGCTTGGGCATTTCAGTAACCCTTAGGACCAGCAAAGGGGCTGACATTCAAGCTGGGTGTGGTCAGCTGAGGTTGCGGAACTTATGAACAAAGCCATTAAAATTGCCCCATCAATACTTTCGGCTGATTTTGCCTGTCTTGCCCAGCAGATCAGGGAAGCCGAGGCCGCAGGCGCCGATTACATCCACGTAGATGTAATGGATGGCCACTTTGTCCCTAACATCACAGTTGGGCCTTTGGTGGTAAAAGCGCTCAGGCGTATAACTTCTCTTCCTTTAGACGTTCACCTCATGGTGGAAAACCCCGAGCAATTCTTGGAAGAATTTTCCAATGCTGGGGCGGATATAATAACTGTGCACTGGGAAGCATGCCCCCACCTCCACCGTTCGCTGGAAAAGATAAAGAGGATGGGGAAAAAGGCGGGCGTATCCATTAACCCTGCAACCCCTGTTTGGGTTTTGGAAGAAATCATAGGCGAAGTAGACCTTGTATTGGCCATGACTGTAAACCCTGGCTTTGGAGGGCAAAAGCTAATCCCAAGCACCTTGACTAAGGTGGAAAAGCTCAGGAAGATGATTTCTGAAAAGGGCTTAGCCACGGAGATAGAAGTTGATGGGGGCATAAATGAAGAGAC
>Ga0071330_1062055_pt1 | contig 42705 bp, 41 predicted proteins | sample GBScel77sediment_FD_63802 | JGI IMG/M metagenome (GOLD analysis project Ga0071330, IMG submission 63802) | Hot spring sediment microbial communities from Great Boiling Spring, Nevada - Cellulolytic enrichment Sediment 77C v2 (version 2) | ecosystem: Environmental > Aquatic > Thermal springs >...
GTTGAGCATTTCAAGAAACTTTTTGACTTGAAACCCGAGGTTCTCGCTTACGATATGCACCCGGAATATCTCTCAACCAAGTTTGCGCTTGAACTTGACATCCCGGTAAAAGTTCCAGTGCAACACCATCACGCTCATGTTGTCAGCTGTATGGCTGAGAATGGATTGTCTGGACCTGTAATCGGGGTTGCATTTGATGGAACTGGCTACGGAACGGATGGGAAAATTTGGGGCGGGGAATTCCTAATAACGGAACTGGCAAGGTTTGAAAGAATTGCACATTTTGACTATGTCCCTTTGCCGGGCGGAGAAATTGCTATAAAAGAACCCTGGAGGATGGCGCTTTCCTATCTTGTGTATTCTTTCGGTGATCATTTCCAATTAATTGAGATTCCGTTTGTTAAGTTTTTGAAGGAAAATTGGAGCAAGGTTAAAATTCTACTTAAAATGATTGACAAAGGCATAAACTCACCGATGACCTCAGCTGTGGGAAGATTGTTTGATGCGGTATCAGCGATTTGTTCAGTGAGGTTGAAGGTTAATTATGAGGCACAAGCTGCAATGGAATTTCAAATGGTAGCTGATGAAGATGAATCCGGGGTATATGAATTTGAAATTATTGATTCTATGAAGCCATGGCGGATAAGTTTCAAACAGGGGATAAGGGGAGTGGTTCAAGATATTGAGAGCGGTCTTGATGTTTCAAAGATAGCGGGTAAATTTCACAACACTATCGCAAGGATAATCTGCGAGGTCGCACAGAAAATAAAATCCGAAACAGGGATAAACGATGTTGTGTTAAGCGGTGGAGTTTTTCAAAATGCTTTGCTTGTCAAAAAGACGATTTCAGAGCTTGAAAAGGCGGGGTTTAAAGTTTATACTCATTCAAAAGTTCCTCCCAATGATGGTGGGATATCGCTTGGTCAAGCGGTTGTTGCTCTTTTCAATGCGGTTTAAAATTTTTGCCCCCTTAACCATTTTATGTAGTAAATTATCTCCTCAACTTCTTCATCTGTCAAGACATCTTTGTATGCTGGCATTTTTACGATTTGTTGCTCAATGAATCTTTTTGCGAATTTATTCTTTTTGAGCCGTTCTATTATTCCATTTGTTATCCATTCTTTAAGCTCATCATCATTTTTGACGAGTTTCGCAAAGTCGGGGCCATCCCAGCCTGGGATGTATCCTTTAAGTGATTTCGGATTTGGCATTCCACCCATTCCATATGGACCATGGCAACCGAAACAGCCGTTTTTCTTTGCGATTTCAAAACCAATTTTAGCTTTTTCATCGTTTATTTGAATTAAGCCCATGACCGCTTTTAGATAAATTGTTAAGTTTTTTAGCTCCTTTTCCGAGATTACTTTCTCATAGGCTGGCATCTTGATTAAACCGCCATGATCAATTTTTTCTAATCGTTTTGGTTTCCCGTAAAGTATCCATTCCTTTATATCATTTTCATCAACGATGAACATCATTGCGGTTTCACCTTGCCAGGAGGGGACTTCGCCATATTTATAATTTGGATTTTTCATTCCCCCTTGACCTTCAAAGCCGTGACAATTGAAACATCCGTATTTGTTGGCGATTTCTCTCCCTTTCCAAACGGGGGTATACTCCGGAAGGCGAATTGATAAATAGACAAGCAGGACATTGATAGATATGACGACGAAGAAAAAGATAACCCAGGGATAAATTTGGTTTTTCCCCATGGCGTTTAAGCGGGGGATTTATTTTAGAAAGAGGGCGGGGTTTAGCCCGCCCTTTTATTTTACTTTGAAGGTTCAACTGATTCAACGACAACACCTGCTAATCCACCCCGTTGATATAGCGAGCCCGTCACTGTAACTTTTTCAGCGGCGAATTCCTTGCATTTCTCATATGGTTCTGGCTTCTGGTGATTTTCAACAAGAAGATAAACCTTGCCGTCATCGGTTAAAATTCCAATTGGAGCGCCACCCTTGATACACATCTCTGCGCATTTCTTATGCTCTGCTCCCTTCTTTTCCCCAGCCACATAACAAGCAAGGTCTAATATCTCGCCCTTTAGGGTGACTTTCTTAGCAGTTGCTCCTTTTGAACCCTGCGAAATAACCGCTGATGCGGAGAAGAAAAGAAGCATTAAAACGAAGGCAAAAAATTTTATGGTCTTCATCTTTGTTCTCCAAATTTTGTTTTGAAAAGATTTTCAAAATTTTCAACAAATCCGTCATGGATATAGTTTCATTTTATTGCGATTTCCCGTTGCTCAATTTTATTCAAAATTTTTAGACGATTGCTCAATATTAGCCAGGGGATTGAACATCGCTTTTAAAATTTTTGAAAATTTCAATAATTCCAAATGGCACATCTTTTGAGGCGTTTAATTGTCGTAGAAAAAACATAGAAATTAAATGCCAAAGCGAATTCTTCTTGTTGATGACGATGAACTTGTCCGTGTGACTTTGAAGGAATTTCTAACGATCCTTGGGCTTGAGGTTGTGGAAGCAGGTAATGGTTCGGAAGGAATTAAAAAAGCTCAACAGGTTGAGTTTCAAATTTTAATCACTGATTATAAGATGCCTGATATGACTGGGATTGAGATGATAAGGGAAATTTTGAAGTTCAAGCGTGATTTTAAAATCGTGATTTTAAGTGGATATGTTGGCGAGATAACGAATGAAAAACTTGAAGGGATTGAAGTAACAGCGATTTTGCAGAAGCCAGCTGACCTTGGTGTCCTTGAGAGAATTATAACTCAAATTCTTGCTGATTTAAACAAAACAAATTGAGGTTGAAGTATGAGGAAAATTTTATTTTTCTTTGTTTTGTTTCATTTCGTTGCCTTTTCTCAGAAGGCGACGCCACTTCAATATCTTTTTATGATGAAATCGTTCAAGCCAGATATGCAGAAAGTCGGTTTGCTTTGTGATTTGAGCAAAAATCCGGGATTAGTTGAAAAACTTCAAAAGGCGGGTTTTTCAGCAGGGGTGAAAATTGTAATTGGGGATGTGAGAGAGTTGAAGGACATTGCTCAGAGATTTAATGAAGTTATAAAGGGCGGTGTTGATTTCTTATGGATTTTTGATGTGCAAGATGTTTCTGCTCATCCAATAGCAAGAGAATATATTTTAAAGAACTCGCTTTTGAACAAGATTCCGGTTGCTGTTCCAAGCGTTGAGATGGTTAAAGAGGGTGGGCTTTTTACACTTGAAGCGGGTGAAGATTTAAAAATTTTTGTCAACGATAAAATTACGAATGCTCTTAACTTGACAATTCCAGAAAACTATAAGGAGAGGGTGCAATATGTGGCTAATTAAAAAATTCAACAACTTGAAGTGGCGTTATAAAACTTTCATAGGGATTGAAATTATGGTTCTTTTTATCGCTATTGCTGTATCCCTGATTTATTCAACGATCCTTGGAAGAGAGATTGAGAGACAATTTATCAAAAGGGTTAAAAGTGTGAGCGAATTGCTCTCGCATGAATCAGTTTATTTGATCTTGCTTCAAGATGTGAATCAACTCAAGCAAGTCATTGAGAATTTTTATCAGAATGAGTTAGTGAGATTCCGTTATATTGTGATTTACGGGGTTGATGGCAAGGTCTTGGCTGAGAAAAATCTTGATTATTTAGGGGGCGAAATGGGAGGTTTAAGAAAATTTTCAGAGGATGTAAGTTATGTTGATTTGAATGTCAGGGGTGAGGATATCCTTGATGTCCAAGCGAAGGTTTATCGTGATAGTGAGGTTGTTGGATATGTTAGATTTGGTGCTTCAAAGGTTACAATCAAAGAGGTGTTATCAGGGGCGCATTTGCTTAATTTGGGATTTATTGTGTTTGCTTTATTGCTTGGGCTTGTGTTTAGTTATATCGTGGTCGCTTGGTTTGTCAAACCGGTTGAGAGCGTTCAGAGAGCTGCTGAGACTGTGGCCAATGGTGATGTGAATGTTGAGATAAAGGAATGGGTTGATCGTGGTGATGAGATAGGTGTTCTTGTCAGGTCATTTAACAAGATGGTTGAGAGCATAAGGGAATCAATTGAGGAGATTTCATCGCAGAGGGAGTTAGCAGAGAGATTAAGGGTTGAGGCGGAGCAGGCGAAGGGGAGAATACAACAGCAACAGGAATATCTTGAAGTTCAGATAAGGAAAATTTTTGATATAATTGAGGCGGTTTCAAATGGGGATTTAACTAAGGAAGGAATCCCTGAAAAAGATGATGAGGTTGGGGCTTTGATTATGAAGTTGAACAAGATGATAGTTGATTTGAGGGGTTTAATAAAAGAGATAATTGATGCAAGCAATGCTGTTGCGAATGCGACATCCCAGATCAGTAGTTCAACTGAGGAGATGTCAACTGCTGTTCAGGATCAAGCAAGGCAAATAGCTGAGGTTGTTTCTGCTATTGAAGAGATGTCAAGGACTGTGATTGAAAATGCGCGCGGGGCTGAAAGGGCAGCTGAACTTGCTCAGGCGAATAGTTCCTTTGCAAATGAAGGGAGCAAAGCAGTCATAGCCACGATTGAGCAGATGCGTCGCCTTGCGGATGTTGTTAGAAATTCAGCTCAAAGCGTTCAAGTTCTCGGTAAAAGCAGCAGTCAAATCGGGGAGATAATAGATGTGATTGAGGATATTGCTGATCAGACGAATTTACTCGCTTTGAACGCCGCCATTGAAGCAGCTCGTGCAGGTGAGCAGGGGCGTGGTTTTGCAGTTGTTGCAGATGAGGTCAGAAAACTTGCTGAAAGAACAATGAAGGCTACAAAGGAAATAAGCAAAATGATAAAGCAAATACAATCTGATACAGACGAAGTAGTTAAAATTATGGAATCTGGGGTTGAGGTAGCTGAGGCGGGAATTAAACTTGCAGACAATGCAAATCTTGCCTTAAAACAAATAGTTCAAAATGCAAATGATGTAGCTAATTTAATCTCTGAAATTTCTCGTGCGAACACCGAACAATCAAAAGTCAGTGAGGAGATAAGTAAATCGGTTGAATCAATAAGTTCAATTGCTGAGCAAACATCTGCAGGGGTTCATCAAATCGCAAAGGCGGTTGACGATTTAAGTGGATTGACTGAAAAATTGAGACAAATGGTTATGAGATTTAATATCGGTCAGGTTATTGAGAGGGCGGAATACGGGAAGAAATTTATAGGGGTTGGAGGCAATGGAGTTTAAGAAATTTTTGAAATATTCCGATAAAAATTAAAAAAGGAGACACAAAGATGAATTTACAGGATGTTGTTAGCGCTGAAAATTACAAGGAAGTTTTGCAGTTGGTGAGTTTTAAAATTGGGAATGAGGAGTTTGGAGTTGACATCCTTCAAGTTCAGGAGATAAATCGCCTCGTTGAAGTAACGCGTGTCCCGAATGCTCCTGATTTTGTTGAAGGTGTGATGAATTTGCGCGGAAGGATTGTCCCAGTTGTGAATTTAAGGAGGAGATTAGGTCTTGGCAGAAAAGAAAACGATAAAGATACGAGAATAGTTGTGGTTGAGATTGATGACAAGACTATCGGTTTCATAGTTGATAGTGTGAGTGAGGTGTTGAGGGTTCCGAAAAGCGTTGTTGAGCCACCACCGGAGCTCATCAGTGGGATTGATAGCGAATACATAATCGGAATAGCAAAGCTTGAAAATCGTCTTTTAATTTTGCTTGACCTCAAAAAGGTCCTAAATGTTGAGGAAAGAGAAACTTTAAAAGAAGTTTTCAGCCATAGCGATGAAAATTGAGATAGCGTCGGATAAGTTAAAGGCATATTTAATCATTGAATCAAAAGAAGAGCTTGAAGGTAAATGCGTTGATGACATTGTGAATTTTGCTAAGTCGTCTGGTGTTGTCTACGGGATAAAGATGGTTGAGATAGAAAAGCTCATTGAAAATCCAAGTGAAGGTAAATTTTTAATTGCTGAGGGCAGTCCGCCTGTTGATGGTAGGGATGGCTATATTTCGTTTGAGTTTGATATGAGCAGGAGGACATTGATAAGGAATGTGAAAGCTGGTGAGAGGATAGCGGTAGTTTATCCGCCTACATCAGGTGTTGATGGTGTTGCTGTGACGGGTGAGATTTTAAAGGCGAGAGTTGGGAGAAAGGCAAATCATATATTTTTGGGAGAAAATGTGTCTTTTTCAGAACAAGATAACTCTGTCATAGTTGCGAGTGCGGATGGTAATCTTATTTTAAACGATGATGGGACTATTGAGGTCTCCCCAATTTTAACGATAGATGGGAATGTTGATGTAAGCTTTGGTGAGGTGAATTTCATCGGGACATTGATCGTCAAGGGGGATATAAAGTCGGGTTCAAGGGTTAAAGTTGGTAAAAATCTTGAAGTTTACGGGAACATTGAGGATGCTGAAGTTGAAGTGAAGGGAAATGCTTTAATTGGCGGTGGGTTTATAGGTTATGGCAGGGGTAAGCTTTATGTTCACGGGGATGTTTCGTTGAGATATATAACGAATCAAAATCTCGTTGCTGATGGGAATGTTGTGATAAAAAGGGAAGCTGTAAATGCAAACATAGTTTGTGGAGGGAGGTTAATCGCAAAGGATGCTGTGATAATTGGCGGTGTGGTAATGAGCAAGGGTGAGGTTGAGGTGAAGACGCTTGGTGGTGCGGAATATTCAAGGACGGTTGTCATAATTGGCAGGCGTGATGTTCAAGTTGAGAAGCTTAAAAAAGTTACGGCTGAAATAAGGCGACTTGAATCGTATCTTGAGGGTGTTAAGTCAGAAATTTACGCACTTGCAAGGTTAAAAATTGATTGGGGTGAGTTGCCAGAAGATCAAGAGCGACAATTTCAGAATTTGATCAGATGGCGGGATGAGATACCAAAGCGAATAAAACAGCTTGAAATTGTAAGGAACAATTTACTTGAGGATATGAGAAAAGCTGGGAAAGCGCGGCTTATCGTCTATGGAACAATTTACAAGAACACTTATCTTGAGATAAATGGAGCGAGGGAGGAGATAAGCTTTGATATGAAAAATTCAATTTTTGAGGAGGATTTAGGCATAATTGTTAGAACAAAAATTCGGGAGGTATGAGGGCTTTTGATGTGATTTTAAAAGGTCTTGACTCTTTTGACCCAGATGAGCGAAGGGCATCTGTTGAGGCGATAGTTAAATTTGGCGATAGGGAGGGAGTTATTGAAAAGTTGATCGGGCTTTTGAGGGATAAAGATAAAGGCGTGAGAGATGCAGTTGCGCAATCGCTTTTGTCAATAGCCAGTGATTTTGAAGGTATGAAAAAGAAAATCGTTGAAAGTGTATGTGAGTTGATGTGCTTTGATGATATTGGCTTAAAAAACCTTTCCTCTGAACTTCTCGTTAAGCTTGGGGAAGATGCTGTTCCCTCGCTTTTGAGTTTGGCAAATCATGATGACAAAGATATAAGAAAAATGGCAATTGATGTTTTGGGATTGATAGGAGATGAGAAAACGGAGGATTTTTTGATTGGGAAACTAAACGATCCAGATCCAAATGTTGTGGTCTCGGTTATTGAAGCGCTTGGAAATGTCGGCGGTGGGAAAACGGTTGAGTTTTTAATTGATTCATTTGAGAAGTTTGAGTTTGCGCAAATTCAAATCGTTGAGTCGCTTGGTAAAATAGCTGAGAGATTTCACGGGAGTGAGTTTTTAAAATTGATCCATGAATTTCTCATCAACTTGTTTGACCAAGTTGATGACCCGATACTTAAAGGTGCAATTATTGAATCGCTCGGGAAGGTCGGGGATAAATCGTTGGTTGATTTTTTAATCAATCTCGTCAATGATGAGAACAAGGCGATTCAAAAGATGGCAGTGATATCAATTGTTAAGATTTGTTCTCGTGACGGATGCAATTTTAAGTCAAACAGACATTTCTTCAAGTTTTTCTTCCAAAGGGCGAAGGAAATTTTTTACAACAGCGATGACACAAGTTTTAAAATTGACCTTTTGAAGTTTTTGTCAAAGTGGTGTGATTTTGATGAGGTGAAGGGCTTTTTAATCAATGTCTCCTTGACATCTTTTGATGAGGTTTCTTCAGTTGCCTTTGATATAATAAAGTCGGATGCGGAGAAATTTATAAGTTATGCGTTAAATGATAGTTCAATTACAGGTGATAAATTTGTAAAGTTAATCGGTGAGATTTTTTATGCTAAGAGGGAGATTTTGATTGATTTGGTGGAGGAAATCAAAAATGTCATCGCCGAGAGAATTCTTTCCGTTTTTGACTTGGTAAGTCCTAATGAAAAGGTGTTGATTTTTGAAGTTCTGCCGTTTTTAAGCCCGGATGCGTTTGCCAAGGCGTTGCCTTATTTTCAGAAAGACCCAGTTGTAAGGATTTATTTAACTTAATGAGAAAGCTTTTTGTGATGACATCGCAATTTACAAATAGGACATCTTCCTCAGATGTTGTTCTCAGGGATGATGAATTTTTTGAATTGCGGGGGTTCATTTTGCGCGTCTCTGGTATATTCTTTCCTGATAGCAAAAGATATTTTATAGAGTCACGGCTTAAAAAGAGAGTTGAGCAGTTAGGTTTGTCCTCGTTTAGGGAGTATATTGATTTTTTGAGGTTTTCACCGTATAGGGGTAAAGAACTTGATATTTTGTTCGGGTTGATAACCGTCAACGAGACATATTTTTTCAGGGATGAGTTGCAATTAAAAGCAATTGAAGAGAACATTTTGCCCGAGTTGATAAATTCAAAGCCGAGGAATGGTTTTAGGCGTTTGAGGATATGGAGTGCGGGTTGCTCAACGGGTGAAGAGCCCTATACGATAGCGATGATTTTTCTTGAGAAGATCCAGCCGAAATTTCCAGATGTTGTGGTTGAAATAATTGGAACTGACATCAATGGTTCTGTCCTTGAGGTTGCGAAGATAGGAGTATATGGAAATTATTCGGTTAGGTTCGTCCCAGAAAATTATCTGAGTAGATTCTTTGAGATCAAGGGGGATAAATTTTATTTGAGGGATGAGGTTAAACGGCTTGTTCGTTTTGAGCGGGTTAATTTGGTTGATAAGTTTCAGATGCTGGGGATGAAGGGTTTTGACCTTGTGCTATTGCGAAATGTTTTGATTTATTTTGATGAAGGTGCAAGAAGAGAAGTTGTCTCTTTAATTTACGATTCGCTCAATAGAGGTGGTTATCTTATGGTTGGGTATTCTGAAAGTTTGAGAAATGTGACAAAGGCGTTTAAAGTGGTTTATTTTGAAAAAGCAGTAGCATATAAAAAAGAGTGAGGTGATAAAAATGGCAAGAACAATCCTTGTTGTTGATGATTCACCCACGATAAGAAAATTTGTTTCACTTGCGCTTGAAAATATGGGATACAATGTCATCACTGCTTCAGATGGGATGGAGGTCTTTGAGGTTCTTGGAAGGGTTGATAATGTTGATCTGATAATAACCGATCTTAACATGCCAAATCTTGATGGTTTTGAACTTATAAAAACGCTTCGTTCGGATGAAAGGTTTAAGGATATACCGATAATCATACTTTCGTCACTTTCGGATGGTAAAAGTATTGATATGGGTTTAAAGCTTGGCGCAAATTCTTACCTTGTTAAACCGTTCAATGCAAAGCGAGTTCAATATGAGGTTTCAAAATATCTAAACTAAAAAGGGGTGAGGAGTTATGGAAGAGGGGAAGATAAGATTTCTTGTTGTTGACGATTCACCCACGATGAGAAGGATAGTGATCAACGCCTTGAAGAACATTGGTTACACTGATATTGTTGAGGCAGAAGATGGAAAGGATGCGCTTGCGAAGTTATATTCGGAGAGAATTGATTTCATAATAACCGACTGGAATATGCCAAATATGACCGGTCTTGAGCTTACAAGAGCTGTTAGGTCGGATCCAAATTTTGCAAATATCCCCATTCTCATGGTGACAACTCGTGGTATGAAACAGGATGTCATTGAGGCACTTGAAGCGAGGGTGAATAACTACATAGTCAAGCCATTTACTCCGCAAGTGTTGAAGGAAAAGATAGAACAAATCTTGAAAACAGTTTAAAAGGAGGTGATGTATGGTGAATGGTGAAACAAAATTAGTGAAGCAAGTTGATTCAATTTTGCGGGAGATAGAAGAGTTAAAGGCGATATTTATCCTCGGTCAGAAGGTTATACCTTTTCTTGAGGAGTTGTTCAATTTCGTCCGAGAGGTTGGTCCGATGCTTGATGAGATAAACAAGTCGCTTGAAGAGAGCTCAAATAAGATTCCTCGGGCATCAAATCAACTTAACACGGTTACGAAAACGACGGAGGTTGCGACGACGGAAATTCTTGATGCACTTGACCAGATGAGCTTGAAATTTGGCGAGATGAGGGGTTTTATAAATGCCATGAGGCAATCTTACGAAAAGCAGAAAAAAATTGCGGGGAGGATTGGGAGATACATTGAGAGAGGTGAATTTGATAAAGTTTCTCAAAATTGGGTTAAGTTTTATACGGCGTTTAAATCGTTCAATGGGTTTGATGATATACTTGAAAAGCTTTCAGATGTGAAGAGGGATGCTGATAACATAATGGTTGCTTTGCAGTTTCAGGACATAACGGCTCAACAAATATCAGCAATAAATCATCTTATAGAGTCAGTTCAAGAGAGATTGAATCATCTGCTTGGGAAACTCGGTAATCTTGATATTAAAAAGGATTCTTCCGTCTCGGGTAGGAATGTCACTTCTTTTAACCCTAATGCTGAATATGATAGGACCGGGGCAAAGCAGAAAGCGATTGATAAGATTTTAAATGGTATCATTGAAAGAGATGAGGGGGATAGGGCATCTCAAGAGGAAATAGATAAACTTTTCAATAAGAGCGAGAAAATAAAAAGCGGTGAGGGAGATGTCAACCCCGGCAATTTTTGATGATGAAATGAAAGAGATAGTTGAAAGTTTTATCGTTGAGACAAAGGAACTTCTGGATAAACTTGACAATGATTTGATTGAGCTTGAGAAAAGACAAAACGATGTTGAGCTTTTAAATGCGATCTTTCGTTATGTTCATACTATTAAAGGAACTTCTTCGTTTATCGGTTTTGAGCAGATGAGCGAGTTGACCCATAAGTTTGAGGATGTGTTGAACAAATTGCGAAGGTTTGAATTGAAGTTGAACCCTGAGATAATGGATGTGATTCTTGAGGCGCAGGATTTGATGAAGATTTTACTTTCAAAGCTTGAGGCAAATGATTTAAGCCCGATTGATATAAGCGGTGTTGTTTCAAAACTTGAAAGAATAAGTCGTGGTGAATTTTTAATTGAAGAAGATATTGAGAAAGCTTCGGTTGACAATACATCGCAGAGATTGCAATCAAAGGTTATTGACAAGACGGTGAGAATTGATGTTGAACGGCTTGACGAGTTGATGAACCTTGTAGGCGAGCTCGTTCTTGGGAGAAACAGGTTATCGCAGATAGTTTCTGGGGTTGTTGAGAGATTTGAGGGTGAGTCGCTTGCCCGTGAGCTTATGGATACGGTAGCTCAGGTTGATTATTTAACTTCCGAGCTTCAAGCTGTTGTAATGCGTGCAAGGATGATGCCAATTGCGAAAGTTTTCAGTAAGTTCCCGCGCATTGTCAGAGACCTTTCAAGGGATTTGAATAAGGAGGTGGATCTTTTAATTTATGGTGAAGAAACTGAGGTTGACAAATCTGTTATAGAGTTCATACACGATCCACTTGTTCATTTGATAAGGAATGCAATTGACCATGGAATTGAAACGCCACAGGAGAGAAAAGCGATCGGGAAACCGGAGAAGGGTAAAGTTATTTTGAGAGCTGAACACGAGGGAAATTTCATCGTTATAACAGTTGAAGACGATGGTCGTGGCATAGACCCTGAAAGGGTTAGAAGAAAAGCGGTTGAAAAAAAGATTATAACAGAGCAAGAGGCAAGTTCAATAAGTGATAGGGATGCTTTGAATTTGATTTTTTTGCCTGGGTTTAGCACAGCAAGCAAAGTGACAAATGTTTCAGGTCGCGGTGTTGGGCTTGATGTTGTAAAGGCGAATATAACGAAATTGAATGGGATGATTGATGTTCAATCAACCTTGGGTCAAGGGACAAAATTTATACTGAAATTGCCTCTCACGCTTGCCATAATTCAAGGTCTGCTTGTTGATGTCTGTGGTGAAATTTTTATAATACCGCTTTCATCTGTAATTGAAGTTGTTAGAATCCCACAAATACAGGTTCATTCAATCAAAGGTAAGGAGATAATAAGATTGAGGGATTCGGTTCTTCCGCTTATTAGATTGGCGAATGTTTTCAATTTGAGTTCAAATGGTGATTATAAAGAGAATCTTTATGTTGTCGTTGTTGGTCTTGCCGAAAAGAAGCTCGGAATAGTGGTTGATGGATTGGTCGGTCAAAAAGAAGTGGTTATAAAATCGCTCGGTTCGTATCTTAATAATGTAAGGGGAATAGCTGGGGCGACGATCCTTGGTGATGGGACAGTTAGGATGATCGTTGATGTGGCTCAAATTTTCAAAATGTCGGCTGAAAACTCGTATAGTTTCATAGTTTAAATCGGAGGGGAGATGTCGGAGAGAAAAATAAAAGTTCTGGTCGTTGATGACTCCGCCTTTATGAGGAAAGCTATTTCAATGATGCTTGAGTCGGACCCTGAGATAGAAGTTGTCGCAACCGCAAGAGATGGGTCTGAAGCAATTGACAGGATAAAAGCACTTAAACCTGACATTGTCACCCTTGATGTGGAGATGCCAAGGATGGATGGATTAACAGCTTTGAAAATTATAATGAAGGAATGCCCACTTCCAGTTCTCATGGTCAGCTCACTTACAACAGAGGGTGCAAGGGTGACGCTTGAGGCACTTAAACTCGGGGCAGTTGATTTCATACCAAAACAACTTTCTTATGTCTCGCTTGACATAGTGAAAATTAAAGACGAATTGATTCAAAAAGTAAAATCCATAGTAAACAGCAAATTCATCCGAAGGAAAATTTACAAATACGAGGTTGAAAGTATCAGAAAGGAAAAATTTAGACCTGTTAAAAGAGAGTTTGAGCTTGTCGCTATTGGTGTATCAACAGGAGGTCCTGTTGCGCTTCAGGAGGTTTTGTCAAAGATACCGGCTGACTTTCCAGTTGGGATTGTAATAGCACAGCATATGCCTCCTAATTTTACAAGATTACTTGCCGAAAGGTTAAACTCAATAAGTAAGATTGAAGTTCGTGAAGCAAGTGACGGTGATGTTGTAAGGTCTAGACTTGCTCTTGTTGCACAAGGTGGAAGAAATTTAGTTTTTGAAAAAAACGGCGGGAATAAAATAGTTCGGATAGTTGATTTTCCAGATACACTTTACAAACCGTCGGTTGATTTGATGATGAGTTCAGCTTCAGATGTTTTCGGGGATAAAGTTTTGGGAGTGATAATGACTGGGATGGGTAAAGATGGGCTTGAGGGTTTGAGAAAGGTTAAAGAGAAAGGGGGATATGTCATAGCGCAGGATGAGGAGACATCCGTTGTTTGGGGTATGCCGAAAGCGGTCGTTGATGCCGGGCTTGCAGATAGCATCCTACCTTTGGAGAAAATCGGGGAAGCCATATCAAAGGTTGTTTTAAAAATGGGGGATTAATTGTTTTTTCAAGCCCATTTTTTTAATTTTCAGCTAAAGTGTTTAAAACAAAGTTAAAGAGCGAGGAATGCTTCCAGAGGTGTATATTGAAAATTTATCGCAGTATGTGGGAAAAGAGGTAAAAATTTATGGCTGGGTTTATAATAAAAGGTCAAGCGGTAAAATTCGCTTTGTTCTTGTTCGCGATGGGACAGGGATTTTGCAGTGTGTTATGGCAAAGGGTGAAACTCCGGATGAGGTTTTTGATAAGTATGATGTTTTAACCCAAGAGACATCTTTAATAGTTAGCGGGATAGTCAATGAGGATAAAAGAGCGCCTGGTGGTTATGAGCTTCACATAAAGGATATTCAAGTGATACATATAGCGCAGGATTATCCTATAACTCCGAAGGAACATGGGATTGATTTTTTAATGGATCATCGCCATTTGTGGCTTCGTTCAAGAAGACCTCATGCTGTTTTGAAGATAAGGCATCGTCTCGTTAAAGCAATCAGGGATTTTTTTGATTCAAGAGGTTTCGTTTTGATTGATGCGCCGATTTTGACTCCAGCAAGTTGTGAGGGGACAACCACACTTTTTGAAACGGATTACTTTGACCTTGGCAAGGCGTATCTTTCTCAATCGGGTCAGCTTTATGTTGAAGCTGCTGCAATGGCCTTTGGGAAGGTTTATTGTTTCGGTCCGACTTTTAGAGCGGAAAAATCAAAAACGAGAAGACACTTGACTGAATTTTGGATGGTTGAACCTGAGGTTGCTTTCTATGAGCTTGAAGAAATAATGAACCTTGCGGAGGAATTTGTTGAATATATAGTTGCGCGCGTCCTTGAAACAAGTAAAAGGGAATTTGAGGTGCTTGAAAGAAATACCGAACCGCTTGAAAAGATAATTAGACCTTTCCCGAGGATTTCATACAACGATGCGGTTGAAATTTTAAAGAAAAATGGAATTAATTTTCAATGGGGAAATGATTTTGGCAACACTGATGAAACTGTCATCTCACAACAGTTTGAGAAACCAGTTATAGTTCATCGTTATCCAGCCGCTGTTAAGGCATTTTATATGAAAAGAGACCCGCAAGATGAAACATATGCTCTTTCTTTTGACATGCTTGCCCCAGAAGGATATGGTGAAATAATCGGAGGAAGTCAGAGGGAGGATGATTACGAGACATTGTTGAAAAGAATTAAAGAGCATAATTTACCTATAGATGCTTTTGATTGGTATCTTGACCTGAGGAAATACGGCAGTGTCCCGCATTCCGGTTTTGGGCTTGGAGTTGAAAGAACGCTTGCTTGGATTTGTGGACTTGATCATGTTAGAGAGACAATTCCTTTCCCGAGGATGATCTACAGAATAAAACCATAGAAAATCTATGCTTAAGGTTGAAAACCTAAGAAAAGAATTTTCAAATATCGTTGCTGTTGATGGGGTTTCATTTGAAGTAAAAAGAGGTCAAATTTTTGGCTTGCTTGGTCCAAACGGTGCAGGTAAGACAACCACTATAAGAATGATACTTGACATAATTAAACCTGATTCCGGAAGGATAACATTTGATGGTGAGTTAATCAACGAGAAAATAAAAAGTAAAATTGGTTATCTTCCCGAGGAACGTGGACTTTACAGAAAGACACGTGTATTGGAAACAATACTTTATTTTGCGCAATTGAAGGGCATTGATAAAGGTAAGGCAAATGAAAGAGCGAGATATCTGCTTTCAAGGTTTGGTCTAAGCGATAGGGTAAATAGTAGGATTGAAGAACTTTCAAAGGGGAATCAGCAAAAGGTTCAGATAATAATAGCCGTTCTTCACGATCCGGAGCTCATCATTCTTGATGAGCCGTTTGCAGGTCTTGACCCAGTAAATCAGGAACTGTTAAAGGAAATTATACTTGAGTTGAAGTCGCAAAATAAGGCGATTATTTTTTCAACTCATCAAATGGAACAAGTTGAAAAGCTTTGTGATGAAATTTGTCTTATAAACAGAGGAAAACCTGTGCTCTCGGGAGCCCTTGAGAAGATCAAGGGGGAATTCGGAAGGGATACAATTCATATTGAATTTTCCGGGGATGGTGAAGATTTAAAGTGGATCAATGGTGTTAAAAAAGTTGAACTTTATCCAAATTATGCGGAATTGACGGTTGAGCCGGGTGCAAATGTCGGTGAGATTTTGAAAAAAATTGTTGAACTTGTTGATTTGAAGAAGTTTGAGGTTAAATCGCCATCTTTGTATTCAATTTTCATTGATGTTGTAAGCGATGGTTTCGGTGAGAAAAGTTTGTAAAATTTTGGCTTTTTTGATAAATTTGAGAGTAAAAATGATGAGATGAAAAAACACGAAAAATAAAAAAACAGGGGTGATAGAGCTATGAGCAATACTTTGAAAACTGTCTTTTTGATGACATTAATGATGGTTTTATTTCTTGCGGTTGGAAGTGCGATTGGTGGAAAATCAGGTCTTATAATTGCATTTGTTTTTTCGTTGATGATGAATTTCTTTGCTTATTGGTTTTCCGATAAGATTGTTCTGGCGATGTATGGTGCAAGACAAGTCACGGAAGCGGAAGCGCCGGAGTTGTATTCAATTATTAGACGCTTAGTCACAAAAGCAGGTATGCCTATGCCGAAGGTTTATATAATTCCGACCTTAACACCAAACGCCTTTGCAACTGGGAGAAACCCGCAAAATGCAGCTGTTGCTGTTACTGAGGGAATTTTGAGAATTTTAGATAGAGATGAGCTTGAGGGTGTTCTTGGGCACGAGTTGGCGCATATTAAGAATAGGGATATTTTAACGGCTACGATTGTTGCTACTATGGTTGGTGCTATAACATTTCTTGCTCGCATGGCTCAGTGGTCTTTGTTTTTCTTTGGTGGTGGAAGGGACAGAGAAAATAATGCAAGTTGGATTGCGGAGCTTGTTTTGATAATTGTCGCTCCTATTGCAGCAGTTTTAATTCAGCTTGCTATTTCTCGTGCGAGGGAATTTGCAGCTGATGAGGGTGGAGCGAGGATTTCCGGTAAACCGCTTGCACTTGCAAGTGCGTTAAAGAAACTTGCAAAAGGAGTTGAAGTAGTGCCAATGGATGCAAAACCTGAAACCGCACATATGTTCATTGTTAATCCTCTTCGCGGTGAGGGGATACTTAAACTTTTCTCAACCCATCCGCCGATAAGTGAGAGAGTCAAGCGACTTGAGAAGCTTGCACGTAAGATGGGAGTTTATTATTAAATAAGTTTAACAAGATGCTTGGAATTTCAGAGTTAAGAAATAAATTAACGCAAGTTTTTAGCGAGAACCAAGCTGAGGTTTTATTTGAGCTTGTTGCTCTTATATATGAGCAAGTTATGAAAGCGATGGACCTTAGCGAAGTTAAAGCGGTTATAAAAGAGCTTGCTGAGGCACAGCGAAGAACTGAGGAGAGATTGATTTCATTTGAGAGAGCAACTGATGAGAATTTTAATAAAGTTTGGACTGCTATTGGTGAGTTGACGAATAAAGTTAACCAGTTAGCTGAGGCACAGCGAAGGACAGAGGAGCGTTTGAGTGAATTTGAGAAGCGTACTGAGGAGAGCTTTGCGAGGGTTTGGGAGGTGATAGAGCGACTTACGGTAAGGGTGGATAATTTGACGGTTCGTTTAGATAAGTTAACCGAGCGGGTTGATCAATTAGCTGAGGCGCAGCGAAGGACGGAGGAGCGTTTGAATCAGCTTACTTTAAGGGTTGATGAGTTAACCGAGCGTTTGAATCAACTTGCGGAGGCGCAAAGAGATATGGCTGAGAAGATGTCCAAACTTATTGATGCACAAATGCAGCTTGAGGATTCGCTTGCTAAATTGCTCGGAAGAATGAAAACAACAGAGGAAAGAATTGAGTGGATTTTCAGTTCAATTGGATTTACGATAGAGGATAAATCGCTCAAAGCTTTGCCAGAGCTTCTGAAAAGGGAGGGTATAACGGTTGAGGGTAATTTGATACGAAGGTATTATAAGATAGGCGATGAGTACAATCAGCTTAACATTTATGGGTGGGGCAGAAAAGACGGAGAGAAAATTCTAATCCTTGGGGAGATAAAAACAAGGGCTTCAAAGAAAGAAATAAATGAGTTCATAAAGCTTGCTGATAAAGTTAAGAAAAGCGAGGGCAATCCAAATGTGTTCCTTGTTTTTGTCGCTTATGATTATCGCCCAGAAATAGAGGAGTATCTAAAGGAGAAAGGCATAAAATACTTTTGGTCTTATGAGATAAGTTAAAAACAAATTGATCTAATTACATGGCTTATCAAGAACCAGCACCTATCCCTGACAAGGAGAATCCATTTGAGTCAATGATGAAAAGATTTGACAAAGCAGCTGAAATTCTTCAGCTTGAACAAGGCGTTTATGATTTTCTTAAGACACCTGCGCTTCAAGTTATCGTTTCAATTCCAATTCAAATGGATGATGGTAAGATTAAAGTATTTGAGGGTTATCGTGTAATTCACAGCTATGCTCTTGGACCAGCAAAAGGTGGAATAAGATATGCTCCAGATGTTACACTTGACGAGGTTAAGGCACTTGCAGCTTGGATGACTTGGAAATGCGCGGTTATGGATATTCCATTTGGCGGGGCAAAAGGTGCTGTTAAGTGTGACCCAAGAAAGTTAACAAAAGTTGAACTTGAAAAAATCACAAGGAGATATACCGCAAATCTTCTTGATATAATTGGACCTGATAAAGATATACCCGCCCCAGATCTTAATACCGATGAGCAAATAATGGCTTGGATTATGGACACCTACAGTATGCATGTTCGCAGAACTGAAAGAGCAGTTGTAACCGGGAAACCGTTGATACTTGGTGGCTCCCCAGGAAGGCGTGAAGCAACAGGACGTGGAGTTATGATTGTGACACTTGCTGCTATGGAAAAGCTTAAACTGAAACCGAAGAAATCAACCGCTGTAGTTCAAGGTTTCGGGAATGTCGGCTCTGTTTCGGCTAAGCTTTTGGCTGAGAGAGGATTGAAAATCATCGCTATAAGTGATATAACCGGGGGATATTACAATAAGAAAGGCATTGACATTGAAAAGGCAATCCAATATGTTCAGAAAAATCCCGAGAGAACGCTTGAGGGCTTTGATGGCGGTGAAAAAATCACCAACAAGGAACTTCTTGAACTTGAATGTGATGTTTTGATTCCAGCTGCGCGCGAGGATCAAATAACAAAAAATAATGCTCCAAATATAAAAGCGAAATTAATAGTTGAAGGTGCCAACGGACCAACAACGGCAAGCGCTGATCCGATTCTTGAAGAGAAGGGAATACTCGTTGTCCCGGATATAGTTGCAAATGCTGGCGGAGTGACCGCCTCATACTTTGAGTGGGTGCAGGATAGAATGGGATATTATTGGACAGCGGAAATGGTCAACGAACGCTTAGAAAGGATAATGATTTCCGCTTTTGAAAATGTTTACGATACGGCTAAAAAATATGGTGTATCTTTGCGACTCGGAGCTTACATCTTGGCTGTGGATAAAGTTGCAAAAACTTTGAAAATACGCGGAATTTATGGCTGATTTGCTCTGCAAAGCTTTCACCCTGATCGTTTTGCTGTCGTGTATTTCTCTATCTCAAAAATTGACGAATTTTGAAATAATTGATAGCTTGCTCAACTCAATCGTTGATGAAATTTCAGAAAAGATGAACACCGAAAGTATAGGAATTCAATCAAATTTAACCGATAAGCTTGTTGAAAATAGAATTTTGAACGCATTTTCAAAAAAATTTACCATTTTTCTCAACGACACGAATAAAACTGACATTGTAAGAATTGATGGATTTAAAAATAGAATTTCTTACAAGCGTGAGAGCGGGGGCTTCTTGAAAAGCACAAAATGGAGAAGGGATATTGAAATAAATCTACTGTGCACTTTGATTAATCACGGCAGGTTATTAACAAGCGATATTTTTAAGCGAAGTTTTTCAGATTACATAACTTATACCGAAATTGACAAAGTTGAAGACGAACATTTTAAATTCACACAGGGAGAGATTGTTGAAAACAAATCTGATTTGAAAAGATTAATTGAGGGACTGTTAATTGCCTCTTCAATCGGAATCGCGGTTTATCTTCTTTTTGTGATAAGAAAATGAAAATTGCTGAAATGAGAAAATTTTTAATTTTGTTTCTTCCGTTGTTACTTTTGCTGGGATGTTCTTCATCTAAAGAGGTCGCAAATTTATCCGCGGAGGATAGATTTGAGATCGGAAAGGAGAAATTTGATAAGAAGAAATATCTTGATGCGATTGAGGATTTTAAGTATATCTTGATCCAATATCCGGGTAGCACTGTTGCAGATGATGCCCAATTTTACCTTGCGGAGTGCTATTTCAATCGTGGTGAGTATTTACTTGCTTCATCAGAATATGAGAACCTGATACATAATTATCCGACGAGTGAATTCGTTCCACTGTCAAGATATAAACTTGGTTTGTGTTATTATAATCTCTCCCCTAAATCACAACTTGATCAAACCTATACTTATAAAGCCATTGATGCACTACAAGGTTTCATTGAGTATCATCCCACAAATGAGTTTGTTCAGGATGCCGAGAGGAAAATCCACGAGCTTATAAATAAGTTAGCAAAGAAAGATTATGAGACAGGGCTTTTCTATATGCGTAGGGAGTTTTATAAAGCAGCGATGATTTATTTTGACTCAATAATTGAACGATACCCTGACTCGGATTATCTTGATAAAGCGTATGCTGGCAAAATTGAATGTCTTTTCAAGAGGGAAAATTATAATGAAGCGATAAAGGTTGCTGATGAATTTGAAAGGAAATTCCCAAATAGTGATTTGCTTGATATGGTTAGGAAAATAAAACGGGAGGCGCAATTAAATGTCGGCAGAGAGATGCGAACAAGCAGATAGAGCTGATAAAGCCAAATATGTCAAGGACTCCCAAGTTGAGATGACAGAGCTTATACTTCCAAGCGACGCCAATCCATTGGGTTTTTTGCTTGGTGGGAGATTGATGCACTGGATTGACATCTGTGCAGCGATGTCAGCGATGAAACACGCTGGTAAAGTCGTCGTGACCGCAAGCATTGATGAATTGAATTTTCTCTGCCCGATAAAAATCGGCGAGGTCGTGATTTTGAAGGCATCGGTAAATCGTGTTTTCAGAACATCAATGGAGGTGGGTGTTAAAGTTTTTGCGATGAATCCATTGACAGGCGAGATAAGACATGCAAATTCAGCTTATCTTACTTTTGTAGCCATTGATGAAAATGGTAAACCTGTTCCAGTGCCCCCAATAATCCCGCAGACCGATGAGGAAAAAAGAAGATACGAAGAAGCATTGATAAGAAGACAACAAAGATTGAAGCATAAGGAAGAATTGAAAAATGTTAATAAAGAGCGAAGTCCAACTCAATAGATTATTCTTCATCCTCTTTGCTTTTTATTTTGAATTTCTCACGGCTCAAAATAGAATTTTCCCTGCTTTTTATTTAAAAGAATTTCAACTTTCTGGGGGTGTATCAAGATTTTCAATTGGGGACATTGACGGAGATGCTATGCCTGACATCGGTGTTATTTCGGGTAAATCTATAACCTGTTTTAAGAATGACAACGGCTCGCTTAACTTTTATACCAACTTTCAACTCAAAGATAAAGCAACTGACTTAAAAGTTGAGGACTTGGATGGCGATGGATGGGGTGAAATTTTAACGGTCTATAAGTCAAACTCAATCATTGAAATTTTCAAGGGTGATACAATTGGTTTTAAAAGATTTTCATCTGTTACAACAAGCGTAAATCCTGAAATTATTGAGATTTCAGACATTGATTTGAATGGGTTTAAAGATATTGTAGCAACTGGGAAACTAATGCTTGGGATATCGGTCAATTATCAGATACAGAAAGACGATTTTTCAAGTCCTGTTAACTTTTTCCCTAAAATTCCCCTGCGAAAAATTAAGTTAATTGATTTGAATTACGATGGCGTCCCCGATATCGCTGGGATTGATTGGCTGAACAATTCGCTTATTATTTCCTATGGAAGGGGAGATGGGAAATTCGGTCGTATGTATTCGTTTCAACTTCCAGAAGAACCAACTGATTTTGCTGTCGCCGATATTAATAACGATGGTTTTTTTGATTACGCGATTGCTTTTTTCTATTTGAACGAGGTTCAAATTTACATAACAACGCAATCAGGCATAACCTCTCGCTTTCAGTTTAAAATTCCTAAACCGTCAATGATTACGGTCGGCGATATAAACGGTGACTCACTTAAAGATGTCATCATTGGAAATGGTGAGAAATTATTCGTATTTATCAACCGTATATCATCTTTTGAAAGATATGAATTTTCAGGTCAAAATGTCTCTCAGGTTGAATGTTGCGATTTTGACATTGATGGGAGGGATGAAATTGTAATGCTTGATTCAAGCGAAAATAAACTGCTTGTTTTTTATCACGCTGATAAATTCACCTTTACCGATGATTTTTCACTTGTAGTAGGTTTAAATTTTGCTGATTGCGTTGTTTCTGACCTTGACAGAGATGGGGTAAGTGATTTAACTTTAATTGGCGATGGGGAAACATTTCTTTTCGCATTTAGGAAAGAAGACGGTTTTAATTTTTCGTCTGAGAATATCGGCAAGTTCTTTACTGATATGAAATTTTTGTCCTTTGCTGATTATAACTATTTTTTCTGCGCGAATTACTCAACTGGCGATGTTTCGCTTTTTAGGTTGAATGATAAAAAAAGGTTATCTGAGATTTTCAGATATAATTTTGACAAGCCGATGCCTGTATTCGTCGGGGTCTCTGCGGATTCATCAATCTTCACTTTCCTCACTGTTTCCGATTCAAACCTTTTGATTATGAAGATAAACGATATATCAAGCTTTGATGAATTCACTATAAAGGAACTTGACAGTGTGAAAGTCATGGCATCGGCGGTTGCGGATTTAAACAATGATGGATATTTTGACCTTGTTGTGGTTGCAAAGGATACAAGCAACATAAAAATGAGCGTTTTTTTAAGGTCGGGCGAAGGAAAGTATGTTCGTAATTTCTCAACTAATTTAAACAGGATGATAAAGCGTGTTTTTATCTTTATCAGTGATTTTAATGGCGATGGTTTCAACGACATCCTCGCATATTATGATTATTCTGTGTCAAGAGCTTCTGATGGAGAGATAAATCTTTTTATCAATGATGGTTCTGGAAAATTTCGCAAAAGGGTTAGGATTGATACCCATGTTTATCTTTCAAGCGCAAAAATGTTAAAAATTGCCGATTTAAACGGTGATTTTAAGAAGGATTTCGCTCTTTTTGACAGAATGAGAGGGAGTGTTTATATTTACATTAATAAAGATGAAAAATTTGAGAAGTTCAACGCTGGAGGTTTTAAAGGAAAGTTCAATTATCTTGGTGTTGTTGATTTAGATTTTGATGGGTTTCTTGATCTGTTTTTGATAAACAGCGCGAGTGGAAGCGTTAAATTTATTATCAACAATAAAGGTCAATTTTAAAATGTGGCTTTTACTTTTGTTAATTTTTTTAATCGGGCATATTTATGGACAAGAAAAAGCTGAACAAGTTTATCTAACTCTCTGCGATAGAATGGGTATAGAGGTTGAAAAACCATTTAATTTTCAACCGTTTAACACAGGAAAGTGTGGATTTGGTCTTTATGTTGAAGTTGGACGGAATTGGGATAAATTTAACGAGATTCAAAAAACGAACATAAAGAAAGCGCTTGAGAGACCACAGCTTCAAACGAGCATATTGACAAGGAGTGGGAAGTTCAGAATTCATTTTGATACTACCGGGGTTAACGAGCCGTTCTTGATTGATGAGCTTGGGAATAGAATTCCAAACTCTTGGAGAGGTTATGTAGATTCAGTTGCAAGATATATTGACTCTGTATATAAGGTTCAAGTGGAAATATTTGGCTTTGAGTTTAATTTTAACGATGGGTCAGCGGGTGGTGGTCCAGAATATGACATCTATATTTTAAATCTCCCGGAAGGTTTATATGGTGAGACAGTTTTTGACCCTCTAAATCCATTGCCGAAGTTGGGGAAGGCGCAAAGATACTTGAGTTTTATGAGAATAGATAATTCCTATTCAAAAAGCTCTTTTTACACGCAAGGTATAAGTGCTTTGAAAGTGACGCTTGCACACGAGTTTAATCACGCAGTTCAGCTTTTATCCTATGGACTTTGGGAGGATAATATATGGTTTTATGAGATGACATCAACCTGGCTTGAGGAGGCGCTTTTTGACGAGGTGAATGATTATTACCAGTATATCCCGAGATTTTTCAAGAATACGAGAGCGCCAATTTATCAGCACGATGGATATGACCTTGCGGTTCTCGGGATATTTTTTCAGTCAAGGTTTACGCATAGGTTGATGGTTAAAACTTGGGGGATTATAAGAGATGAACCGCCACTTGTTGCTTTGGAACTCGCTTTGAATGATTTCAATTCAACTTTAAGACGTGAATTTGTTGAATTCTCGCTTTGGAATTATTACACGGGCAAAAGAGCAAATCCAAGATATTACAAGGAAGGGGAAAATTATCCTGAAATAAGGTTTGAAACACAGCCAGTGTTTTTAACATCAAATGAAGCTACTGTTAGAAATTCATCTGGAGCGCTTTCATCCCAGTATTATATGTTTGTCTGGAAAAACGATACAATTGTTGCAATAATTTCTAATGTGAATCTTCAGTATGCTTTTTTGCGCTCAAATGATGAATTTGAGTTTGAATATCATATAACAACCTCTTCCGGCAACGATTATACACCACTCGGAAACGGTTTGAGGGCGAAGTTAAAAGTCAATGATTTTGATAATTGGGGAAGTTTGAATATCTTAAATTCGCAAGTTTCTCTCGTTAAGGAAAGAGATGTTTTCCCGAACCCGTTTTATGCCGATGGAGTTGAAAAGGTACTTATACCTGTTGAATCAGGATTTGATGAGATTGACTTGAAAATTTTTACAACTGGGCTTGATCTTGTTTATTCAGCGAAGGTTAAACCAGAATTTAACTTTGGAAGTTACTTTGTGAGCTGGAACGGTAGAAATAGTTCGGGAGAGATCGTTAAAAGTGGAGTTTACATTTACATTCTTGTTGCCGACGGTGAAGAAAAAATTGGTAAGTTCGTTTTAATCAGAAAATAATTCCAAAAATGGATTTTAAGTTACAGGTTAAAAATGTAGGGAAAAAATTTGGGCGCTTGACGGTCTTTGAAGATGTAAATTTTGAACTTGAGGTTGGCTCTTCATTGGTCATAACAGGGAAAAATGGCTCTGGGAAATCAACACTTGTTAAAATAATTGCCGGTCTTTTAAGCCCAAGTTCTGGTGAGGTCATTTATCAAATTGACGGTAAAAGGATAGATAAACTTGATTTGTTTAAATATGTCGGTTTTGTCGCACCTTATCTTCAACTTTACGATGAATTTACGGGTTATGAAACTCTTGAGATTTTAGCGAAGATAAGGGGATTGAAAAATTTTGGAGAGAGGATAGAGTCCGCTTTAAAAAGCGTTAATCTTTATAACCGTCGTAATGACCTAGTGCGTGGCTATTCTTCCGGGATGAAGCAACGCCTTAAATATGCTTGCGCTTTGCTTCACGATCCAGTCATTTTAATCCTTGATGAACCCACGACAAATCTTGACTCTGAAGGAGTTGATATGGTTTGGTCAATTGCAAGAGAGCGAAAATCCAAAGGGATATTGATCGTTGCTACAAATGAACCAGATGAAATTCAAATGTGTGATGAGGTTATAAATCTTGATGAATTGAAATTAAAGTCAAGGGAGAGAGTTGTTAAGTAGCATCTTTGCAATTTTTTTGAAGGATTTGAAATCCGAGCTTAGGACGAGATATGCCCTTAATGCTTTGTTTATGTTTGTTGTCGTGACGATCTCGGTGATTTTGTTTTCAACCGCTGGTGAATCTCTCGGAGGGACATTACTTTCTGGGTTGCTTTGGGTAGTTATTTTTTTCTCTGCTATGTCAGGACTTTCAAGGACATTCGTGAGCGAAGAGGATAGAGGGACGGTTATGTTTCTTCAACTTGCAACTAGACCTAGCGCAGTTTATTTCGGGAAATTGCTTTTTAATCTTGCTTTGATAACAGGGCTTAATGTTTTCATCGTGATAACTTATATTTTTACGATGGAAAATTTCAAAGTGAAAAGCTTTGATGTCTTTTTAATTTGTCTTTTCCTTGGTGGTGTTGGGCTTGCCTCAGCTTCAACTATAATTGCTGCTATCATAGCGAAGGCGAATACGAAGGGAACGCTTTATCCAGTCCTTTCCTTTCCGGTTTTATTGCCGTTGCTTATGACGACGATTAATATGACGCAACTTTCAATTGAAGGAGCAACGCTTGCCGAAGCAAGCGGACATCTTAGAATTTTGCTCTCTTATTCAATTGTCGTTATCACTGCGTCCTATCTTTTGTTTGATTATATATGGAAGGAATAATTTTTGTGGCATTCTTGTTTTACTTTTAGGAAGATGTTGAAAATTTGGACAGAGAAGGTTTGATTTCGTGTTTAAAATTTGAATAAAAAATTTGATTTGAAACTGGCACGAAATTTGAAATAATTTAACAAAAAACTCGGAGATTAAATGATCTGGAAGATTTTGCTCGGAGTATACATGGCGTTGATAACTGTTCTTGCTTTTACAATTCCAATTGGTTTCATCCCTGGGCTTGGTGAGAGGGCAAGGATAATTTTCCTTCATGTGCCGTCTGCTTGGTTAAGTGTAATAGCTTTTTTCGTTTCAATGCTCTATGGGATAAAATATCTTAATTCAAGGGACATAGTTAATGATGTCAAATCATCGGCTTCGGCAGAAATTGGATTCCTGTTTTGTTTTGTGACGACGGTAACTGGTTCAATTTGGGCGAAGTTTAATTGGGGATCGTTTTGGAATTGGGACCCAAGAGAAACATCAATTTTTGTTTTGCTTTTAATTTACGGGGCTTATTTTGTCTTAAGGTCCGCAATTGATGTTGAAGAGAGAAAAGCGACTCTCTCTGCTGTTTATTCAATAATCGCTTTTGTCACAGTTCCATTTTTTATCTTCATAATGCCGAGAATAATGCCCGGACTTCATCCCGGTTCAAAGGGTGACCCAGAAGGAGCAGGTCCAGTTGTGACTTTTAAGATGGACCCAAATATGAGAGTTCTTTTCTTTGCTTCACTTATCGGGTTTACACTTGTTTATTTTTGGGTTTTTAAAATTCGCACCAAAGCCGAGGTCTTGAAAATTCAAATTGAAAATAAAATTTATATGGAGGCAGAGAAAAATGTATGAATTCCTTGAAAAGAACTCAATTTATCTTGTCCTTGTCATAGCGCTTATCGTCTGGTTATCCGTTTTCGGTTATCTTTTGAGATTGGACATGAGGTTGAAAAAAATAGAGGATGAACTTTTAAAGATTGAAAACAAAGAGGGAGGTGAGAGATGAAGATTAAGATCATCGTCGGCTCAGTTTTGATCGCTGTTTTTATAATTTTTGGAGCTTATTCTTTTATGGAAAGTAATGTTAAGTATGTGACGATAGAGGAAGCGAAAAAGACGGCTAAAAAGGTCCAAATCGTCGGCGAATGGGTAAGAGATAAAGAAAGTTACTATGACGCAAGGTTGAATCAGTTTGTCTTTTACCTCAAAGATGACAATGGCGAGATAGTTAAAGTAGTCCACAAGGGTCCAAGACCGAATAACTTTGAGATAGCGTCACATGTTGTGGTAAAGGGATATTACAAGGATGGAAAATTTGAGTCCCAAGAGATTTTAACGAAGTGTCCTTCAAAGTATCAATCAGCTGATGCACTTAAAAAATATCAAAATTAAATTTTAGAGGGAGATATGGTAGGGAGAATTTTAATATACATTGCTTTCGTTTCGGTTCTTTTTGCAACGATAGGTTATTATCTCGGTTTCAAAGGGAGGAGGAATTTAATTCCAAAAGCGAGATTAAGTTATCACATTTCTGCGGTGACAGTTATCCTTGCGAGTGCTTTTTTGCTTTATCTTATTTTAACGCATCAATTTCAATATACATATGTTTGGAGTTATAGTTCAACTGACTTATCAACTCCTCTTTTGATCTCCACATTTTATGCTGGTCAGGAAGGCAGTTTCATGCTCTGGACATTTTATACTTCAATATTGGGTCTGTTTTTGATGAGCTATGCACGCCGGAATGGATATGAGCCTGAGGTTATGAGTGTTTACTCACTTGTTAAAGTTTTTCTTTTGTTGATATTGATAGTTAAAAGTCCGTTTGAGTATATTTGGGAGACATGGCCTGGTCAAGTTCATGAGGGTTTCGTTCCACCTGAGGGGCGAGGTTTGAATCCACTTTTGCAAAACTTTTGGATGGTTATTCATCCGCCGATAATTTTCATCGGTTTTGCTTCAATGGCGATACCTTACTCACACGCAATTGTTGCTCTTTTGAGGAGGGAATATCTGACTTGGGTTAAACCAGCAATGCCTTGGACTATATTTGCATCTTTGTCGCTTGGTGCAGGGCTTGCCATAGGTGGCTTCTGGGCTTATGAAACGCTTGGCTGGGGTGGTTTCTGGGGCTGGGACCCCGTTGAAAATTCATCGCTTGTCCCGTGGTTGATAGCGGTTGGAACAATTCATACAATGCTTGTTCAGAAAAGAACGGGTGCCTTTGCAAGATGGAATCTCGGAATGTCAATCCTTGCCTTTATCCTTGTCCTTTATAGCACCTTCTTGACAAGAAGTGGAATTTTAGGAGATACATCGGTTCATTCATTCGTTGACCCTGGGATGTGGGTTTATTCACTTTTGATATCAATTATGATCGTGTTTTCCGGAATTGGATTTGGGCTTTTATTTGCAAGGAGAAAGGAGATACCTAAAGTTAAAGTTGAATCAGATCTCCTCTCTCGTGAGTATAATTTATTTCTTGCATCCGTCTTGCTTGTTGTCATAGCTGGATTTGTAATTGCTGGGACTTCATCGCCGATCATAACGAAGATTTTAGAGGGCAAGGCAAGTGCGGTTGATATTTCATATTATAACAAAACGACACTTCCTTTGGGGATAATCATGGCGCTTCTCATAGGACTTGCCCAAGTTATGTGGTGGAGAAAAACAAAGCCCGAGGCGCTTTTGAAAACGCTTATGTTCCCAACATCGGCATCAACGATTTTTACATCAATTTTAATCATAATTGGCGTAAGGGAAATTTTAATGGCGCTTTTCATCCTTACTTCTTCGTTTGCTTTCTTCGTTAATTTGAGGATTGCATATAAAATCGCCCGTGGGAATCCAAAATATATAGGTGCATCGTTGACACATGTCGGCGTTGGACTTTTTCTACTTGGTGTCATCGCATCAACAAAATATGACAAAAGCCAGGTTCTTTCACTTCCGAAGGGTCAGGAAGTTACCGCTTTTGGCTATAAACTCACCTACATCGGAAATCAGAAGATAGACAAAGAAAGGGTTGCGTATAATGTAAAGGTTGAAAAAGATGGCGATTCATTTGTTGCGCCTTTACAAATGTATTTCAGTGAGTATAATCAAGGGGTGATGCGACATCCGTATATTTTTAGCCTTTTAAACTATGATATTTTTAGCAACCCAAAACTTCCCGCTTTTTTGATTAAGAATATGCTGACGAATGACCTTTACCTTTCACCGATGAGTTTGGAGAAAAGTGGCGTATTCAATCCACATTCAACTGGGGAGTTGATCATACTCAACAAGAACCAAGAAAAAACGATAGGTGGGTATACGCTTAAATTCATCCGCTTTGATATGACACCAGATGATATGGCGAAGATGATGAGCGGTCAAGATTTTGCAATTGGTGCTGTCATAGAGGTAATCTACAAGGGGAAAAAAGAGCAAGTCATACCTAAGATTTATTACAGAAATAATAATCCAATGCCTGAGCCAATTAAAATTGGCGATAAGCAATTGACATTCGTCAATTTAAATGTTGAAGGTGGTCAAATAGCTGTGACTTTTGGAGATGGAGCGATTGATTCGGAAGTTAAAGACGAGCCAACGGAGGTTCTTGTCATAGAAGCGAGTGTTAAGCCGTTTATAAACCTCGTTTGGTTCGGTGTTCTTGTTATACTTGCCGGTTTCATCGTCTCAATGTTGAGGAGGATATCTGAGGTTAGGAGATAAATTTTAACAAATTCTTGGTAATTGTTCCCCAGCGAGCATATCAACCACTCTTTTCCCACCAACAAGTGTTTTCATAAGGACAACGCTGGGGTGCTCGTCCGTTATCTCACCTATCATTTGCGCTTCTTTTCCAAGGGGATTAGCTCTCATTGCCTCAAGAACTTTTTCCGCATCTTCGTTTGAGACGACCGCGATCAACTTCCCCTCATTTGCCACATAAAGTGGATCAAGCCCGAGCATTTCACAAGCTGCTTTCACTGGCTCTGGTATAGGAATTTCCGATTCCCATATTTCAACGCCAAGTTTAGCTGATTGCGCCAGTTCATTCAAAGCGCTTGATACACCTCCGCGCGTCGGGTCACGCATCCAGTGGATATTTTCACTTACAGATAAAATATCTTCAACGAGGGAGTTTAAAGGAGCGGTGTCACTTTCAATTTCAACTTCAAATTCTATCCCCTCTCGTTTTGAAAGTATTGCTATTCCATGGAGCCCTATCGGTCCATTGATTAAAATTTTATCCCCAGGTTTCACTTTCCTTGGTGAGATTTCAATTTCTTTTTCAATGATTCCAATGCCCGAGGTATTGATGAAAATTTTATCACCTTTACCTTTTTCAACAACTTTAGTATCACCAGTGACCAAAATTACACCAGCGCGAGCACAAGCTTTTTTCATACTTTCAACTATTTTGCACAAGTCGGAAATAGAGAAACCCTCTTCAAGTATGAAACCAGCACTTATGAAAAGCGGTTTTGCCCCACCAACAGCAAGGTCATTTACAGTTCCATTTACAGCAAGTTCCCCTATATCACCACCAGGGAAGAAAATAGGATTGACAACATAAGAGTCCGTTGTAAAAGCGATTTTTAAACCATTCAAGTTTATCACCGCTTGGTCTCCGAGTTCAGCGAGATATGGATTTTCAAAAGCCGGGAGGAAGATGTTTTTGATCAACTCGGATGTTAATTTTCCACCGCTTCCATGCCCGAGTAAAATTTTGTCGTAATTTGAAATTGGAGTGGGGCAATTCAAGTTAAATTCGCTCGCCATAGCAAATGGGGAAATGTTAAGTTTTTATTCTTCCATAATTGTAGTAAGCTGCGCAAGCTCCTTCTGATGAAACCATAGGTGCCCCAAGTGGATTAAGTGGTGTACATATGGTCCCGAACGCGGGACATTCACTCGGTTTTTTCACGCCTTGCAAAACATAACCACTTATGCAAAGTGAAGATTCTTCAGTTTTTATCTCCGATATACCACCAAACGCTTTTTCGGCGTCAAATTCAGAGAATTCATCTTTAAGTTTAAAACCACTCTCAGGTATTAGTCCAATCCCTCGCCATTTCATATCTGAAATTTTGAAAACTTTAAAAATTAATTCCTTTGCTGGTATGTTCCCTTCACGCCTGACAGAACGGGTATATTGATTTTCAACTTCAAATCGTCCTTCCTCAAGTTGTTTAATCAGCATAAAAATTCCCTGCACTATGTCAACCGGCTCAAAGCCCGTGACGACAATTGGAACTTTATATTTCTTTGCTATCGGTTCATATTCCTCATATCCCATCACAGTGCAAACATGACCTGCAGCAATGAAGCCGTTTATCATATTCCAAGGTGACTCAAGTATGGTTACGATCGCTGGTGGAACACGAACATGGGAGACAAGAACGAAGAAATTTTTTAAGCCAAGTTCTTTCGCTCTCCACACTGCCATAGCATTTGCTGGTGCTGTTGTCTCAAAACCGATAGCAAAGAAAATAACTTTTTTGTCGGGGTTTTTCATCGCTATTTTTACGGCATCAAGCGGTGAATAAACAATCCTAATATCTGCACCCTCGGACTTGACTGTGAACAGGTCTTTATTTGACCCGGGGACTCTGAGCATATCCCCAAATGAACAAAATATCACCCCAGGCGTTGAAGCAATTTCAATTGCTTTATCAATTATTTCAATCGGTGTGACGCATACGGGACAACCCGGACCATGAACGATGTTAATTTTATCCGGCAATAATTCATCAATTCCATATTTTATAATCGTGTGCGTTTGCCCACCGCATATCTCCATTATCGTCCATTCGCGTGTTGTTATCTCATATATCTTCTCAAGATACGCTTTGACTAGTTTTGAATCTCGGTATTCATCTATGAACTTCATTTTCAATCGCCGAGTTCATTTTTCAGAAATCCCATCTTTTCAAGATAAAAAAGCATCTCTTTTGCTTCTTGCTCGTTTAACTTGCTTATCCCGAATCCGACATGCACGACTGTATAATCACCTACTTGGGCGTCTGGAATATATTCAAGGCAAACTGTTTTCACAACACCCCCGAAGTCAACTTTCCCCATCTTTAATCCGTTCTCATCAAAAATCTCAATTATTCTCCCTGGAATCCCGAGGCACATTCTGTTTCTCCTTTAAATTTTTTTAAAATTTAATAACAAATCGGGTTAAAAGTCAATCGGTGTGAAAGTATCCAGCTCCCCCTGATAGTCGGGGGAGCGGATTACTTTATAATCTGCTCCACATATCTTGTATTTGCTTAAGAAGGACTACTGGGTCGGTTGAATGAGGCGCTCCAGCTGGGTCAATTATATCAAGCTGTTTAGCTGCGTTTTGAAAATCGCCAAGCGTGTAATATGATTGAGCGAGGACAAGTCGCAATCTCTTATGATAAACGCGATTGTCATATTCAAAAACATAGTTTGCATTCTCATTCAAAACTTCAAGCGCTCTTTGTATCGCTGCAGAAAATTCATTTAAAGCGTGATGCACAAGTGAAAGCCCAGCTTTTGAATTCAACTTTACATTTTGCGAAATTGATTGATGAGCAAGCGAGTTCAATAAATCATTTTTTGCAAGTGAGAATTCTCGTCTGTAAGCTCTTGTCCAGCCCCTTCCACATTCGGCGCTTGCTTGAAGTGAATCATAGATTGTGTTCGTTCGCGCAAGCGTAACCGCAGAGTCAAATTTCACCAAAGCCCCATCATAATTTCTCGCCGTGAATAATTGCCAACCCGACTGAATCAAATTTATGATTTTAAGTATCGTCTCGTCCCCACTGCCACTTAATTGAACTTCATAAGGTGATTGAATATTTGTAGCGTTATGCGTTATCACAACTTTACCAGAATAATTTGAGCCAGAAGTCGGAGCAAACCTTATAACAACAGAAATTGACTCGCCAGGGGCAAGATTAAATTGCGAGCTCCCCTGAACGCTAAATCCAGCGCCAGAAACATTGACAGAACCATTTAATCTTCCCGTTGAGTTTCTTTCATTTTTTACAATAAGCGACATATCTTTTGTAAAGGTTATCGGCACAGTGCCAAAGTTAAGAGAACTTGGCGACACTTTGATATATATTACTTCGCTCGGTCCTGTTGTTTGCTTTTTACAGCCTATGAAGAAAGATAAAGTTAAAGTGATCAAAATTAAACTCGCCAAAAACCTTTTCATTTTCATTTTGCTCTCCATTTTTTATTTTGCTAAAACCATTTTCATTGTCTTTGTGAATTTCCCAGCCGTGATTTTATAAAGATAAATCCCAGATCCAACGACATTTCCCTTATTATCTTTACCATCCCAAACGATCGTATACCTACCTGCTGGCTTAAAATCACTCACAAGAGTTCTGATCTCTTGACCAAGTATGTTATAGATTTTTAGAGTCACAAAAACATCTTCAGCTAAGTCAAATGAGATGCTCGTCGCTGGATTGAACGGGTTTGGATAGTTTTGATAAAGTTCAAATTTTTGCGGTATCTCAACTCTTGGAAGTTCAACCATTGTGACTTCGCTCTTGCGGGTCACTATGAAATGACCAAGCCTGCTAATTTCGGTCGTGATGAATTCGCCATTTGAAGAAACAATTGAATTTAAACCAACCCATTTTGTCCCATCCCAATAGGCGATCGTCAATTCATCAATCGGAATTGATGATATCTTCACCGGGTCAAGGTAAATTTTTAAAATAGCTGGACTCGTCAATTCATATCCAACGGGGCTAACAGTGTAAATTTGACTAAACCTTGAGTTTATATTCTCAATTTCCGTATTTGTGACATCGGAGTTTCCAGTGAAGGCAATGATGTATGCATCACCTTTAAGAGAATTACGCGGGAATTCAACTTCCATTTTCCCATCCGTTGAGGCAATATATCCACCCGAAACAGATTGGAGAAATTGAACATTAAATGTATAGGCGGTATCGGAGTAAATGAATCCATATTTTGCCGTCCCCCTTACACGTATCTCAATTGTTCCGCTTGAGCTTAGTGTGATGTTGTTGTCAACGAAAACTTTGTCGTTTGAGTTTGGAACCGGTTGAAAGACCAGATTAACGACATTTGAACCCTGGGTTAAAGTTCCTGAAAGATTATTTTTATTAAGTTTTGATTGACTTGCGACAAAAACATCAAGTCGTTCGCTGAAGATTGGGTTCTGGAAAAATCCGACGACAAGATTTGGTCTCGTCGTATCAGTGTAAGCAAAGGTTGCCCTAATCATCATATTCCAACCGCTCAAGGGTATAATTGTTCCATCACCTAATTGAACTTGAAGATTTTCCATCGGAACCCATTGATTTGGTCTTGTTGGATGGTCGGGTCCAAAAAATGCATAAGTATAGTTTGTCTTCGTCGTGCTGTCCATTCCAACATATGTTCCGATTGTATCGTTTTCTGTAAATCCAATATAAATTGTTCCAAGGTTACTCAATTGGGAAGCATACGGGCTTAAATCAATTGTGAGAAATTGCCCATCATACCCGGGTCTATTCGTTGAAAATAGGAATGGTGTAATTATGTCATTTCCGGGCAAGCCATTGTTGTCGGACCAAATATGGAAGTAAAAGTCCTTTGGAGCATTGGAAGGTATATTTGAGCCAGAAAATTCTTGTGCAAAAGCTGCAAGTATCTTAGCGTTTATAAGTTGATTCACGCTTACCTCGGGGATAAATTTCACAGCCCAGCCATATCCAATTCTATTGTTTCCAAATCCAAGGAAATTTGCTTGACCAGCAAATCTATCAGGTGTTCCATCGTCATAGGCGGTTTCAACATAAAATGCAATTTGTCTCCCTTGCGAACTATATGAGTAAGTCGCGCTTGTTGAACCAGTATTTATGACGATGAAGACAACCATCATCACGGTTGAACCAAATTCCGGGACCGAAAATTGCGTCCCAATTGGAACATCAACAACTTGTTTGACAGATTGACCAAACTTTATCGCTTTAACTTTTAAAAGTGAAGAGCTTGTAGTGAAAGTCACTTTCAGGGATTCACCATAAGCAAATGCAATATAATCAACGGCGTATCCCCAAACGCTTTGATTAGTCACATTGACATTTGGGTCGGTGTGGAAATTCGCTTCCTTCGGTTTAGATGAGATTGGATAGGTGTAGCCGTATTTAGTGTCAACGGTTTTGTCGTTTAAATAGTTTGCAATAAACCAGTTTGTCAAAAGTTGTGTGAAGTCATATCCAGCGCCAATGCTTAATAGGACATTGTTTAATCCTTGAGAACCGTTTGCTGGTTCCTGAACCACACGCTTTAGGACGCCATCCCCAAGTTGTTCTGTATAATAAAGCGTGAACAAAGCTGCTCTGGAGTAATCAGCAAGGACATTCCCGCTTATATTATTCCAATCAAAAAGTGGGACATCGGGATTGCTAAAATATGTTGACGGGCTTCTCAAAGGATAACCGCAAATTACCTCTGCAATCTCAGAAAGTCCCTCATTTATAAAAGTTGCTTCATCCCTGTCATAATTATAGTGAATCAAATGTTGATATTCATGAGCGAGCGTGCTTAAAGGTCTTTCTGGATTGCGCGAGTTGTTGTAATAAATTCCAGGATATGAATCAATGTAAAGTATATCCCTCCTGTTGCTTCCGGCATTGTCTGTTTGATCCCAGGAGAAGAAAAACCCCGCAACATAACTTCCCCCAGGTTGCCAACCGTCTTTTATATCCGTGATGAGAAAATCGGTTTTTCCGTCACCATCCTTGTTTGGCGGATTACCAAAGTATTGATGATCAAGCGCGACTATACCTTTATTTGGATCACGTGAGTTAGGCGGGGTTTGATTTTCAAGAGCATTTAAAATCGCATTCACCTCATCTTGCGTGACATGACCGTTGTTAAGCTCTGTCGTGTCAACCCAAACCTGTGTCAAATTTCCGATCGCTCTTAATTCAGCAGTGATATAATCAAATTGATTAGTTTCTAGATTATAAACATAAAAATTTCTTCTTGTTCCAATCGTATCTGCCGTTTTTGAAGGTGTAGATTTTTCAAGCGATGATTTCAGCATCAAAGCATAAAGTTCAGGGTTGTAAATCCGTGTATTTTCAAGCGCTTGCCTTGCTATATCGTCATTTAAAAATATCGTTGCACAAATCGGGGTTCCAATATCATCTGCGGGGTTATCAAGAGTGATTTTATTTATCCCATTATCTTTGGTGAGATTTTGCGCAAGCGAGAAGTTAAAGAAAAACAAAAGAAGAAATGTAAATTTTGCTTTCATGATGCCCTCCATTTGTTTATTTTGTTAAAATTTTGAAACCCTTTACCACAAGTTTTCCCTTCTCAATTCCCTTTGTCTCTTTTTTCTCAATTTCAATCACAACATATTTACCTTGGTTTTCCCACAAACTTTTATAGACGGGCGAATTTTTTGAGATCAGGTAAACTTTGCCATCCCTGCTTTCAATGGCAAGTTCAACAAATGGTTCGTTCCCAGTCGTATAAATTTTACCTTCAAGGGTTTGTTTCTGAGGCGATGAGGATGATAAAAAATAACAACCTGAAATTAGAAAAGAAATAAGAAAAATTATTTTCACACTAAACCCCTTGCCTTTGATTTTAAAAAATCTTCCTAACTATTTTTATTTCCTCTTTCGTAAAGAACCTCAAACCTAAAAGAAAGATAAAAAAGAGGATCAAAATTGTCAACTTTAAGTGTGTGACATAGCTCAAAATGAAAGATAGGGCGGTTGCAACCCCAATTTTTGCTATGCGTTCATATTCGTACCTTATTGGATAAATCCTCTGGACAGCTATGAAAAGAGAAATAGCCATGATGAGATAACTTATCAATGTTGCCCAGGCGGAACCGTACATTCCAAGGATTGGAATTAAAGTGTAGTTTCCAAGTATGTTTGCAATTGCTCCGATCCCTGTAATGTAGGGTAGATATTTTGTCTTTTTTTGGATGTAAATTCCAACTATCAAATTAACATAAATTCCGTTGAACAGGTATCCGAGCAAAACGATTGGAACTATTCCAAGTCCCAACCAATAATCGGGATGTATTATATATCTGCCAAGAATTTTCAACTTGACGAAATCTTCAATTAGAAGTGAAACCAAAATAAATAATAATGCTCCAACCAGCGTGAAATATGTCATCACCCTTGAGAATAATTTCTTTGCGTCGGGGTTGTTCGCATTCCTTAAAAAGAAAGGTCGCCAGGCGTAATCAAACATTGAGACGAAAAGCATCATAAAGATCCCAAGGCGATAATTTGCTTGATAGATGCCAACTGTTGCATCGTCAGTCAAAGCTTTTAGGATTGGGCGGTCTATCACTTGAATTACGATGGCGGATAGCCCAGACGGAATATAAGGCAACCCGAACTTAAGAAGCTCAATGTATAATCTTTTCAAAAACGAGAATGAGAGATTTTTTAAAATTATTGGTAAAACCATAAGAAATGTCAAAGCAGAAGAAGCAACCCCGCTTATGAAGACCCCATAAACACCGAGTTTGAACTTTAAGAGCAAAACTATGTTTAAAGTGACATTTACAACTATGTTTACGATTTTTATCGTTGAGAAAATCATCGCTTTGCCTTCAAGCCGTAATGCAGACAAAGGTATTATGCAAAGCGCGTCAAAAAATAAAATCCAAGCAGAATATCTGATGCAAACGGAAAAATCAATGGGTATATTGATAAGATTTGCTATCTTTTCGGAGAAAATGTGAATTATTGAAGAAAACAGGAGCGATGTCAGAAAAATTGAAATGAAAGGGGTGCTGAAATTTTCCTTCTTGCTCCCGATTTCAAGTGATGAGGCATATCGCATATAAGCGGATTCCATCCCGTAAGAATAAATGATGTTAAGAAATGCTATATATGCGTAAATTGTCGTGACAATACCATATTGGTCGGGCTTTAAAACATTGGTATAAAATGGGACAAGGATGAAGTTTAAGAATCTGCCAATTATAGTGCTTAAACCGTAAATTGCGGTTTCCTTCCCAAGTTGCTTTATCTGGTCAAACATCGTTACCAGACGATGTGTGATTCCGCATGATATGAACTTCTAACAAGCGGACCCGACTCAACATATCTGAACCCCATTTCAAGCCCGATTTTTTTGAGCATTTCAAATTCCTCGGGTGGAACAAATCTATCAATCGGTAGGTGTATCTTTGTCGGCTGAAGGTATTGTCCGAGGGTTAAAATGTCAACATCAATTGAGCGAAGGTCCTTCATCACATCAACGACTTCTTCTGTTTTCTCACCGATTCCAAGAATAAGCCCTGTTTTTGTGACGAGACCATGTTTTTTACAATAATCAAGGACTTTTAAACTTCTTTCGTATTTTGCTTGTGGTCTGACTATTTTATAGAGTCGTGGGACGGTTTCAACATTATGGTTCAAAATGTCGGGTTTTGCTTCAATTACTATATCAAGTGCTTTTTCATCTCCCTTGAAATCGGGAATTAACACTTCAACCCTGCATTCTGGGACGAGCTCTCTTATCTTTTTTATTGTCTCTGCGAAAATTCCAGCACCACCATCTTTCAAATCGTCTCTATTGACGGATGTTATCACGGCATGTTTTATTCCCATAAGTTTAACTGCTTGAGCGACCCTTTGCGGTTCGTCAGTGTCAAGCCCAATTGGTTTGCCTGTCTTGACAGCACAAAAGCCACAACTTCTCGTGCAGATATCTCCAAGTATCATGAAAGTAGCTGTTCCCCTTGACCAGCATTCCGACATATTCGGACATCTTGCCTCTTCACAAACCGTGTGAAGTTTATATTCAGAAATGATGTTTCTCACCTTCATAAAGGACTCATTTACCTGAAGTTTTATCCTTAACCATTCGGGTCGTCTCTCTTTAATCTGCATCCGCCAAGTGGAATTTTGTTTTTAATTTCATACAAAGTTAAAAATTTTGTTTGAGAAATGAAATTTTTGTTTTTGCTCCCTATTGGTTTAAATTTAAATAAAAAAGCGATTCGTGTTAGTTTCTCTAAACGCAAATTATATTATACTTGTCCTTGCTGTTTTGTTTGGTGTTATCACATCTTTCATCTCATATTATGGGATTACTTTTCCAGGGGGCAAGGGGAGAATATATTTGCTTTTAATTTTGAGGGCTTGCGCTTTATTCTTGGCGTTTATGTTTTTATCTGAACCCATACTGACGCTGATTTCAAAGTCGCAAAAACCGCCCGTTCTTGCGATTTTGCTTGATAATTCAAAAAGTATGCAAATCGTTGACCGCACAGGGGATAGAAAGAAAATTGCAAAAAGAATTGCTGAAAAATTAAATGAAATTCAAATCAACGGAGAGAAAAAATTTTTTACATTTTCAACTGATGTAAGAGAAAAGAAAAACTTTACCCCTGATTCATTGGATTTCTCCGGTGGCGCCACAGATATAACCAGTGCCTTAAAAAAGATAAACAGCGTTGCCTTGAAAGAAAATATAAAGGGAATTGTTCTCGTTTCAGATGGCGCTTACAATATTGGGGAAAATCCATCTTACTTTGCTGAAAGGGTTGAAATACCAATTTTTACAATTGGCATCGGGGATTCATCCGCTCAAAAAGATATAAAAATTACCGATGTTCTTTTTAATGATGTAGTGTTCGCTGGTAGTGAAAATCCACTCGTTGTTAGAGTTAGTGCATCTGGATTTGAACCCGGGCAGGAGATTTCGGTAAAACTTTATGATGAAAGTAAAGAAATTGGAAGTGAGAAAGTGAAATTAGCAAGCGGGACAAATGAATATACGGTGAATTTTAAATTCGTTCCGAGAGATGAAGGGGTTAGAAAATTTATAGTCAAAGTTCAGCAACTTCCTGGGGAAGTGACGCATCAAAACAATCAGAAATCATTCTATGTTAAGGTTTTGAAGGGGAAGTATAAAGTTTTAATTGTGAGCGGTGCTCCATCACCTGACCTTGCATTCATAAAAAGAGCGCTCGTTGAAAATAAAAATTATGAGGTTATATCATACACTGAAAAGAAGGGAAAGGAATTTATTGAGGGGAATTTTGATATCAAAAATGCCGAATCAGCCGATGTGTTTGTTTTTGTTGGCTACCCTGTTAAAACATCCGATGAAGAAATTTTAATGCGTTTGAAAAATTTGATTTCAGCGCAAAATAAACCTTTCCTTTTTATACTTAGCCGAACGGTTGATTTCAATAAACTTCGCGGGTTTGATGTTTTACCATTTAAATTTTCAATGATTAAAGTTGATCCAGCATTGACATCGGAGGATGTTGTAAGCTTATCTATCACCGAAGAGGGGAGAAATCATTCTGCAACCGACATTGGAGATGGGAATTACATTTGGAATATCTTGCCGCCGGTGTTTAAGGTTCGGGGTTCATTTACACCTGCGCCTGGATCAAGTGTGCTTGCGAAAGCGAAATATCAAAATGTTGAGACAAATGAACCATTGATAGTTGCGAATCGTGTCGGGACAAGAAAATCAATTGCGTTATTATGCTACGGGATATGGCGCTGGAAACTTTTAACCGCTACTAATAAGGAATTTGAAGGGTTCTTTGAAAAGTTTGTAAATAACACCGTCAATTGGCTTATAGCTCCAAGCGAAGAAGAATTTATCAGGTTCAAAGTTGATAAAAATTTCTTCATGGAAGATGAGGAAGTTAAATTTACAGCACAAGTTTATAACGAAAATTATCGCCCAATTGAAGATGCTGAGATTAAAGTTGAGATTTCAAGTTTAACCACCGACAAGGTTTCCGAAGAGCTTCCAGCGGGTGAACTTAATCTTGAACATGTGGGTTCGGGTATATACTCCGGTGGAATATCTCTAACGAAAGGGGATTATAAATATACAGCAAGTATCTCAAAATCTAGGAAGACGCTCAAAGTTTTTTCAGGGCGCTTCACCGTTGGTGAGTCCGAAATTGAATTTTCTGTAACGAATATGAATGTAAAGCTTCTCAGGGAAATTGCTCAAAAGACAAAAGGAGTTTTTCTCCTGCCCGATGAAGTTGATTCACTTGATAAAATTATCAACTCCGCAGAAGAATTTAAAGCAACTGTTGTTGAGGACAGGAAGGAATATATCCTGTGGTCAAGATATGAGACGCTTTTTGCGGTGATATTTCTCCTGTCGGTTGAGTGGTTTTTGAGAAAAAGGTTCGGACTTGCATAGTTTGATAGTTTTGGTAAAATCTGGTGTAGCGCACGGTTTAATCTTGGTTAATTTGTTTAATCCAAAGATGGTTATCATTGGTAGAGGGGTTGGGGAGGCATTGGAGGATTTGTTAATTAAGCGGTTGTGTGAGTGTTTAAGTGGTTATGCTTTGCCACAGGTCTACGAGTGTTTAGAAGTTGTCAAGGCGAAATTGGGATATTGGGTGCTGTAGCTTTGGCGATTATTGTAGGGGAAAGGTAAAGTTAATCACAGAAAAGCCACGGCGGATTGAAAGAGCTTTTGAAAAGTTGGAAAGATTTGTGGAGTTGAGGGAGATTAAAAAGGATAAATACACTTATAAGGTGACAAAGCAGAGGGTATATGGTCCTGGTGTTACGAACATGGTGTTATCTTTGTTTAAGGTTGGTGATGATTTTTATTCGGGTTTGGATTTGTATGAGGTGGATGAGTTATTTCCTCAGTATAGGTTGGAGGATGTGGCTGGTTTGGGGGATGTTAAGAGGTTTATTTATCAGAGGTTAATTGCTCCGTTTGAGGATGAGGAGTTAGCTTCAAAGTTGAAGCTTAGGGTTGGAGGCGGTATGTTACTTTTTGGTCCTCCGGGGACTGGGAAGACTCTTATAGCGATGGCGATAGCGAATCACATACAGGCGAAATTTATAGAGATAAGTCCGTCTGTGATTTTGGGTTATCCTGGGGAGGCGGAGAAAAGGTTGGAGAGGATATTTTCTAGGTTGGAGAAAGAGCCGCGAGCTGTGGTATTTTTGGATGAGGCGGAGTGGATATTGTGTAGGAGGGAGGAGCAGACATCGTCGGTTATGCAAAGGGTTATTCCTGTTCTTTTGAGTCAATTAAGTAGGATATTTAAGGATAAAAGCAAGCCGATTATAGTGATTGCAGCAACGAATAAGCCTGAGATGATAGATAGTGCTTTTCTCAGACCGGGGAGGTTTGATAAGTTATTTTATATTGGGTTACCAGATGAAAGTGCGAGGGTTGAGATAATAAAGATGTATTTAAGGGATAGGGAGCATAGGTTAACGGATATGCAGATCAGTGAGATTGCGAGGAGGTTGGAAGGTTATTCTGGGGCGGATATAGAGCAGATAATAGAGGAGGCGGCTTTTCTTGCTTTTGAGGGAAGAAGGGACAAGCAGGATGTTAAGATAACGGTTGAGCATATAAATGAGGCGATTAAGAAGACGCCGAGATCGGTTTCTGATGAAGAGGTTCGTATGATAGAGGAGTGGGCGAGGTTGCGAAAGATAATTGGGTAGGGGTTTTTGCAGAGAACCTAGTGAAGAAGTTAACGTGGGGATTTTGCGAAAACTGATTGAAATTCAAGTAAAAAGCCCGTCTCTGACACAATCTATGACAATCTGTCAGGGAGGTTCTCTGCAAAATCGGGGGTTGAAGTTAACACTTTGGGACTTGACTTTTGGTGAAAAAGTTATTATATTATAGTGTGTGA